>Ga0181563_10003130_pt1 | contig 15904 bp, 12 predicted proteins | sample 011ome_25_FD_133759 | JGI IMG/M metagenome (GOLD analysis project Ga0181563, IMG submission 133759) | Coastal salt marsh microbial communities from the Groves Creek Marsh, Skidaway Island, Georgia - 011512CT metaG (megahit assembly) | ecosystem: Environmental > Aquatic > Marine > Intertidal...
GTTGCGCCAGACTTCCGCATAGGGGCCAATGCCCACCCCCACCACATCCGGCCTTCCATCCGCATCCAAATCGCAGCGGCCCAGGCTGAAAAGCGGGCTGTTCTTGCCCTCCCATTCTTCCTGCACTTCCTCGAATGGCACGCCCTGCCCTGATCCCGTTCCGGGGTTGCGATAAAAGACATTGGGATACTCCGCCACATCCTGACCGTCCCCTGGCAAATTGAACAGGTGGGTCGCCACCAAGAGGTCATCCCACCCATCCAAATCCTGATCTACCCACATCGCCCCCCAAGACCAGAGCAACAAGTCCAGCCCCCATTCCGAAGAGCGCTCTTCAAAAATTCCCGCCTCATTCCGGTCCAGGTAAGCCGCTCCCTGCTGATGGTCCTCCATTCCATTGGGAGCGGCTTCATTCGTAATGAAGATCTCTTCTTCTCCATCCCCATCCGGATCACCGACGGTGGCCGTCATGGAGGACATCACAAGGTCCAATCCCAGCGCTGTGGACGACGCTGTGAATGTCCCGTCGCCATTGTTGAGGTAGGCAGCATTGGAAGGCGAGCAATCATCGCCCTCCACTCCCGCGTCGTGGATGACAAAAAGGTCCGGCTCAGCATTGTCATCCAAAGACATCCATACGCCCTGAAAGGTGGGCTGCAGACCGTCGGCCACCCCGGACTCCAACGACACATCTGCGAATCCAGCCTGTTCATCCTGGCGGAACAGCACATTTTCGGTGTTCCACAGGTCATCGCAAGCGAGGGCGTACACAGACACCATAACGTCGAGGTCGCCATCCCCTTCCATATCACTGAAAGCCAAACCTTTGCACGCTCGGTCTTCGAGGACATCCCAACCCCATTCCGAGGTCCGATCCACCATCACTCCCTCCTCGTTCATCCAAATGCGGCTGCGGGATACGAGGGAAGCACCGCCAAAAACAGCCACCGACATCGCCGACGTGTGAATGAAGTCCCGGTCACCGTCCTGGTCCAGGTCGAGCCACATCATCGCAATGGGGCGACCCGTCGCTGGCGGAATCCCCAAATCGACCTCGTTGAGCCCATCGGGACCTCCCGCGTAGAATCGGATTTCCCCCGTCACATTGGTCACCGTCACGTCGTCCCAACCGTCCAGGTTGAAGTCCATGGTGCTCACACCTTGGCCGAGGAAGTTGGAGAAAGCGGGCAAGGCCGGATCGGGAGACCAAGGTTCCCACTGGGCATGCACGCAACTGGCGGCGAGAAACAACGCCCCCCAAAGGGAAATGCTTTGTCGCCACATGCAATTCACCCATTGAAGATACGACCGAGGCAGGTGACCCCGTGCCGTCAGTCAAACTCCGGGAAACGGTCCGCGAATTCATTTCTGCGGCTCCGTGAGGGCAGAATCTGGTAGATGAAGCGGTCATCCCCCTCCTTGATGCGCCGCTTGTCGTCCTTGAGCTCCGTGATCGCATCGATGAATTGCTGGTCCTTCGAAGTGATGTTCATCACACCGTTCCGGTATTCGAAATAGTACCAATTCTCATCGTCCAGGTGCAAGTAAATCCGCAGAATGCCATTGGTCCCCGCCAAGCTCCATTCGATCCGACCTTGAATGCGCCGGAAGACAGGCACCTTGCCCATCGAAACGATGCCGATGCCATTTTCTCCACTCACGAAGGCATCCTCGCTCGGATCCCACTTCAGGTCCAGGCCCGTAAAAAGGAACCGGTGTTGAATGGAAGCCGGAGTCTTCTTGAAAGCCCCCATCAGCGTCATTTCGCCCAGCACCTCATCTGCCCCCTCGAGTCCCAGCCATTCGCGCAATGCGGGTTCGAAAGTGGTCTCCGTGATGTCCAGTGGAACCGCCGTGGCCCAGACCTGAAGGCGTTCTGCAAGGGATTTCCAAATGGCATCATCGAATGGGAAATCCATTCCCACCGTCAAGGCCGCCTCCACCCCTGTGCCCGTAGGAAACACTTCCAGTTCTCCCGCTGAACGCTGGGTAACCATCCCGTAGTCCACCGGCAAGGACACAGGCCCGCTTCCCGTGATTTTGCATTGCCCCGCCTCCAGTTCAATCAATGTACCGGGCAAATTGGGCTGTAGCATCTTTTCGGGCGTACCCGCCTGATAGACGGCATCTCGCTTGTGGTAACGCAATTCACCCGTTGCGGCGAGCAGGCGGTATTCCTTGTGGCTTCGAACCTCATCCACGAAGGCTCCATACGGTCCTCCTCCCGGCTCGTCCACATCCCTGAAATACGCTCCCACTCCCAGGTGAGCCATCATCGGAGTCTTGAGGGTGGTATCCAGTGGAATCCTTACATCCTTGGGGTCAATCACTGCCGTAAACAACAATTGCTCCTTATCGGTCTCAGGACAAGCGGCTTCCAGTGTCACCGCGCCGTCGAACTCAAGATGCTCACGCGCCGCCGCAAGCCGCACCTCCCCTGAGAAACCGAAGAAGGGGCTCAATCCAAAGCCTTCCTGCACCGGAATCGTCCCCTTTCCCACCGTTTCGCCACTGGTATCGACTTCGACCTCCTCGAAGCGAATCAACTGTTCCAACCCGTTCTCATCCTTGTAGAGCAGGCTCGCCTGTGCCTCGTAGTCAAAACGCCCCAAGATGTCCACCTCCGCATCAAACAGGCGGTGATAACGCGTGACCACATTGGCCACGATCACCGCTCTTGACAGACGGTCCAATTGTGCCCTCCTGCGGACAATGACCCTGCCACTGTCGGGCTCGACAAACGCATCCGCCGTGCGAATGAACTTGACCGATTCACAGCTCAGAACGGCCTCACTGACGTCGTATTTTGCGTTGGGCGCGAGGAAGTTCAAACTGTCCTGGTCCGCGCGGGTGGAATAGAAATTGGAGCTCGATGAAGCCTCATCCGTATCGATCACAAAGTCGTCCAATGGCTTCCGCGTCGAGGTCATTTCCATCTCTCCCTTATCCATGAACCACTTGAATTCATCCATGTAGCAGATGTACTGGTTGGCAGGCAACTCAATCATGGTTTCCCCATCATTGGAGGCGAACTCCCCCACGCGTTCATCAAAGTCGATGTCGCAATGGACGTTGTCCGTCTTGAATGCCAGTGCACCCTCCACCATTTGATCCAGCTGGAAGGATGCGGTGTCTGCCAGAATGTGGCTGCGGTTGTAACGGAACAAGTCGGACGCCAATTGGGCACCGCTGAATCGCATGGTGCCCTCGCCTGTCATCCCTTCCGCTCCCAATACCAAGGCCCCTTCCAGTTCACTCTCACCTTCGAAGAAGCGCAAAGGCACGTCGATGGATCGGGCAGAAATCCGTGTAGAGCGCGGTTCGAACAGGACGTGGACTTCCTCTCCCTGCACTTCGGGAACAGGCGGTGGCCCGGCGGACTCGCGGTTGGTGAAAACCTGGGCCGTGCCCTTCGTACTGTCGGGCAACAGCACGAAACGGTCGCTTTCGGCATGGGCCGTGCGGAAGTCGAGCGCCCCTCCACCCTGCAGTCCTCCACCGTCCAAAGTGAGGTCCTGATCAAACGTCCCCACGCCACCGTATACCTGATATCCTCCGGCAGGAGTGGACGTCTTGAATCCGAGATGGAGATCATCCATGACCCTGAGCTCTTCCTGCAGCGGCGGCAAAAGGTCTCCGGACTCGAGGGTTCCCGCAAATACCAATTCTCTCCTGCCCAAAGCGTCCAAACTGTCCAAGGTGAAGGGCTCCACCACAAAACGGAACCGATCGCGTTCATAGGCCCCGTTTTCAATGGAAGCATCGTCCCAATGGACATAGCTGGGCTCGTCCGTCAGGAGCACGGGATATTCCGGGTAGAACTCGGACAGCCGACCAGAACGGTTCACCGGGACATCGATGCGCAAAACGCCCTGGATGTTCTCCAATCGGTTGCGGACGAGCTTTCTCTTGGGGTTGCCCCGCGCGTCCCGCTCCTGCTCATCGTTGACCCTGAGTTTGCAGGACTCCACCGCATTCAGCTCCAACGTAAAGGATTCGTAATCAAAGAAGTAATCCGAACCGTCAAACTGGAGGTTTCCCGCCCTTACCCCTCCTGCAAAATTGAAGTCGCGGTCCTGCCCAATGACCACTTTGCCATCCTTGGGTTCAATGATCACCCCCCGGTCGCGCGACACGTCCACCCGCGCAACGCCATGCACCGTCATCTGGCCATTGAGCAAACTGATCTCGCCATGTCCTTCTCCGGTATTCTCGGACCGGAAGAACAACACGTCAAAATCCCGGCGGCCCGCAGAATTGGCGATATCGGCAAAAAGCTTGTCCGTTGCCGTCCCTTCCCTGGCCGCCAAGTCCATTTCCAAATACCCCTGGTGTGCCAAGCGAATCATCATGGCACGGGTTCGCTCTTCGCTCAACCTCAAACTGCTTCCCAGCCCCATGCTGGTGAAAGTGGTATCACCTGTAGCCCGGATGTGATTGAGAATCCGGACCAGTGGGTGAACCGGATCAATGCCCTGCATGTCGCGAAACAGATTGGGGTCGAACAGGTCTACGCTGGTAAGGACTGCCGTGGATCGAACCGACCCCGGCGGGCCCTCCAATTGAATCCGGGTGTCGTTGAGCCTCCAGGAAAGGACGTCACAATCCAATGCCAGATTGTGGTAGCTGTCGGTAAAAGGACGGGGGCCGAGTCCCTCCTCGGGACGAATGAGCGACAACCTTCCGGACTTCAAATCGAAGCGCATCCCCAATTCGGGATGGTAAATGCTGTCTGTCCCCAATCGAAGCGTGGCAGACACCCCATCCCCGCTGAACTGTCCCGCCTTGAGAATGAACAACCCAGAATGGCATTCCACAAAAACCGTGTCCCCTCTTCTGAACCGGAGCCGAGCAGGCTCTTCCAGGCTGCCCTTCCCCTGCAGTTCCGCACCGCGAACCGTCAAGCCTCCCTCAAAATCGACCCCAGGCACGATGTCCGGCATCGACAGCCGGTTCACGTAGGTGTCGAACCGAGGGTAGCGGGCGGCATCCGTTGCCTCGCCCGTTTTGTCGTCCCGCTTCCGCACCCTTGCCTTGTCCGTCAATTGACCCAACAGAGGATCCGGGAAGAGCTCCGTGGTAAACCGAGCCGAATCGACGGAAAAGGACGGTGTCTTCAATCGGATGTCATAAGCGCCGAAATCGGCATAATTCCGTTCAGGGTCCCACCCCGATCTCTCCCAGTCTATTCTGCCACTGCGTCCTAGAAAACGTTCTGCACCGTACTCATAGATGCCCGCGGTCTTCTGAATGAGCAAGGTATCCCCCTTGGCCAATCCCATGAGTTCGCCGGATGGTCCGAAGATGAACTGAGGCGCCCCCTTTTCCGGCAGGGAGATGGCCATGGGGCCCTCGAAGGACCAACGAACCGAACGGGTCGCGTGGAAAACCCCGTCGAGCAACAAGTCCTTTCCCAACGGCAACAAGACCGCAAAATCGCGGACCATGCCCCGGTCGCCCATCGCCCTCTCCACCGCGGCATCCCAAGCGGCAAAAGGAACCCGCAAAGAATCTCCGCCCAAAGCCGCTTGCACACTGCGGGCATATCCAAATTGCTCCGGGAAAGCCCCGAGTTTGGCCTCCTTGATCTGCCTCAACCTGGGCACGAAAACGGCAAGAATGGACGTATCCGCCAAGGGGTCGAGCAACAATGGCTTGAGGTCCTTTTCCAAGAAACGTTCCGCATCCTTGTCATAGGTCGAAACATCTTTGACCAATTCACCGAGCACCCTTTCTATTTCCTCCCGGTCAACGGATGGCTCCTGCGCCATGGCGGAAAATGCAGTAAACACGGTGAGAGCGGCACCAATAAGCCGGATTGCAGACCCTTTCAGCAAGGAATTCGGGGAACAATTCCCCCATCGATTCGCCAACTCCATCATCATGTTCAACCGGGAAATTAACGTCCGGAATCCTCTCGGGGTATCTTGCGGACCGCGGATGTTTCAACTGTTGCACACAATCCGATCTCGTCCCCAGCTCGTACCCCGATGGGTCATCTTCTTCATCGACCTCGCGCTGGGCATGGTGGCACTGGGGTGGGCCTATGCCATCCGGTTTGAATTTGCCCCGCCCGCCCATGAACTCGAAGCGGCGCGGCGCTTCATACCGGCCTACATCCTGATCCGGGCTTTTGCCATGGTCGTCTTTCGAACCTTTGCGGGCATCATTCGGTTCAGCGGGTCGCGGGATGCACGGCGGGTGCTGATTGCACTGACATTGGGCAGTGTTCTTTTCATCGTTCAAGACCTCTCAGCCGCAGCGCTGGACATGCCGTATCCTGTCCCGCTGAGCGTGGTGGCCATCGAACTCTTGGCCTCTTCGGTCTTGCTGATTGGTTTTCGCGTAACGGTTCGTTCCGTTTATGAGAGGTTCCAGACCGCGCGCCCGACTCCCGTGGTGATTTTCGGCGCAGGCGAAGCGGGCATCATCACCAAGCAAGCCATTGAACGCCCCAGTCCCGACCCCCTCAGGGTCGTGGCTTTCCTGGACGACGACAATGCCAAACACGGCAAGCGCATCGACGGCACCACCATCTACCCGGCTTCCGAGGTCCGACAGGTGCTCGAAGACCTCGGCGCCAAGAGGCTCATCATTTCCATTCAACAACTCTCCCCCCTTCGAAAGGGTGAAGTCATCGATGCGGCTTTGGACTTGGGGATTCGCGTCATGGATGTTCCTCCTGCACAACGCTGGATCCAAGGCGAGCTCAGCGCCGGACAACTCAGGGACACACGCATCGAAGACCTGCTGGGTCGTCCCGTCATCACGTTGGACTCTACCGCCATCGCCGAACAGGTCAAAGGCAACCGCATCCTCGTTACGGGCGGTGCCGGCTCCATTGGGTCCGAGCTCACCCTGCAGGCCTTGGAAAGAGGCGCTGCGGAAGTTCTGGCCATCGACATTGCCGAAACCCCGCTGCACGACCTTGGACTGATGGCCCGCACCCGACTCGGACAGCGTGCGCAGGGGCTGAAAACACGCATTGCCGACGTGAGAAACGCCAGGGAAATGAGCCAACTCGTCCGGGAATTCCAACCGGGCATCATTTACCATGCGGCGGCATACAAACACGTGCCGGTGATGGAGACACAACCCGTGGCCGCGTGGCACACCAATGTCATGGGAACCTGCAACGTCCTGCAGGCCGCCATGGACCAAGCCGTCGACACCTTTGTTCTCGTCAGCACAGACAAGGCAGTAAACCCTTCCAGCATCATGGGAGCCTCCAAGCGCATGGCAGAACTTGTGGTCCGCAGCATTGGCGAAGAAAGCAACGTCAAGTGCGTGATCACGCGGTTCGGCAATGTCCTTGACAGCAACGGCAGTGTCATCCCTCTCTTCCGCAAGCAAATCGATGCGGGAGGTCCTTTGACCCTCACGCACCCCGAAGTGACGCGATATTTCATGACCATTCCCGAAGCGGTTCAACTCGTAATGGAAGCCGCGGCGACCAGTGGCGGTCATGACATCTTCGTGTTCGACATGGGCGAGCGTGTGCGCATTGCCGATCTGGCACACCGCATGATTCGCCTCGCCGGTTTGGTCGAAGGCCAGGACATCCGGATTGAAATCGTGGGGCTGAGACCCGGAGAAAAACTCCACGAGGAATTGATGAGCGGAATGGAAGACCTCCTTCCCACCCACCATCCCAAAATTCTGCGGGCCGCACGCACAGAAGTGAACCGGGATGCCGTTCGGACTGCTTTGGACAAAGCCCGCGAGAATTTGGTGACCGGAACATGGTCAGAAAAGGATGTGCTCGCCACCTTTGAAGCACTGATACCGGAATACACTCCCTCCGCCGAGGAAACCCCCACGATATGACCTCTGAACCTGCACAGGAATCCCGACTCCTCGAAGAAATCCGGAGCTACTTCGGTTATGCGGAGGACCAACTCGAGTTCAATTGGAGCGAAAAAGACGGAATTCAGGAAGTGGCCCTTTTCACTTACAATCCGCGACACACCCATCGGTTTCTGTTTCACCGTACCACAGGATCCAACCGGGAACAGGCCCTGCAAGCCTTGCTGGAATACACCCAGCACCACAAGGACAGGGACCAGAGCTACACCATTCAATGGCGGGTTGCCGGTGAGTCTGAATTGCACACCAGTTACTTCAGTGCCGGCAACATCCTCATGGCACTGGATAAGTTCTTTGCCGGCAGGGATCCGCACACCGTGCAGGTATACAGTGTCAATCTCAATCCGGTCAGCTGATCGTGCGTGACGCTTTCCCCACCTTGGCAGGACCTGGTTCTGGTTTGTTCAAGGCCAAAGGGAGCAAGTTTCACGGTCACGCGTTCCCGCTTCCTTTTGCCGATGAGAACGCGGCGGAAGCTGCCGTGGCCCAGCACCTTGAAGCGGTCAAAGTTGAACACCACTCGGCGCGTCACGTCTGCTTCGCATGGCAATTTGGACCGGATCGTTTCCGGGCTGCCGATGATGGCGAGCCCGCCGGCAGTGCCGGCGCCCCCATTCACGGCGTCCTGCGCTCGCACGATTTGCATTGGACCCTCATCGCCGTTGTTCGCTATTTCGGTGGGGTCAAACTTGGCGTCGGTGGACTCATAGAAGCATACAGAGCCGCGGGACAAGAAGCGGTTCTCGATGCCGGAATCATGGAGTCCCATCTCATGGCACCCCTCACCATTTCCTACACTCCCGACCTCACGCGCCACATCATGCAGGCCGTCCAGAATGAAAATGCGCGCATCAAAGGAGAGCGTTACACGGACCGCTGCTTGCTCGACATCGAGGTTCGGGCGGGCCGCATTTCTGTTCTCAGCAATGAACTGGCACGCATCCACGGTGTTGATATCATCCAAGCGAAAGAAAACCCCACAACATGACCCGCAATCTGCTCGTTTTGAATTCATTATTCATTTTGACGGCCTCCATTACGGCCCAATCCAACTTTGAATTCGAAGGGACACAACGATCGTACTACATGGAGGCCCCCGACCCCATTCCCGAAGGCGCGCCCCTCGTGTTTTGCCTGCATGGCTATTCGAGCAGTTCTGAACTCATCCGTGCGTACAGCGGATGGGGCGACCTTGCCATGGAAGAGGGGTTTGTGGCCATTTTTCCGCAAGGCACGGAGGACACATTCGGCAACGCTCACTGGAATGCCAACCTCGGCATCAGCGAAACCAACGACCACGGTTTCCTCGTGGCCTTGGCCCAACACCTGCAGGAGACCTACAACCTAAGCGCAGACTGCACCTACTCTTGCGGCATGTCCAACGGGGGCTTCATGAGCTACTCACTGGCCTGCGAACACCCGGAGGTGTTCAAGGCCATTGGCTCCGTGACCGGGTCCATGAGCGCCCAAGACTTCGGCTGCACTCCCACCGAGGTTGTCCCCATCATCCATTTGCACGGCACCGATGACGCCACCGTATCCTACGAATCCGGGACCGGAGGATCCTGGGGCATGGAAGGGGTCCCCAGCATCATCGAGCACTGGACAGGCCTGATGGGCACCACCACCGTGGAGGAGCTCGCTTTGCCCAACCAAGAAGCCATAGACCTCACTTCTGTTGACTTCCTCCGCTACGCCGGCAGTCCGGGCGGACAGGAATTTCATCATTACCGTGTCAACGGAGGTGGCCATGCTTGGTTCGGCGTTTGGGGCAGCCAAGACGTGGAATCCACCCAGGTGATGTGGGATTTCTTCTCGGCACAGTGCGCCGGCGCATTTACCAGTGTAGCAGAGGAAATGCCCAGAGCCAGTTGGCTGACCCTGCGCGGGAGGGCCATCCTGGCCGACCGCCCTTGCACAGTCAGAATCCTCGACGCCATGGGCAGGTTGGTTGCCCAGCGCCCCATGAGAGTCGGCGATTTGTGGACGCCCGATCTGTCGGGATTCATGCTCATACACGCCACCGACCTCTCGGGCCAGAAAGTCCTACTGAAATCCTATTGATGGCGAAAGGATCCGGGTTTCGATGACGTCCGGTCCGAGGTTTCACGCAGGTTTGCGCACCACCTGCAGGTAACGCTCTGCCCCCAGGGCACATCGGTCGTAGCGTTCCTTTCCAAACAAAGCCTGAAGGTCGAGTTCCTCCACTTCGAATCCCACTGACCTGTAACGGTCCGCGTAATCCATGCCGTACAGCCTCACGTGATCGCGCTGCCAGTACAAACGTTCCCTCTCGGCCGGGTCGGTCACATTGGGGTCCTCCAAGGTCTCGGCATTGTCACGGTCCAAGGGGACCTGAAAAATCCCCCAACCTCCAGGCTTCATCACCCGGAAGTACTCCCCCATGACCTTTCGGTCATCGTCAACGTGCTCCATCAGGTGATTCCCCATGATGATGTCGAAGTGGTCGTCTTCGTAGGGAATTTCATGCACGTCAAAATGCACATCGGCCCACGGGGACACCAAGTCAGCCCGGGTAATCTCCAATCCCCTGGCCCGGTTGAAACGCTTCAAAAAACAGTACTCCGGGGCGAGGTGCAGCATTTTCCTGCCTTCCGGGCCTGAGAACATATTGCTGTGCTCCGTCAAGTACAACCAAACCGCGCGGTGACGCTCCAAGCTCAGCGTGTTTGGCGCCAGGGCATTCGGGCGGCTGCGATCGGCCCTTCCGTAGGATAGCAGCTTCCGGTACGTTCGACCATTGATGGGGTCCTCAAAGCGATTGCCCCAGTACAGTGGGGAAACCATCTGCAAGGCAATGTGCGCAACGCGCTGAAGCAAATGCCGCGGAACAAACCGCGTGACGAAAGAAATCAAAGCGCGCATGACGACAGTAGGCCGGTAAAGATAACGCGACCTGTATAGGTATTACCGAACGATGACCTCTCTGATGGCCTCCCGGCCGAGGTGTTCATTGATCAAAGTCCGGATCCGGGTCCGGGCCATGAGAAACTCTTCCTTCATGGGCGCCGAATCAAATTCTATGACCATTACCCCATCGCGGACACGGAGGAATCGCGTCTTGCGAGAAACCGCCTCGCCCATGACTTCCTTCCATGCGGCCTCGGCATTGGCATCTTCCAAACGGGCACCATGACCGCTGAGACGCAACCACTCGGACAGGGCCTCACCCAGTGAAACCGCTTCTCCCTTCCTCGGTCCACGGCCCAACCGGCCTCTCCCTTGTCCCAATCCTCGGTTCATGCTCATGATGTCTTCTCCACTTCAAGAGCGGTGACACCATCGTCATCCACCCACCAAGCCTGGTAAGGTACCCTCGCTTCCTGGAGCAAGGAAGGGATGCGTGATCCATCCGTGTCCGAAATGAAAACTTGACCAAACCGGGTCTCTCCCAGCACCTCCATCAATGCCCCCGCGCGGTGGGCGTCAATCTTGTCGAAGATGTCATCCAACAACAAGATGGGCCTTCTGCCCACTCGTTTCGCCAGATGTTCGACCTGCGCAAGGCGCAAGGCCAACAGAAATGTCTTTTGCTGGCCTTGGCTTCCGAATCGCTTGAGGGCATGATCCCCGAGCCTGAAATCCACATCGTCCTTGTGCACGCCCGCTGTCGATCTCCGCAAGCGCCGGTCATCCTCTCGCGCAGCTTCCAGGGTTTCCGCAAATTTCCCCGGTTCCACCTTGGTGTGCAGGGCCAGCCCCACATTTTCACGTCCCTGACACAGCATCCGGTGAATGCGCTGGAACTCCGGCACAAAGGCCTCCACAAAGACAGCACGTTGGGCCGCAATGGCCTCCGCCAACGGCACCATTCGCTCATCCCATGGCGCGAGTTGTTCGGCATCATAGGTGCGATTTTCTGCGAAATAGCGCAGGAGATTGTTGCGCTGTTGCACCAAATGATGATACTGAATGAGCCGATCGAGATAGGGACGATCGTACTGGCTGATGACCTGATCCATCCACTTCCTGCGCAATTCACTGCCGTCGTGGAGCAGCGCCGCATCGGCAGGTGCGATCATGACCACAGGGTAGCGTCCAACGTGGTCCGCCAATTTGGAGTAAGCCTTGCCGTTCCGCTTGAGCACTTTCTTCTGCCCCTTCACGACGGCACAGACCACTCGGTCTTCTTGGGTCTCCTTTCCGTCCTCCAATGAAAAAGTTCCTTCCACCATGAAGGAAGGTTGACCATGTCGGATGTTCTGTGAATCGATGGGATTGAAGTAACCCTTGGCATTCCCCAGGTAATGCACGGCATCAAGCACATTGGTCTTCCCGGTTCCATTGTCTCCCAGGAGACAATTCACCTGCGCACACAAGCCCATTTCCACTTCGGAATGGTTCTTGAAATCCAGCAGCTGCAACCGGAGCAGACGCATGGCGACGGGAGGAGTTTCGGACTCGGTCACTTTGGCTATTTTTGCCGTCCGCAAAAGTGGGTCACGCACCCGTTGATGCGTTCGGGTTTTTCCACGGTGAATCCCGAAGCTTATCAAGAAACAACCAGGACACGACCTCCATGGCCGACAACAAAACCTCCGGAACCCCTCAAGATCTTTCGGACAAGACGGAACAGTTCATCGAGAACAACAGCCGCAATCTCACCATGGCCATTGGCGCCGTGGCTGTCCTCATCGTCGCCGTCGTCGGCTACGGAAAGTTCGTCAGCGAGCCCGCTGAAACGGAAGCCAATGAAAACAGCTGGCGCGCCGAACAGTACTTCTTCATGGACAGCTTGGACCTCGCCCTCAACGGCGATGGCCTCTATCCTGGTCTGTACGACATCATCGATGATCACGACGGAACCAAAGCGGCCGCGCGTGCCCGCTACGAGCTGGGCACAGTTTTGCGCAGCCAAGGGGATTACGCCGGCGCCATCGAAGCTTTTGGGGATGCTGCATTGAACGACGATGTGCTATCCGTCTTGGCCCAGGTCAACATTGGCGACTGTCAGGTTGAATTGGGTGACTACAGTGCCGCGGCCAGTGCATTCAACAAAGCAGCCAGTGCCAGCAGCAGCTCCATCGGAGAGAATTACTTGGCCCCCATCGCCTTGTACAAAGGCGCATTGGTGGACATCGAACTCGGCGACAACAGCGCAGCCAAAAGCAAGCTGACCCGCATCACCGAAGAGTACGCGACTTCGAACGTCAAAGCGACAGCGGAAGGCCTCGCTGCCACTCTCATCTACTGAGTCCGGCCCAGCATGGCCACTGAGGGACACGACCTGTCTGCCTATGATGCAGCCCGACTGACGGACTGCGCATCATTCAGGATTGGAATCGCAGTAGCGGAATGGAATTCCGAAATCACCTATGCCCTGAGAGACGGCGCACTGGCTGTTTTGGAAAAATCGGGTGTGACCGATGTGCACGTGCACGACGTGCCCGGCAGCTTTGAGCTCCCCCTTGCCAGCCAATGGCTTCTGAAGCACAAAGGATGCGATGCCGTCATCGCCATAGGCAGTGTGATTCGCGGAGAGACTGCGCACTTTGATTTCGTGTGCCAGTCCGCTGCCCAGGGAATTCTCAGAGCCGGCATGGACAGCGACCGTCCCGTTGTTTTTTGTGTACTCACGGATGACAACATCGATCAAAGCCGTGCCCGATCGGGAGGACAGCACGGAAACAAAGGCGTGGAAGCGGCCGTTGCTGCATTGCAGATGGTGCTCTTGCGGCGCGACCTTGATTCCGGCTCGAATTGGGGAACCGGATTGTGACCCTTCCATTGAGACGCATTCACCCCTTGGGTTTGCCCCTGCTGGCAGCATTGGTATTGAGACTCGGCGCAGCCATTTGGGGGAATGGCTACCTGATGCACGACGATCATTTTCTGGTCGTAGAAGCCGCTGCAAGCTGGGCCGATGGTGAGGACTACAATCAATGGCTTCCTTGGAATCGCGGCGACAGACCCGGAGCACACCCGGTCAACTTCGCCTATCCGACGAGCCAGTTCCTCACTTTCAAAATGCTCCATTGGGTTGGGATACAGAACCCTGAAAAACAAGCACTTATCCTTCGCGTCCTCCATGGACTGTACAGCTTGACAACCGTTCTTCTGGGCTATTTGCTGACCCGTTCACTGGTCCCTGGGAAAAAAGAGGTGGCGACCACCGTGGCATGGATGCTTGCCGCTGGAGGACTGTGGCCTTTGCTCTCCGTGCATCAACTCGTGGAAATGGTTTGCATCCCCCCTTTGATGCTGGCTTTGTGGGCATTGGCCCGATCCGAAAATCCGGGAACGAAAGACCTCTTGCTCGCAGGTCTGGGAATCGGAATCGCCACAGGCCTTCGTTATCAATGCGGCATGATCGGACTTGGGTTGATCCCGGTATTGCTGATCCAACGCAGGGCGGGTGCTTTGTTGACCGTAGGCTTGACAGCGCTGGCGGCCTTCTTTCTGATGCAAGCACCCGATCTGTTGACCTGGGGAAAGCCGTTTGTCCAACTGCAGGCATACATAGAATACAATGCTTCCCATGCCGGGAATTACCCCCAAGGCCCCTGGTACCAATACATTTTGACACTGACGGGGCTGTTGATCCCCCCAGCCTCCCTGATGATACTCTGGGGCGCTATCCACCGGAAAAAGGCCCCCGAAATCTGGTGGCGCGTGGCCATCCCCGTCCTTGTCTTCTTCCTCTTCCACAGCCTTTTTGCCAACAAGCAAGAGCGCTTCATCCTTCCCGTCGTGCCCGGCATCATGGCCTTGGGTTGTGCGGGATGGGCACTTTGGACAGCGAAAAGCCGGTGGTGGATACAGAACCGCAAACTGGAGCGCATGGCTTGGAAGCTGTTCTGGGCCATATCTGTGGCGTTGCTCGCCATTACGCTGCCCTATTCAGGCAAGAAAACGCGGGTGGATGCAATGACCTTCCTGTACGACCAGGGGTCTCCCGTATTTGCCATGGTTCAGGTCGACTCGGGTGCCATGCCTCCCCTGTTCTATGCGGGTTCATGGGCCCGCTACCACATCGACAACCGCCGTGAGCTTCAGGAGAATCCAGCCACGGTCGCATCCCGATGGTGTGGACATCCTCCTGCCTTCATCTTGTTCCAAGGCGACCGCCACCTTGGCGAGGCGGTGGCAGAATACAAAACCGCCCTGCCCAAATTGCGTTATGTCACCACCATCAAGCCGAGCCGCATTGACCGTTGGCTGCATGAATTGAACCCCATCAACTCCGTAGAACGCATCATGGTGTACGCCACCGATGACGCCCTTTCCTGTCCTTGATTTGATTCCATGGCCTACTTCAGTCCCATTGCCCTCCGGTTCCTCGCTGACCTCGCTGCCCACAATGACCGCGACTGGTTCACAGCAAACCGCAAGACGTACGAACGGGAATTGCGCGATCCCTTCAAGGTGTTCGTGTCGGACTTGATCGCCGCCTGCGCAGAGCGGGAACCTGCCTTTGCCGAACTCGAGCCCAAGCATTGCACCTTCCGCATCAACCGCGATACCCGGTTCTCAAAAGACAAGCGCCCTTACAAAACCCATGTTTCGGCCGGCATCGCTCCCGGCGGAAAGAAAAGCGGAGACCCCGGACTGTACGTTCACTTCGACGCCGAAAAACTGATGATCGGTGGCGGGGCGTATTGGGTGGAGAAGGACGACCTGTACGTGCTTCGCGAACACATTGCCGCCCAGCCCGCCCACTTCCATTCCCTGCTCGAAGCTCCCGATTTCAAATCCAAATACGGTGCCTTGCTCGGCGAACGCAATGTGCGGATCCCGAAGGAATTCCAAGCCGCTGCAGAACAATGCCCGTACATCCTGAACAAGCAGTTCTATTACATGGCAGAGCTTCCTGTCAAGCAGGTAACTTCAGAAAAGCTGCTGGACACGGTCATGGCGCACTTTGACGCAGCCTCCGAAGTACGTCGGTTCCTCCGGGCAGGACTGCAGGCGGGTTGATGGCTACCTTCGCAGCCGCCATGAACGCTACGATTCACACCCCGCGCCTGTTCCTTCTCGGTCTCTTGATTGCATCGCTCTCCCCCTTTGCCTTTGCGCA
>Ga0181563_10003133_pt1 | contig 15900 bp, 11 predicted proteins | sample 011ome_25_FD_133759 | JGI IMG/M metagenome (GOLD analysis project Ga0181563, IMG submission 133759) | Coastal salt marsh microbial communities from the Groves Creek Marsh, Skidaway Island, Georgia - 011512CT metaG (megahit assembly) | ecosystem: Environmental > Aquatic > Marine > Intertidal...
GGCGCGCGCGCCCGCGGACGCGCGGACCGACGCGACGGGACGCAGGGACGCGAGGGCGAGGGACGCCATGGGTGCAGGGGACTGTGACCACATTGCGACGGTTGGGTGCCTTGGACGCATTCAATGGATTGGCCTAAGCGCGTCGCGGGATTCCTCGGACGATCTGTCCTCGACGACGAACCAGGCATCGAGGGTTCAGAGACGGCTCTTGTGAGCCTCACGATGATGGGAAAAGCACACTTGTCGGCTTTTTCGTTGCGCTTTTTCTTCGGGTGACGCGGCGGGCGACGTGTCAGTATGCTCGGCGCGCTTGCTCGGCGCCTGGGCAAACCTCTCCGAGTCGGGACCTCGACTGCGCTCCTCGTGGGCATCGTCGCTGCGGTCGCGTCGCGCGAGATGACCAGCGTGGTCACCGTGCGGGTGGCGCCCACCGCGCGCATTGCGGATCTCGCGGGCGCCAGGCTGACGAAACTTCCGGTGCCTTCTGTGGGCGCCGCGACCGCCGTGCAGGCGGCGACGCTGTGGCAGGACCGCCCCGCCGTGGTCCTGGTGCTCCGGCGCCCCGGGTGAGTCCTGTGTCGTTCGGAAGCCGCCGAGCTGCACGCCCAGAAAGCCTCCATCGAGGCCAAGGGCGCGCGCCTGGTGTGCCTTCTGAAGGGCAAAGGCATGGTGACGGCCGAGGAGGTTGCGGGATTCCGCAACGGCGAGTACTGGGGTGAAGACACCGATCTGTTCCTGGACGACGACCTGGTGTTTTTCAAGACGCTGGGGAACGGTAAGCTGCGCAAGAAGAACATAGTGGGGTCGTTCCTCAACCCGTTCAGTACCATGTACAAGCGCTACGGGAAGATCCCCGACGACATCAAGAACAACGCCAACCTCGTCGGCGAGGGGCTCATCATGGGCGGTTTGTTCGTCGTGAACAGAGACGCGGTCGTGTACCAGCACAAGGAGAAGGACTTCGGGACGGTCGCGCCCATCGCGGATGTGCTGGAGGCGGTCGACGACGCCGTCCAGGCCACGAAGAAGTAAGTCATCCCCGTGACTTTTGTGCCGGACGCGTCGGTTCGCGCGAACCGTGAGAAACCGGCGGACCGAAAGGGTTCGCGAAAAAAACAAACAACCGACAAGACGCCCGCGAAGAGCGCTCCGCTCCCGCGTCCCGTGACGCCGCTGTCGACACCTCCCGAGTCAGTCCTCGGGAGCCGACGGCGAGCCGATCCGACGCGGCGGAGACGTTCCGGCTTAGGGTGTTTAGGACGTAGAGCGCCGTGGAGGAGCGTTCGTGTCCCTTCAGATACGAGCATAGTTGTAGAGACCGTAGAAAAGACCGGCTGCGTTTTCTTTTCAACGCTCGCGTCGAAGGAACGACGCGACGTCTTCGTCTTTCTTTGACTCGCCTCTCTTATGGTGCCGCGCACTCAGACTCACACTCAGAAGAACAGCGCCGCGCTCTTCGGCGCGTCGTCGGCGCGTTTCTCGCCGCTCTTCAAGCCGAGATCTTCCTTCGCCTCGTCGCGAGACGCTTCTGCGTCCGGAAGCTCTTTCGCTTCCTCGCCGTCTCTCGCCCCGCGCCTCTGCTCGGCGGCTTTGGCCGGTGCGCGGAACACGACCACCGGCTTGGCGCACCTGTGCAGGCAGTAGTTGGTCACGGACCCCACGAAGAACTCGCGCACGCGGCCTTTGCCCTGCGCGGCCATGACCACGGCGACGGCGTCCGAGTCCGCCGCGCGTTCGCACACGATCTCGCCGACGGACGTGGTGTCCGTCTCGTACGCCACAACCTCCGAGGTGTACCGGAACCCGGCGCGCTCGATCTTCGGAAACACCTTACGCGCGAGGTACCGCTCGGCGTCCGCGCGCCACGCCGCCTCCTGCGCTTTCGATGTGTCGGACGTGTGCGCGTTGAAAAGAAACAAATCGGGTTCGAGGAACGGCAGTGAGTCGCGCTCGCGGTACCGGAGCGAGACGCTTATGAGACGAAGGGAGACACGAAGAAGGTTTCGCCGCGTTTCGTTCGCGCGAAATGGGAGAGGTACTTTCAGTACATCAGAAGACGCACTTGTTCGGGGTCGGGGACGTCGATGACGTATTCCTCGAAGCCGTACATGGTCGACGACGGCGCGTAGCGCCTCGCGGAGGAAGCGATGGGATGGCGCGTGTCATCATCGCGCTCGGAGCCGCGTGCCCGGTGCCGGTCGGACGAGAGTCTGGGCGTCCTGGGCGCGCGCGCGCGTACGCGGGGACGGATGGAATCGAGAGGGAGTTGGTAGTGAACCACGCACTTGGGTATGACGTGCAGCAGGTTTATCTGGTCACCCTTGCGGCAAAACTCGCTCAGGGCCCAGTCGACCATCACCTCGCTGTTCGGCGTGCCGTCGACAGGGAGCAGGATCTGGCGCAGCGGCGGGGGATGCTCGGCCTCGTCCGCGGAGGGCATCTGGGTTTAGGGTTGGGGCGAGCGCGGTGTCAGCCGGCGGACGGGACGTTTCGGGAACTCCGAGAGCCCTTTTTCGGTGGCCCCGAGAGGAAAAAATACGGAGGGCGTTCGTGGTCGATGGGACGCGCACGCACGATGACGGGCACGGCCACCTTCGTGGCCTCGTCGGCCACGCGTGCGCGTGTTGTGTCGGACCTCGCCTCGCGCGTGGTTCCGGTCATGGCGCGCGGTGAAAAAAGCTGTGGACGCGGACGCGGCGTCGTGGCTCTTTCGTAGTGCCTTTCGGTACGAGCCGCGAGAAACGAATCGTTTCGCGAAATTTCCAAAACGTTTCACTATTAAAAAAAATCACTCCTGCTGGTCGACGAATCCGCCGGCGCTCTCCTCCTCCTCCTCCTCCTCCTCCTCGTCCGCCTCGAGCCATTCGACGTACGCGCGAAGCGCGCGCACGCCCGTCGCGAGGCACCGCTTCCGCTCCGCCCGGTACTCGATCGCCGCGACGATGCGCGGCGTCGCGCCGGGAAGCGACCCCGCGCGCGCCGCCGTCAAGGCGGCTTCGTCCTGCGCCAAAGTCGTGTCGAAGGCGTCGAGCGCGCCGCGCCACGCCTCGGCGAACGCGTCGGCGAGCGCAATCTCCGCGCGCACCTGGTCAACATCCAGCTCCCACTCGCCGGTGTCTTCGTCCGGGTTCCCGAACCCGCCGCACGCGGACGCCACCGCCACGAACAGACGACGCCGCTCAGACGCGGAAATCTCGTCGGTCATCGCGCCCGTCGCCTCGAGCGCGAAGCGCAGAATCTCCGACTCGAGCGTTTTCTTTTTCTTCTCAACAGTCGACTCGTCTCCGAAAGACGAACTCTTCGGTCCGGGCAGGCGCTCGTTCCGGTTCCCGCGCAGAACGAACCCGTACCGAAGCATGAGCTCGGCATTACGCGCGCTCGGGTCGTACGAGATGAGTATCTCGGCGTCCTGGTTCTCCAGCCCGCGCGTGGTCTCCAGCACGACCCTCGGCCCGCCGACGCCCTGGTTCAAGCCCCGCTCGAGCGCGACGCGCGCCGCGTTGTCCACGTCGGCGTCCGCCGTGCCGCGCACCGACTTGCTCGCCGAGACGAGCGAGGCGTCGTCCGAGTTGGCCATGTCGAAGAACGGCGTGAGGATGGCGGCGAAGTCGGCGGAGCCCTCGTCGCCCACCGGGGACGCGACCGCGCGCGACGCCACCAGCGCGAACGCCCAGCGCGCGTCCGCGGCGGTGACCACCAGCTCAGGCTCTCCGGGCTCGGAGGAGAGAACCAAACGCGCGTCGATTTCGTCGATTTCAGCCTCGTCGTCGCGAGACGATTGACGACGCGGTCCAGAAACAGCGCGGTCCAGAAACAGCGCATCCGCCGCTCGCTGCAGCGCCAACGCGTCGCGCTTCAGCTCTGCGTCCTGCAGCTGGTCGAGTTCCTTGTCGTTCGCGAGCATCAGGCTCGGCATCTGCTCCGCGGTGGGAAGCCAGTCCGCGTACGCGCGCCAGACGTTGCGCTCCCGGTCGCCGCTTCGCGTCGCGAAGAGCACCCACAGCGCGACGGCGAGTTCGCGGTCGGAGCCGTCGCCGTCGCTCGCCATCAAAGAAACGATCGGCTCGGGGAGACGCACGCCCGCGCGTCGCTCCCACGCCGCGCGTAGGATTCCGAACGTGTCTTTCTTTGATTCTTTGATGAACCCCAGCTCCTCCGCGACGGCGTCTCCGACGCCGGGTTTAGGGTCCGGCGCGTCGCCGAACGGCGCGACGATGCACACGTCCAGCGGGACGCTGAGCAGCACGGCGCTCTTCCCCCAGCCCACCGGCCCGGAGGGGAACAGGCCCCTGCCCCGCGCGCCGGACGCCAGCCGGACGCGGTGCTTCACCCCCGCGCGCTCCATCAGCCGCGTGAACGCGTCGCGCTCGTCCAGCTCGGTGGTCGTGCGCGCGGGAGCGGCCACCTCGAACGGCGAGCCGGACCGCGCGACGAGGCGGTGTCGTCGCGCGATCGACCGCGACGCGCGACGCGACGAAGGCGAAGCGGACGCGCGGGGACGGGGAACCGAGCGTCGAAGCGAGTCGTGCGGTCGCGCGGAGGATCGCGCCGGCGCCGTCGCCCGCATCGAGCTCGCGGTCGTCGCCATCTCGCACCCGGGTGCGCGCCCAGGCCTGAGGCCCCGTCGGTGGTGCCCATCGTTTCGGGTGGATATGTCGTAGCCACGATCTTCTCGCCGACGCACGCCTCAAAAAAATGCCAAAACCAGTTTTCACGCGTCCGCCACGAGGACGAAACAAGGTGCCTTCGTTGACGCGCTTTTCGCGGCGAGACGAGATAGTTTCGTCGTGGATTCGCCTCCGACGCACACCTCGACGGGCACGCGTCGAGCGCACACGCGGCTCGCTCGTGTCATACCGAGGCCACGCGAGGACCACCCATCCTTGGTGTCTCGACGACGATCGCCCTTCGCGCCCTTCGGACCCGCGAGCGCGTTCGGTTCGGTTCGCGAAACCTAACAACGCCGAATTCTCACGCACCGTCACGCACCGAGCGAACACGACACGCACGAAGCGCGTCTCGTCGGCGATGACGAACCCCATGCACAAGCGCGAGCCCCCGAGGGACTCCGGAACTTCCCGCGGTTCCGACCCCGACCGCGCCGACGAAACCGCGGTGGACCTCATCGACAGACTCGGCGGATACGACGACATGATCGCGCAGGGCGCCGAGGGCCGCGTGTTCGCGGTGACGTTTCTGAACCGGCCCGCGATCGTCAAGCAGCGGTTCAAAAAGACGTACCGGCACCCCACACTCGACGCGAAGATCACGCGCGCGCGGTTGGTCGGCGAGACGCGCGCGCTCGTGCGCGCCAGGAGGCTGGGCGTGCCCACCCCGTCGCTCTTCTACGTGGACAAACGACAAAACGCCATCTACATGGAGCGCGTGCCCGGTCGCCCGCTGAAGGCGCTCATCCGCGAGGGCATGAGCGACGAGGACATGGAGGAGGTGGGGCGGCAGGTGGGGAAACACGTCGCCGCGATGCACGACGGAGGGCTGATACACGGCGACTTGACCACGTCCAACATCCTCGTCACGCGGCGCGGAGGCGAGGGCGGCGAGGGCGGCGACGCGTCGCCGCGAGTGGTGCTCATCGACTTCGGGCTCGCGTCCAACAGCATCGTCCCCGAGGACAAAGGCGTGGACCTGTACGTGCTCGAGCGCGCCATCACGGTCACGCACGCCGCGAGCAAGCTGTTCGAGGCGGTCATGCGCGAGTACAAGACCGCGAGCGGGCTGTGGAGCGCCAGCTTCAACAAGTTCGCGGAGGTGCGCATGCGCGGGCGGAAGCGGTCGATGATCGGTTGAAAGGAATGGTAGCTACTGTATGTTGTTTGAGTCTCGCTTTCATGTAAATAAGCACATTTTGCAAAGTTAAAGACACATTGCTCATAGGACGTTCATGTTTACTTTGAGAACCAAAAGACTGTCGATCAGATCTCTCCAGTTGGCATTTCTCCGTAGTGGATCTTATCGACCACGCCGCGCGTCTCGCGCGCCACTCCACCTCGTCGCGTCGGCGGTCCCTCGAGCCGCACGCACGCACGATGTCTGCCACCGCCGCCTCTGTTGCGCGCATGGGCGTGGCCTTCGGCGCCGCGCGCGGCGCCGGCCGCGCCTCGCGCGCCGCGATCGCGCCCAGGCGTGCCTCCGTCCCCGGCGCTCGCCGCGAAGCCTCCGGCACCGCCGCGCGCGCCATCCCCGAGCCCGCGGCGGAGACGGGCGCGCCCTCGGGCGAGATCGTGGACTTGTCGTACGACTGGCAGCTCGATTTCTGCTCGCGCCCGATGAAGGACGAGCGCGGGAAGAAGATGTGGGAGCTGCTCATCTGCGACGAGACGCGATCGTTCGAGCACGCCGAGTTTTTCCCCAACAACCGCATCAACTCCGTGGAGCTCTCCAAGGCGATCGACCGCGTGATCCAGGCGCAGGGCGCGCGCCCGCGCCGGTTCAAGTTCTTCCGCTCGCAGATGCAGACCATCATCACGCGCGCGTGCAACGACGCGGGAATCGACCCGCTGCCCTCGCGCCGGTGCCAGACCCTCACCACGTGGCTGGACTGGCGCGTCGAGAACGTGTACAAGCAGCACCCCGGATTCGACGGCCAAGCCTCGCCCATGATGGGCTTCGAGGCGAGCTCCCCGAGACCGCTGCCGGACGCGCTGCGGGGTGAGAGCTGGGCGTTCGTCGCCCTGCCGCTGGTGGGCGTGCGTGAGGAGATCGAGCAGGTGAAGAAGAACAAGGTGTTCGGCGACGTGTTGGAAATCGACCCGAACCTGCCGGACGACACGCTCGTCCCGGGCATCGCCGTGTACACTTCGCGCGCGGCGGCGCTGGCGGGCTGGACCAAGGGCCTGGAGCTGGGCGGCATTTCCGTGGACCTGGACATGGGCACGCTCATTCTGGACACCGGTGTGGCGGACAGCTGGCAGTACGCGCGGTTCCGGCAAACCAAGGAGCTGACGCAGGAGGCGCGCGAGTGGGAACAGGTGAAACAAAACACGGGGGGGCTGCACTTCCTCGCCATCCAGACGGACGAGGACGCCGAGAGCACGGACGGGTTCTGGATCCTCCAGGACTTCACCGCCGCGCAGTATTGAGAGAGGCGTTCTACGTAGGTTTCGCGTAGGTGACGACGCGGCGCGAGGTGCTTGTCGAACATCGCCGAGTGCGCATTCTCACACCCTCGCGCGACGACGACGACGAGCGGGCCCCCCTCGTCGTCGCGTCCGGACGATTCCCGAATGTACCCGATCGTACACGAACAACGACCGTCGTTCGTCACGGCGTCCACTGATCGGGCGCGCGCGGGCGGTGTCAGGCGCGATGACCCCTCGCGAAGCGCTCATCGCGGGCGTCGGGCGCGTGTTTCGTCACCACCGCCGAGTGAGCGCGGTGCTGTACATCGTGGGCGTGCTCGGCGTGCTGAGCTACCCTCTGCTCGCGAGGAGGGTGTTCATCGACGAAAACGCGTTCCTGCACGGCCACGGCGCGATCGGGTTCGGGGCGGACGAAGCGCTCCGGGCGCACGAGTACGCGCTGAAAGCCGAGGGCGTGATCGATGCCTTGGGTGCTGACGCGGATGGAGACCAAATATACGACGCGCTCACCGCGTTCGCCGCCGCCGAGCTGGACGCGCTCGGCCTGGATGTCAGCGCGCGAGAGTATCCGATCGACGCGGATGGACGCGGAAGAAGACGCGCCGGAGAAAACGACGGCGACGCGAACGACGCCGCGTCCCGTAAGACAACGCACGCCGTGGTTCGCGCGGTGAAATCGTCAGGGCGCGAGGGTGTGGTGTTCGCCACTCCCGTCGGCGCCTCGGACACCGACGGCCCGCGCGCGGACGCCGCGGCGATCGGCGTCGGGCTGGCGTTCGTCGAGTACCTGACGACGGCGAAGTGGTTAGCCAAGGATTTCGTGTGGCTGGTGCTCGACGCGCGCGCGGGTTCGACGCCGGGCGGAAGCACGCACGCCGCCGTGCACGCCGCGGACGCCTGGCTCCGCGAGTACCACGGCGACGAGAGCGCGGTGCGGCGAGGGGGCGCGACGAAGGGGCCGGGGCGAGGGGGTGCGTCCACGTTCGCGCGCGCCGGCGCGTTGCAGCAGGCGTACGTGTTCGAGATGCCCGCCGGCGCCGCCGTCGACGTCGTCGCCGTGCGACCGGAAGGCAGGAACGGCGCGTTGCCCAACCAGGACCTGCTGAACACCGCCGTGCTGCTCGCGCGCCGCGCGTTCCCGCGCGCGCGCGTCGGCCTGGACCTCGACCCGCTCGATCCGCTCGAGAGGCGCGCGCGGGCCGGACGAGCGGGCGGCGCGCGCGGCGAGGACCGATCGGTCGTCCGATCGGAAAAACACGAGAAAACGCGCTCGCGACTGCTCGCGCTCGTCGCGGGGATGTCCTCTTTCGCGGAGCGCGTGGGCGTGGCGTGTCTCGGGACGCGTCGAGCGTCCGACGTGCGGCGGGCGGTGGGGGACCTACGTCGCGCGTCCGTGTTCGCGTGGCGGTGCGCGCGCGGCGTCCCGACGGGCGCGCACGCCGCGTTCAAAACCTTCGCGCTGGACGCGGTGACGCTGCGGCTGGGCGCGCCGCTCGGCGCCGCGCGCGACGACGCGCGCGTTGTCGGCCTCGACGCGCGTGTTACCGGCGAGGCGTTTCGGCAGATCGGGTCTTTGCTGGAGACGCTCGCGCGAGGCTCGAACAACCTCATCGAGCAGCTGCACCACAGCATGTTCTACTACGTCATGACGAGCGACGATTTTTTCCTCTCCATCGCCGAGTACGTCGCGCCGCAAGCCGCCGTCTCTGCGGCGGCGGCGATCGTCGCGATCGCGCTCGCGACCCGGGGCGGGGACGGGGACCACGGGGACGCTGAAAAGGAGCGCGACTTCGGCGCTCGAAAGGAGCACGACTGGGCCCCGGCGCTCGCGCTCGCGGCGGCGGCGCACGCGGCGGGCGCCGGAGTCGGGTACGCGTCTCTTTGTTTTTACGACGCGGCGCTCTCGCCCGTCGCGGTGACCGGCATGACCACGGCGTCGGCGCTCGCCGCGCACGCGTGCCTCGCGTGGGTGGCGTCGGCGCTTTACGGCGGCGACGGCGGTCTCGAGGCGGTCTCGAGCCGGAGAGAGCCTCCCTGGGTGACGTTGAAGTGCGTGGCTCTGGCGACGGCGGCGACGGCGACGGCGGCGGTGACGTTTTTCAACTTCCCGCTCGCGTGGCCGACGACGGTGGCGCTGGCGCCGGTGTGCCTGTCCATCTCGCAAAGTCGAAAGACAAGTCGAAAGCAAAGTCTCGCGATGAAGGCTAAGGCGTTGGCGATGGCGCTCACGCCCGCGTTCCTGGCGCTGCTCGTCTCGCTCATCGAGGAGACGTCGCCGTTCGCGTTCGCGTACCACCTCGCGGAGACGGCGCGCTCGTGGCGCGGCGGGTTCGCGTTCCCGGTGGCATACGCGGTGGTGTGGCCGGCGTGCGCGCTGAGCGCGCTCGCGACGTGCGCGGACGCCCTGCGGGGGGAGGGGACGGCAGAGCGAGAGGCGCGGACGGAGAGCAAGAAGAGCAGGTGACGCGCGAGCTCGGCCGTATCTACGTACTTTGTTAAAAACTCGCCCATTTTGCGGCTTGGCGACCCTTCGAACGTTCATCACGCCGTCGTGTGGCCGTTCAGATCAAGTTTGGTCGACTTTCGTAGACATCGACTCTGCGCGACTTTTCGCGAGTTCTCGCTTCTCGGACCGGCGTCATCGCTGTTGGTCCTTTCGCGGTTCCGTGAGTCGGCGGGGCTGGCGAGTCTGCAGACTCGGGCGCACGGGAGCAGAGGCTCGAGCGTGGTATCGCGAACGCACCGGAAGAGCCGCGAGGCGCCATGCGGAGCGCACGCAGAGCCTCGAGGCGCGCCGGCGAGCGCGTGTCGTGGCTCGCCGCTGCGCTTTTCGCGTTGACGACGTGTATCGCATTTTTGCCCTCGGGCGAGGCTGCGCGTTTCGAGGGGACCATCAAGGAGCCCGTGTCGTGGACTTTCCTCTCGAAGTGCGTCTCGAGCGGATGACGCCGTGCCCGTCGGCTCTCGACGTCGCCGTCATCGACGCCCCGCGCCCCACGCCCCGCGAACCGTACCCCTCGTGCCGCTCTCCACCTCCGCGAATGGAGGAATATTCTTCCGCGGCGAGGCGTCCGGCCATCCGCAAGCGCGCCCGCGACTGACCGTTCACGCGCGCAAACCCCGAACGCACCCGAACGACGACGCAGGTTCTGCTTCCTGCCCGCGGACACCGGCGGGTACGTCAACGACGTGCACGGCATGGTCTCGACGAAGATCAAGTTTCACATCACCAGCCAGTTCGCGTTGCTGCACTACATCACCGCCACGGGTTCGGAGAAGGCGGAGAACTCCGACTCGGTGGCGAATTGGGACGACGTGTACAACTCCAAGAGCACGTGTTTGGAACGCATAAACAACGAGTTCGCGTTTCCGTTCTACCTCGCCGAGCTCGCGCGCAGCGCCGTGCCCGCGCCGCCGCCGCCGCCCGCGCCGCCCAGCGCGCCGCCGGCGAACGCGTCGGCGTCGCGGCGCCTTCTGGCGGCGGATGACGAGGCGCGTTCGGCTCCGCGCGCCTTTTCAGTCGGAGAAAAACAATCCGCGCGCGGGTTCGAGCGGCACACCGCCGCGTTCGCGTCTACGTCGCTTTCCGATGAGCCGTTCGTGGAGATCCCGCTGCGGTATTCGAACACGCCCACACAAAAGGAAAGTGTCTCCGCGTCGTCGCCGCGTCGTCGTTCGCTGCGTCAGGCGGACGACGACGAGCACGGGACGTACGACCCCTCCACGGGGAAGACGACGTACGTGATCAACGGCCAGACCATCGTGGTGGACGGCAACCAGGCGGGTTCGAACACCGCCTTTGGGCTCGGTTTGATCGACATCACGCAGGTCAACGCGGTGGACGCGTACACGAACCTGCCTCTGGACAACTCCGCGAAGCTGCGCATCTACGGCGGCGGGTGGGTGGAGGTTGTGCGCACGACGTTTTACGTGGGCGACCGCGCGCGTTTCTTTTACGTCGCCGGCGCTAACTGCGACCGCCTGTGCTCGACGAGCACGTGCAACGGCGACATGGACATTTCGTACGAGATTGAGTTCACGAACGGGTTCAACTGGTACAGCAAGCACTTCTCCGCGGACGAGATCGGCGTGCTGGAGACGAGCATCGCGTTTTTGGTTCTGTACGTTTTGCTCGGCGCGTGTTACTTCCTCACGCGCAAGGAGCTGAAGAAGCTGCGGAAACACCACCACACGGTGAAGATGCTGGGGAGCGCGATCATCCTCGCTTTCTTCTCGCACGGCTTCTTCTTCCTGCACTACATCTGGTACAGCAGCGACGGCGTCGGGAACATGTTGTTCCTGTTCGTGGCGCGGGTCCTGCAGCTCTCGAGCGAGACCACGTTCCTCGTGCTGCTCGTCCTCATCGCCAAGGGGTGGACCATCTGCTGCCGCAAAATCTCGGCGCGCGGTCGCGTGAAGATCGCGGTGTTCGCCACCGTCTACGCCATCTGCTGGCTGCTCGCGGTGGCGTACCACCACTTCGTCGCGGACAAGGCGAGCACGCTGCACATGTACCAGAGCGGATTCGGGTATTTTCTGTGCGCGCTGCGTTTCTTCGCGCTCGGGTGGTTCTGGTACAGCGTCAGCGTGACGAACAAGAAGTACGCCAGCAAAGTGGCGTTTTACAAAAAGTTCGCCGCGTCATTCGCGCTGTGGTTCTACGGCTTGCCCATCATCGTCATCGTCGCGCAGAGCATACCGCCGTGGCAGAGGTTCATGGTGGTGAACGCCATGGAGTTTACGTTTTTGTTCGCGTTCCAGCTCGCGTTGCTGGCGATGTACGTGCCCAACTCGGGGTTCAACAAGAGCTTCCCGTTCCACGCCACCACCAACGAGACGTTCCTCTACGCCGGGAACCGGCCGGCGGCGATGCGCTCGGCCAACGGCGCGCGGCGGGTCACCGTGGGGTCCGCGGGCGCCGCGCCGAACGGGGACGGCAGAGGCGCGGCGAAGCCCGGCCGGCCGGGCGAGCTGTCCGACTGGGACAAGAAGGAGCTGGCGCGCGCGGTGCACAGCGCGAAGGTGATGACGCACGAGACCAAGAAGATCCTGGACTGCCTGACGCAGATTGAGAACAACAACGAGCTCGAGAGCGACGACGAGGCGTACGACGAGGCCGCGCGTGCGACGCCTCTGCGCACGCTCGGGTCCTCGGGCGCGACGCGGGGCGTCGCGACTGGCGTGAACGGCATGAACGGCTCGGGATTCGGGATCCCGAACGGTCAGCCGAGAGGGGAGAGCCGCGTGTCCGAGCCCCGGTCGCCCGGCGGACGCGAGTACGGCGCGGGGGCGTACCCGCCGCCGAGCCGTTCGTTCGGCGCCGGCGTCGACGCGGACCGGTCGCGGGCGACGGCGTTCGACGCCGGCTCAACGCCGGACGATGTGGAGAGCCACGGCGCGTACGGCGGCGCGTACGGCGGCGCAGACGGACCGCGCTCGAGCGGCGGTCACGGCGACGGCCAATCGTCGGGGTACGGCTCGCCGCGGAACAACCCGATCTTCGCCGCCGGAAACGCCGGGCCGCAAGCCGCCGTCGCCGGGGCGTTTCAGCCGACGCCGCCCATCTCTCCCGCGAACCGCGCCGGCCTGCCGCCCCTGTCCGAGGGCGCGGCGCGCTTCGGGGACGTGGCCGGTCAGCGGAGCTTGCTGGCGCGGCTCGGGAAGAACCGGGGCTCGAGGCCGCTCGGCTCGGGGGGGTACACGTGACGAGACGCTTTCGCAACGTCGGCGACGGCGCTTTCGACGCGCCGTCCTTTTTTTTCTTTCTCACGGTAAGGTTATGATACGTACTGTAGCTACATACATCGCGTTTTTCATCGCGATCGCGCGTGTGTGGTCGTCCCGAAGAGGAGAAGCGCGCGCGGGGGAGCGCCTCACGCATCCGCCGTCTCGGCGGCGTTTTCGTCACCCCCCTTTCCCTCCGCCTTCTCCGCGCGGCGGGGTCTGCCCCTCCCCCGCTTCGCCGGAAGGGGTTCCCCCTCCGCCGCGGGCTCCTCCTTCTTCGCCGCGGGCGCCTCCTTCTTCGCGCGCTTGGCGGGCTTAGGGTTCGCATCTTCGCTGGCTTTCCCGTCGGCGTCGGTTTCGGTCGCGTCGCGCTCGGGCGCCTCGGGCGCCTTGACGGGCGCGCCGCGTCGGTCGCCGGTGGCAAAGTCGAACGATTCGATGCCCACGTCCAGGTACTTGCCCTGCTCCTTGCTTTTGTCCAGGAACCGCTGCACGTCCGGCCTCGAGCGCATGCGCTTGCCGCAGGGGGAGTAGTAGTACGCGTCCGCGCCGGAGACGGTTTTGCGCGGGATCACCTCCCGGCGCCACCCCGGCGGAGGCGCCGGGACGCCCTCCGCCGAGTAGGTGGCGCGCCGGAATGACTTGGCGGTGGCGCGAGAAGGCGCGGATTTCGGGGTCTTCGCCTCGCGCGCCTCGATCATCGCGCCGAGCTCCTTGGCGCTCACGGTCACCACGCGCGCGGTGGGGTCCAGGCAGTTTGCTAGCCACGCCTGCGGCGGCGGGCGGGCCGACAAAGTCTTCGCGCCGCGTGCCATGTACTTGCCAGGAAGGGCGCGCGGGAATGTGAGTGCGCGAATGTCTGCCTCCGCCGGCGGAGAAAAGCGACGAGGCAGGAAGACAAACTTGCTTCACCGTGGGATGAAGAGATTTCAGGGTCAACCCGTCCGGTCGAACCGATCAAGCACGTGTTTTCAAACCGCGACGCTCGCGGCAGCCCCGCGAATCAGACCGTGAGATGTCGAATCTCCCGAGCTCGTTTCTGGGCCTTTACTTGTATTTTTTCGCGCGAAAGAAGACCCGCTTAAAAAGTCTTCTTTAAACGCGTGGCCCAGTGCGCGACGCGCTAAGCGCGTATCAGCTCGGCTCGCGGGGCCAATTGAAATCGACATCTGACGCGCGTCTCGCGTCGCGGGCGCGCGGGTTCGAAGCGCGCCGCGCGCCCCCGCGCCCGCTTTTCTCAACCCGAGAAGAGAAAAGAACAAACAACGAACGCGAAGGAGAAGGCGACACGCAGTCTCCCACATTCGGCTCTCCTCGACGCTTGTCTCGATACGCCCCCGACCGCGCGATGAGCGGCAAGGACGACTTCGAAGACGAGGGTCTGCTGTTGTTACCCAAGCACACGAAGGTACGCCTTCCACGTCCCGCTCGCGCTCGGGGGGCATCGCCCCGTTCGACACGGGGAAGAAGACCCCTCTGGAAATCCCACGGTCCCCGACCGTCCCCACGTCGTTTGGCGCGCAACTCGTTTCGGTCCCGCGGTTTTTTTCGGGCGTCGCGCGCGGGGGACGCGATGCGCACGCGCGCGCATCATCGCGCGCGCGGCCGCGCGGCGATGCGCAGGAGGTGTCTGCAACACGCGCGCATCCGTCGCCCGACGCGCGCTTCGCGCGAGCGCCGGCGCCGCCCCCGCGCCCCCCGTCCCCCCGGCTCCCTCGCGGCACACTCGAGGCGCGAAAAGAAATCTTCTCGTCGATGCCAAAAGACCATCATCGCGAGATTCGGCGAACGCCGTCCGAAATACGTACGGCATCAGCCGGTCGTCCACACGAACGCGCCGAACGGTTTTTGTTTTTTAGTGAAGCGACGTCGAGCGACGTCGAACGACGAACGACGTCGAACTGACGCTTCTCTTCGAACTGACGCGCATACGTCGCTTCGCGCGTCGCATACGCAGGTCCGCGTCACGGGAAACAACCGCACGAAGCCCGGCGTGATCGGTCTGCGCGGCGTGGTGAAGAAAGCCGTCGGCCTGGGCGGCTGGCACTGGCTGCGGCTGGAGAACGGCGCGGAGTGCCGCCTGCAGCGCAACGCGTTGGCGGTTGTCGCTCGGCCCACCGGTTTGGAGATGGACTCCGAGTCGGACGACGACGACGTGAACGGCGCCGGGTACGGCCGCGGCGCCGCGGGCGCGCGCGCGGGGCTCGCGAGCGCGCAAACACTCGCCTCGGAGCACGAACTCGAGCTCCCGAGTCGAGACGACGGCGCTTTCGCCGGCCGACCGCGGCGCGTCGTGCGGAACGCCGCGCGCCGCGCCGCGCCCGACGACGAACGACGGCGCCGCCGCGATCGAGGCGCGCGCGGAGTCAACGAGCCCTCCGTGCGGTTCGACAAGCTGCGGCGCGAGACGCTGGAGAAGATCTCCGCGAAGCACTACAACGTCGATCCGTCCAGTTTTGTCGAGGCGCTCGATTCGAACGAAAAAAACGCCGTCCCGGGAGCGACGACGACTTCCGGGAAACGCGAGCGTTTTGAGGGGACGGACGCCGCGGCGGACGCCGGCGGCGGCGGCGACGGCGCGCGCCCGGAGAAGCGCGCGCTGGTGGAGACCATCGCCAAACGGTTCACGAGCGAAACCGTGGACGAGACCAAGGTGCTCATCGCGTTCGTCAAGATGCTCGCGGGGGGGGAGCTGCCGTCCCCGGAGCCGTCCCGGGACGCGTGAAAGAACGCCGCCGGGAGGCGCGTCTTAAAGACGCGTCGAGAGGCGCGCATGTACAACGTGTAGAATACGAGAAACGCGACGCGACGCGCGCGAAGAAAAGAAGAGACCACCGGAAGTCATCGAGAACGCGTATACGAATACGGAGGAAGGAAGCGTTTTTTCAAAGACGACATCACAAACGCATGTCGCTCGGCACGATCCCGGTGGTGAGCGCCTGCTCTAGCCTTGTCACCTCCTCCAGCGTCGCCGCGTTCGCGATGGCCGCCTTGAGCGCCAAAAGCTGCTCGGGGGTGGGGCCGGCGGGCGATGGAGACGCGTCCATCGCCGCGGCGTCCTCCGCGACGGCGCCCA
>Ga0181563_10003134_pt1 | contig 15897 bp, 9 predicted proteins | sample 011ome_25_FD_133759 | JGI IMG/M metagenome (GOLD analysis project Ga0181563, IMG submission 133759) | Coastal salt marsh microbial communities from the Groves Creek Marsh, Skidaway Island, Georgia - 011512CT metaG (megahit assembly) | ecosystem: Environmental > Aquatic > Marine > Intertidal zone...
TCGAGGCGGCCATGCCGCCGCCGCCGCCGCCCGCGCCGGCGGTCTCGCCCGAGGCGCTGGCGCGCCTGCCCGCCGGCTCGGTGCGCACGCTCGCCGCGACGGACGACGGCGAGCGCAAGAGCTGGATCGAGAAGCTCGGGCTCGTCGCGGCGATGCTCCAGAGCGACGCGGACGCGGACGACGTCGCGCTCGCCGCGCTGGGCGCGTACCTACGTTGGCTCGGGACGTGCGAGACGCGGTGCGGCGAGGACTCGGGGTCGAGGTCGCTGGCGGCGGCATCGCTGCTGGCGCGCGACGCGTTCGTCGCGCTCGAGTCGCCGCACGTGCGCACACCCACGGCGCGCGCGCTGGCCAGGCGCGTGCACCCCTGGCTCCCCTCGATCAGCGCGGAGTTCGCGGGGGACAACGCGAACGACCTGCGCGACGCCGCGACGCGCGTGGCGACGTCGCGGGATGTATCGGCGTCGTTCCGCGCCGACTTCGAGGCGCGGGTCCGAGGTCCGCTCTCGCGCAACGTCGGGCCCGCCGCGCTCGTCGCCGCCGAGGCGCTGGTGCTTGACACAGAGGCGTCGACAACCTTCACGCACGCCGCGCGGGAGGAGATGGCGGGGTTCGTCGAACGCCTGGCGCGCTACTTCAACCGCGCGCCCGCGCTTGACCGGCTGGGGGCGATGCGCGAGAAGGGCGCGTTCCGCGACGACCGCGATACCGGGGCGGCGGTGGCGGAGCTCGCCGACGCCATGGAGGCGCTCGACGATTTCGCCGGAACTGAGACGGATGCCGAGACGGATGCCGCGCTGCGCGCGCTCGGCGCACTCGCCGGCGTGCGCGAGCGCTTCGTGCGCGCCATCGCGACGCCGCTGTCGCGGGACGCGACCCGCGACGCCGTCTCGCGGAGGCAGGCGTACCGCATGGCGGAGCTGGCGCTGGAGGAGGCGGCGCGCGCGCTCCTCGGGCGCGTGGAGACCGCGGCGGGCGTCGACGGCGGCGGCTTCGCGAGCGCGCTCGCCAGCCCGCGCGCGGCGGAGCGCGAGCGCGCCTGGGCGGTGGGCGGCGCGGCGACGGCGCACGCGCTCAGACACCTCGCCTCCTCGGGGTGGCGCGCCGAGGCGTGCCGCGCGTGCGCCGACGACCTCGACGCTCAAACGCGCGTTTCAACGGGTTCGGGTTTCATTACTGACGCGAATCCAAACTTGGATTCGCGCGACGAGGCGCTGCGGCTCGCCGCGTCGCTCTCGCGCGCCGCGCACCTCGCCGCCGCGCACGACGCCGCGCTCGCCTCCGGGTACGGGGACGTGCCCCGCCTCCTCGCCGACGCGCTGGGAATCGGCGAGGGCGCCGGCGACGGGTTCGTGGACGCCGTGCTGGACGAGGGCGTCGCCTCGCGCGTCGCGCGCCTCGCCGCGCCCATGATCGCCGCCGCGCGCGCGTTCGTAAAAGGTTCCGAATCCTTTTACGAACGCGCACCGACGCATCACGACACACCAGACGCCTGGGGCTCGCCTGGGTCGGCTGTGGGGATCATGGCGGAGGTTGAGCGGCTCGAGCCGGGCGCGGCGCGCGGCGCGGCGCCGCCGGGGACGCCGCTGGTGGTGTTCGCGCGCCGCGTCTCCGGCGCGGAGGACGTCGCCGCCGCCGGGCGCGACGTGCGCGGCGTCGTGACTGCCGATCCCGTGCGCCGCGACACGCGCCTGGCGATCCGCGCCGCGCAGGACGGCGTGCCCGCGACGGCGGCGGCGTCGGCGCGGCGCGCGGCGCGCGCGCTCGTAGGCGAGTGGGTCTCGCTGCGGACGGGCCCCGCCGCCGGCGGCGCCGAAGGCGGCTCCTTCGGCGCGCTGGGTCCGGCGAGCGCCGCCGAGATCGAGCTCGCGCTCGTCGAGCACGCCGCGCGCGTCTCTGAGGTGGAAGAAGCGCGACGATCGATCGCGAGAGCGGACGATGACGACTCGAGAGCGTCACGAACCGAGGCGTCGGCGATGCTGGCGGGGCCGTTCCGGCGCGCGGCGGCGCGCGACTGCGCCGCGCCGCGCGCGCGCGATTTGAAGGAGGCGACGCCGGAGCGCGCGGGGTACAAGGCGGCTTCGCTCGGGGACGTCGCGCGGGTGGCCGCGCGGCCCGCCTCCGGGTTCCGCGCGCTGCGGGGCGTGACGCTACCCTTCGGGTGCTTCGAGGCGTGCGTGCGCGAGCAGGGGAAACAAGCGGAGCTCGAGCGCGCCGTCGACAAAATCGACCAAGCCGTCGACGCCGGGGACGCCGCCGCTCTGCGCGCCGCGTGCGCGGCGGCGCGCGCGCTGGCGCGCGCGACGCTGCCCTCCCCCGACCTCGCCGCGGCCGTCTGCGCGTCGTTCGTGGGCGAGGCCATCGACGGCGGTGACACGCACGCGGACGCGTACGCTGAGAGCCCCAACGCGGGGACGCTCAGGTCGACCACCGAGGTGCCACTGCTGGCGGTGCGCGCGTCCCGCGACGTCGAGGACCCCGCGTGCGCGGGGGGGGACAAAGCGTCGAGAGCCTTTTTCGACGCGTTCGACCGCCCCGAGGGCGAAGCGTCCACTTTCGACGGGCTGGGCGTGACCGCGGCTCGGAGCCGAGACGTCGCGGAGGCGGTGGCAGAGGCGTGGGCGAGCGCGTTCACGGTCGAGTCCGTCATTCGCCGGCGCGTCGCCGGCGTGACAGGCAGCCACGCGCGCGCGCGCGTCGCCGTCGTCGTGCAGCCCCTCGCCGCCGGCTCGGTGTGCTTCGAGGCGCGCACGAGCCTCCCCCTCGCGGCGGCGTCGTCCGCGGCTGGAACGAATCACTGCGAGGTTTCTTTAGGGCCGGGGTTCGGCGGGTGGTCCCGGGACGCGCGCGCCGGCGAGCCATGGGTCGTGCGCGTCGACGCGCGCGACGGCACCGCGACGACGACGCAGTTCGCCAGCCTGGACCTCAAGCGGCGCGTGTCAAAAAACGTCGTCGCCGCCGAAACCGTCGCGTACGCGAGCGAGGCGCTCAGCGGCGTCGGGCCGGAGGCGCGCGAGAGACGCGAGTCGCTGGCGCGAAGGATCGCCGCGGTCGGCGCCGTGCTCGAGGCGGAGTTCGGCGCGCCACAGCTCGTGGAGGGATGCCTCGTGGACGACGAGGTGTTCGTGACCCGGACCAGGCCGAGGCAGCCGTGAGGCGCGCCCGCGAGGAGCCAGCGCGTCAAAGGCGTCGCGGGAAGGTTTTTTGATTCCTAAGAAAGCGAGAGAAGAGAGCGAGAGAGCGTCGCCCGGAAAGTCGTCGCGCGCGAACCATCGCGTATCCGGCGGCGGGGAGGATGACATCGTACGCGTGCGATGTCATCCACGTGGCTCTGTGATATGCTACTTTGTGATACTACCGTGACGAGAGAGACTATCACGAGGAAGGGACGAGAGCGGCTCTCGGGCGCGACGTTTCGCGATTACTCGAAACCAAAAGTTCCATCGCACGACTTTTGTCTAACAACGTTCGTTGATCGGAAGCTTCCTCCGTCTCGCGTGCTCGGCGCACGCGATCTCGCCGCCCGCTCACGCCTTGGTGAGGACGTAGAGCGCCATGAACTCGTCCCCGAAGATCACCTCGCCGCCCTCCTCCAGATCGTACGCGATCCCCGCCTGGAGCTCCTCGCCGTCGATGAACGTGCCGTTCGTGGAGGAGAGATCCGTCACCATGACCTTCGCATCCGTGACTTCGATCATGGCGTGCGCGCCCGACACGGTGGGCACGGCGATTTCCAGCGACACGCTGTCGGAGGCCTTCCGCCCGACCACCATGCGCGCGGCGGTCAGGGGAAGGTCGCTCGGCGTCGTGAGCTCCTCGCCCAGGTGCTCGGTGGTGTTCGGCCCCGAGTTCTTGAGCACCCACGCGGCGACAGTCGTGGCGGCATTTCGGGAGCGCGAACGCGACGCGGCGAAGGCGCGCGCGTCGACGCGGCGGACGGCTTTCCCGCGCGCGTGCGCGCGCGAGGAGATGCGCGCGACTCCGACGGAGTGGGCGGCGGTCAGCATCGTGCGTGGGCCTGGGACGGCGTGCGGGTCGCGCAGAGAGTGACGCGACGTCCGTGAGCTGTCACGACGACATGACCACGGCGACTTTTTTTCGCGCCAACTTTTACCGGACTGGCCAGCTGGCCAGCCACAAATCATTCATCAGTGTGCCGGGCGCCCGCGCCGCGTGCGATGGCGCCGCCTCCCCCGGACGCGTGGGCGGACCTGCCCGTGTTCGAGAAGGACCTGTACATGGAGCACCCCGCGGTGACCGCGCGCTCCGAAGCCGAGACGCGGGCTTTTCGCGCCGCCAGGGGCATCACGGTGACCGACGCCCCCAGTCGAGCCGGCACGTCCACGCCCGCGCCCGCGCGTTCCTTCGAGGAGTGCTCGTTCCCCAAGTACCTGCACACGCAGCTGCTCGCGTCCGGGTTCCGCGAGCCCTCGCCGGTGCAGGCGCAGGCGTGGCCCCTGGTCCTCTCCGGCCGCAACCTGGTGGCGGTGGCGGCCACGGGCTCGGGCAAGACCCTGGCGTACGCCCTGCCCGCCGTGGTGCACGTCAACGCGCAGCCGTACTTGGACGAGCGCAACGGCGACGGGCCCATCGTGGTGGTGCTCGCGCCGACACGCGAGCTCGTCGCGCAGATCGCGGCGGTGTTTCAGGCGTACGCCGCGAGCAGCAAAATCACCACCGTCGCCGTGTACGGCGGCGCGCCGCGCGCGCCGCAACAAAAGCTGTTGCGTCAAAAAACGTGCGAGGTGATCGTGGCGACGCCCGGGCGTCTGCTGGACTTCGTCGACGCCGGGGACGTGTCTCTGGCGACGCGCGCGACGTTCGTGGTGGTGGACGAGGCGGACCGCATGCTCGACCTGGGGTTCGAGCCGCAGATTCGGAAAATCTCACAAGAAACGCGCCCGGACCGCCAGACGCTCATGTTCACCGCCACCTGGCCGCGCGCCGTCGCGGCGGCGGCGGCGGCGCTCTGCCCCGACGCCGCGTCGCTGCGCGTCGGCGGCGGCGCTCGCGACGGCGCTCGCGACGACGCGCACGACCACGCGCACCTCCCGGCGGGCGTGCGGCACGTCTTGGAGCTGGTCAGCGAACGAGATAAGTACGCGCGTCTGGTGTCCGTCCTGGAGACGCGGCTGGAGACGCGGCTGGAAGAAAAGAACGAGCGCGCGCCGGGCGAGACGCGCCGCGTCGTCGTCTTCTTCTCCTCCAAGGCGCGCGCGGACGACGCGACGCGCGCGCTGCGCGCGGACGGGTTCCCCGCGCTGGCGATGCACGGGGACAAGGCGCAGGACGAGCGCGAGTGGGTGCTTCGCGAGTTCCGCGACGGGACCGCGCCGGTGCTGCTCGCCACCGACGTCGCCGCGCGCGGGCTGGACGTCGCCGGCGTTTTCACGGTGGTGAACTACGACGCGCCGGGAAGCGCCGAGGCGTTCGTGCACCGGGTGGGGAGGACGGGAAGGCGATCGAGTGTGATCGAGTGTGGCGGGGATACGAGAGAGGCGAAACGCGCGAAACACGACGTGACACACACGAACGTGGCCGGCGAGAGCGAAGAGACACACACGTTCCTGTGCCCGTCTTCGCGCGCGGACGCGAAGGTTGCGGGTTCGTTGATACGGACGCTCCGCGCCAACGGGCGCGCCGTCTCCGACGCCGTCGCGGCGTTCGCGAACGGGTCGTAGGCATACATCAGACGTTCACGATATCTGTTTCACGATCGCGTAGCGTGGTAGACGTTTATGATACGCAGCTCTTCTCATTAGGAAAACGGTCGCGTGGTACGGTCGCGGCGCGTCGGCGACGCGACTCCGCGACTCTCATCAGACGCCTTTTCGTTCGCGCGTGCGTTTTTTCGAGCACCTCCTGCGACGGACGCTTCAGAGTGTGAGAGACTGACGTGCCACGTGTCGCGCGGGTGACGTTTCGGCATCGCGGGTGCCGATAACGTCGGTGGCGTTCGCCCAGCGCGCACACGACCGCGCACACCCGAGGCGCCGTCTTCGTCTCGCGTCCTTCCGTCATCCCCGTCGTCATGATGCAGAGCGTTCCCCGGGCGATGACCCGCGCGGGCGCCGCGGCCGCGCGCCGCGCGGGCGTCGGCCGCACCGCGGGCGCACCGATCGTTAAGGCCGGAGGCGCTCCCAGCGCCGCGCGGCTCGCTCGCGCGGCCGCGGCGGCCACCCCCTGGTCCGCCCGCGGCGGCGGCGCGCGCACGCTGGTCCGCGCGTCGTCCGCGTCTGCTGCGCCGGCGGCGGAGGCGCCCAAGCCCATCCTGCTCTCGGAGTACGCCGCGCCCGACTACACGTACGCGTCGGTGTCGCTGGAGTTCGATCTGCGCGAGGAGGCGACGACGGTGACCAACGTCTGCGCGGTGGAGCCCGCGTTCGCGCCGGGCGCCGCGGCGCCCGCCCTGTTCCTGCACGGCGACGCCTCCATGAAGCTCGTCAGCGTGTCCGTGGACGGCACCGCGCTCGAGCCCGGCGAGGGGTACGCGCTCACGCCGAAGGGCCTCACCGTGCTGTCGCCGCCCGCCTCGGCGTTCGAGCTTCGCGTGGTGACGGAGATCAAGCCGCAGGAGAACACCGAGCTGGAGGGTCTGTACAAGTCCAGCGGGAACTTCTGCACGCAGTGCGAGGCGGAGGGGTTCCGGCGCATCACGTTCTTCCAGGACAGGCCGGACGTGATGTCCGTGTTCACCACACGCATCGAGGCGGACAAGAAGAAGTACCCGGTGCTCCTCTCCAACGGCAACTTGGTGGACTCCGGGCCCGTCTCCGGGGACGACGCGAGGCATTTCACGGTGTGGAACGACCCCTTCGTCAAGCCCTCGTATTTGTTCGCGCTCGTCGCGGGTGACCTGGGCGTCGTGGAGGACACGTTCACGACGATGTCCGGCCGCGACGTCGCGCTGCGCATCTACGTTGAGGCGCACAACCTCGACAAAGCCGACTTCGCGATGGAGTCGCTCGTGAAGAGCATGCGGTGGGACGAGGAGGTGTTCGGCTTGGAGTACGACCTCGACCTGTTCAACATCGTCGCCGTGGACGACTTCAACATGGGCGCCATGGAGAACAAGAGCCTGAACATTTTCAATTCGCGGCTCATCCTGGCGACGCCCACCACCGCCACGGACGCGGACTACGCCGCCATCGAGGGCGTCGTCGCGCACGAATACTTCCACAACTGGACCGGCAACCGCGTGACGTGCAGGGACTGGTTCCAGCTCAGTTTAAAAGAAGGCCTCACCGTGTACCGCGACCAGGAGTTCAGCAGCGACATGAACTCGCGCGGCGTGAAGCGCATCGGCGACGTCTCGCGTCTGCGCGCGTCGCAGTTCCCGCAGGACGCGGGCCCGATGGCGCACCCTATTCGCCCTGAGAGTTACATCAAGATGGACAACTTCTACACCGTGACCGTGTACGAGAAGGGCGCCGAGGTTGTGCGCATGTACGAGACGCTTCTCGGGAAGCGGGGCTTCCGCGACGGGATGGACCTGTACTTCGAGCGCCACGACGGCCAGGCGGTGACGTGCGACGACTTTTTGAACGCCATGGCTGACGCCAACCACGCGGACCTCTCCCAGTTCAAACCGTGGTACTCGCAGGCGGGCACGCCGCTGGTCACCGCGACGACGGCGTACGACGCTGAGGCGCGGACGTTTTCCGTGTCGCTGACGCAAGCCACGCCGGATACGCCCGGCCAGTCGGATAAGAAACCCGTCTTGATGCCCATCTCGATCGGCTTGGTGGGCCCCGACGGCACGGACGTGCCGCTGCGCCTTCGCGGCGAGGACGAAACCGACGAGGTCACGACCACGAAGACGCTCCGGTTCTCGGACGCCTCGGCGACGTACGTGTTCGAGGACGTCCCGGAAAAGCCCACGCCTTCGATCCTGCGCGACTTTTCGGCGCCGGTGCGCCTTTCGACGGACCTCGCGAAGGAGGACCTGATTTTCCTGATGGCCAACGACTCCGACCTGTTCAACAAGTGGGAAGCCGGCCAGACGCTGTTCCGTGAGACGTTGCTGAGCTTGATCGAGGACGCGAAACTCGGGAAAGAGCTCGTCTTGGACGACGCCATCGTCGCCGCGACGCGCGCCGTCGTCGCCGGCGCCGTCGACGACGCCGCCGATAAGGCGTTCATCGCGCGCGCCATGGCGCTTCCGTCCGAGTCGGAGCTCTCCGAGCTCGTCTCGCCCGCGGACCCCGACGTGATCCGCGAGGCGCGCGACTTCGTCGTCGTCGCGCTCGCCAGGGCGCTCAGGCCCGAGCTCGAGGCTGGCCTCGAGGCCAACTCCGCCGCGGAGTACGCGCGCGACGGTTCGGCGCGCGCGGCGCGCTCGCTCAAAAACGCCTGCCTCGCTTTTTTGTCGCGCCTCGAGGACGAGGCGGTGGACGCGGAGTGCGCGCGCCGGTTCCGGGAGGCGGACAACATGACCGACCAGGTGGCGGCGTTGGCGGCGCTCGCGAGCCGCGCGTGCCCCGAGCGCGAAGCGGCGCTCGCGGCGTTCTACGAGCAGTGGAAGCACGACCCCCTGATCATGAACAAGTGGCTCGGCTTGCAGGCGAGCGCGTCGCTGCCGAACAACGTCGAGAACGTCAAGGCGCTCATGGCGCACCCCGCGTTCGACGTGAAGAACCCCAACAAGGTGTACTCGCTGATCGGCGGGTTCCTGGGCGGGTGCCCCTCGAACTTCCACGACGCCTCCGGCAGCGGGTACGCGTTTCTGGGGGATGTCGTGCTGCAGCTGGACGCCATCAACGGCTCGGTCGCGGCGCGCATGGTGGCGGGGTTCACGCGCTGGCGCAAGTACGACGAAAAGAGGCAAGCGCTCATGAAGGCGCAGCTCGAGCGCATCGTGAACCACGAGGGGCTCAGCGAGAACGTGTACGAGATCGTCGCCAAGAGTCTGGAGTAGACGACCGGAACGACGCGTGATGTGTGATTCGATTCGAACGACGACGACGACGCGTCGAATGCGAAGATTCCGCGCGTACGATCGCGCTTTACAATTTACGTACATCTTACGGTGCGTTTTTCCGTAAGCGGCTCTGTCGCCGTCGAAACCCCCGCGCCGCGCGCGCGACGTTACCCCTCGAAGTGCCTGAGGATGGAGAAGGGTCCCGCGCTCTCGGTCGCATTCGAGGCCACAGCTCCCGTATTTGCCGACGCGATCCTCACACCCACCCCGCCGCACGTCACGCACGAGCCCCTCTGCACGCCGTGCGGGCAGATCCGCGAGCCCTTGCACGCCGTGCAGTGGCTCTTCACGCGTCCGTGCGCGCAAATCTGCGACCCCTTGCAAATCTTGCAGTACGCGCGCACGCGCTTATGCTCGCAGATAGAGCTCCCGCCGCAGTCCTTGCACTGGTAACGCATGCGTTTGTGCTCGCATATGCTCGCCCCGCCGCACTCCGTGCACGAGTACCGGATCCGGTTGTGCTTGCACACCGCATCGCCGCCGCAGTCGCGGCACTTTGAGCGCTGGCGGTTGTGCTCGCAGATACCCTTTCCTCCGCACTCGCGACAGTAGTACCCGTTCGATCGACGGCCGTGCGGACACAACCGGTCCTTCGCGGGCTTCGCCACGCCCGCGCGGGCCACGCTAAGCCGCGCGCCCGGCGCCGACCCCGAGGGCGCCGACCCCGAGGGCGCCGAGCCGGGCGCGGGCGCCGCCGCGGCCGCCCCGACAGGGCGGGAGTTCACATATGAAGACCGCCCGCGCGTGCCTGCAGACCTGGCCGCACCCCGCGCGGAGTCGCGCGACGCGGCAGCCCCCGCGGACGCCGCCAGCGGCTCCGATGCACGGCTGGCTCTTGTACTCCGTCGTTCGCGCTCTCCTCCAGCTCGCTGTGGACGAGAACGCTCTCGGGGGCCCGACACCATGGGGGGAGGGGGGGGTCGCGAGAGCGTCTGCGAGATCCCTCGAGGTTGCGCTTGTTTCTACGTGCTTGCACATATCTACTCATTCACGCTTCGAGAGGTACGTTTGACACGTTTTACGGTTCGTAACTCAAGGAAGAATCCCAACCGTTGCTTGTTGATGTTTCTGCAGTTTCTGCAATTTCTACACCTTCTCGGCGTGCGGCACGTCGAGGTTTGCCGAGAAATTTTGATGATTGCGAGCCAGCGGCAAGAAAAGGATGACGAAGAAGTCGTTAAAACTCTGATTACCACCAACGATGTGGCTTCCTCATCACGGCCCGCCTCGAGGGCTGTGCGCTAGACGTGAGCGCGTCGCTGGCGGGTGCCACCGGCTCGTCGTCGCGCACGCGGGGAGCTCCGCATTCCCGAGACGCGGGCTCGACCGTTCGCGGGTGCGGGACGAGCGCGAGCGGGACGCGAGGCTCGTTGTTACCGCTCGACTCGAAGACCCGAACTTCCCTCGAGCCATCGCGCGGCGAGCCGGTGGTTCCCCGGATCTGACCGGTCGCGCTCGGGGTTTCGAGCCGCGCTCTTCACGCGGCGGTACACACGTCGCGGTTTCTGCGCGTCTCGTTTCCGTCGGAACCATGGCCGTCGCGACCGAGCGACGCGTCTCCGCGTCCTCGTCTCCCCTCGCGCGTTCGGAGACGAAGAGTAAAAAAAGCGAAAAAAGAAAAAAAAAATCTTCCCGCGACGCGTTCCGCGTCGGCGCGCTCAGCGGGTGCGCCGCGAGCTTCTCCGTGCAGACGTGCATGTTCCCCCTGAACACGGTCAAGACACGTCTGCAGGCGCGCGCGCCCGAGGTGAGCCTGAAAACCCTGCGCCGAACCCTGTTCCGCGGGCTCTACGCCGGCTTCTTCGTCGACACGCTGGGGTCCGTGCCCGGGAAGGGCGTGTTCATGGCGACGTACGAAGCGTTGAAGAGCGCCGGGGTGGTGCCGCCCGCGGTCGCGGCGACCGCCGCGGGCGTCGCCGGCTCGCTCCTCGTCGCGCCCGCGGACGCCATCAAGCAGCGCCTGCAAGTCGACGCGTCGAAAACGCTTCGCGGCGAGCTGCGAACCATCGCGAACTCCAAATCGCCCATCCGCTCGCTCTTCGTCGGGTACCCCCAGTTCCTGGCGCGCGACTTGCCCTTCGACACCGTGCAGGTGACGACGTTCGAGGTGCTGAAGCGGTGGCACGCCTCCGCGGTCGATCGTCGATCGACGCCGCGCGAGCTGGCAATGCTGGGCGCCGCCGCGGGCGCGTTCACCGGGATGGTCACGACGCCGCTGGACGTGGCGCGAACCGCCGAGGTGTGCGCCGCCGCCGCCGGCGTCGAGTGCCGCGGCGCGTCGTGCCTGGCGGCGCTGGTACGAAGAGGCGGGCCGGGCGTGCTCCTGCGCGGCGCGGCGCCGCGCATGCTGGAGATCTCGCTGGGGGGCGCAATCTACTTCTCCGCGCTGGAGGCGGCGAAGCGGGCCCTGGGATGGGAAGAGAGCGAGAGCCGAGAGCGTTCGCATGATCGGTAGACTATTAATACCTGTCGTCGCCTTCCCCCGGCGCGCGCCTGGCGCCTCCCCCCTTGTTCTTCTTGCGCACCTTGACGTGCAGCACGAGGTGCACGCGCCGGCCGAACATCTCCTCGAGAATCGTCCGAGCGCGGATGCCGATCTGCCCGATGGCGCTCCCGCGCCTGCCCACCACGATCTGCTTCACGTTCACCGAGTCCACCACCAGGGTCTGCTCGATCTTGTACGAGCCGTTCCGGAAGTTCTCCCAGCTGTCGTGCAGGGGAACCACGTTGTACGGCAGCTCCTTGTGCAGCCGCTGGTACACGCACTCGCGCACAACCTCCACGGCCTGGTCGATCAAAGACTTGTCCGTGGTCTTCGACGGGTCGAGCGCCCAAGGACGCGCCGGCGCCGACGCCGCGAAATGATCGAGCACCCTTTGCACGCCCGCGCCTCGTTTCGCGCTGATCGGGTAGAGCTGCGCGAACGGGTGCTCCCGCGCGAGCGCGCGCGCCACGTCCTTCACGCGGTCCTTTTCCCCCGCGTCGAACAGGTCGACTTTATTCAACGCGAGCACGGACTCCGGGATGGGCAACCCGCTCGCCTCCGTGTACCGCAAACGCTCCAGGTGCTCTTTGGCGCCGGAGAGGAGCGTCGTCACGCGCGGGTCCGGCCGCGTCGCTTGTCTGTGCGCGTCCACGATGAACAGCAGCGCGTCGCAGGACGCCGCCGCGGCCCACGCGCTGGTCACCTTCTGGGCGTGCTTCGGGTTGCGGTAGTGCTCCGGGCCGACGATCCCGGGCAGGTCCACGAAGAGCACCTGCGTCTCGCCGCGCGTCACGGCGGCGAGCGTCTCCCCTCGCGTGGTGTTGGTCTTCGGCGAGACCGCGCTGACGTGCGAGCCCACGAGCGTGTTCACCAGCTGGCTCTTCCCCGCGTTCGGGACGCCCAGCACGCCCACGCGGATGCACCGCTGATCCGCCTCGGCGACGGCGGCGTCGGCGGCCGGCGCGACGGCGGTTCGGCTCAACCGAACGCGGCGCGAACCGTAATGCGGCTCGTTCGCGTCGTCCTGACGTTTAGATTGGAATCGGGCGTCTTCTGTCTGTCGACCGCCGCTCGACGAATACGGACGCTCGCGCTCGCGTCCGTCGTCCGCGAGTCGCCGGCGCACCCAGTGTTCTCTCGAGAGCTCCTCCTTGGCGCGTTCCTTGAACATGCGCACCTCGTGGAGCACGCGCGCGCGGCGGAGACGCTCGGCGCGCGCGCCGCGTGACTCCTCGCGTTCATCGTCGCCGCGGATGCGCGGGACGAAGCGGGGAGCCGCGCCGTACGGCGCGGCACGCGCGGCGCGGGTCCACGCGCGCAGATGCGGCGGAGGCGCGGCACGCGCGATCGCGACGCCGCCGAGCGTCGGCGTCAGCCCCGACGCGGACGACGCACCCGATCGCGCGACGAGCCAAGGCTTCGCCGCGGCCAACGCGCGTCTCGCCAGGGTCGCAGCCTCCCGCGAGAGAGACGCCATGCCGTCTGGCTGGCTCGGCGCGCTGTCGCCGCGGGCGCGCTCTGTCTTGTGAGTGCACCGCCCACGGAGAGAGGTCCACAAAAAAAAGGCTTCTCGTCTGGATCACGGCGACGCCGTTTGTCGAAGAAACCTTCCACGACCGTCCGACACTTCGCACGACGCAGGGATGGGCGACATCGCGTACCGCGTCTCCGAGCGCGTGTTTTACCGCGCGTCACCGCATGTGGAGCCCGCGCGATCGGCGACGGTGACGCACACGCGAGATGACGCCCTGGTCGTTGCCGTGGACGGGGAGAAGCAAAAGACGGACGTGCCGATCGGTTCCGTCTCGACATCGATCGCGCGTCGGTTCGAGGAGCGCCAGAAGGTGCTCCTGACCCCCGGGGGGCGCGTCGAGATGGGCAAGAAGGACAAGAAGCCCAAGGGCACGCACGCCTCCGTCTCCGACGTCGACGCGACTGCCTGGCCGCCCTCGTACATGGTGCGCGAGGAGGGCAAGTCCGGGCACAAGCCAGCCAGGGCGAGCGAGATGGTTTCGCTGGAGCTGGCGCTGCAGGTCGCCGCCGACGAGGCCGCGAAGGAGCTGGTCGCGCGCGAGGAGACGGAGGCGCGCGAGCGCGAGGCCGCGGCGCAGAGTAAGGCGCAGAAGGCGGCCGCGAAGAAGGCGGCGCGCGAGAAGGCCGAGGCTGAGCTCCGGGAAAGGGAGGAGACGGCGGCGGCGGCGGCGGCGTCGGCGGCGCCGCTGCCCGGGTTCGCGAAGCCGCCCCCGCCCGGGTTCGAAGAGGCGTCGCCCCCGGGCGACGCGGAGGCTGCGCGCGTCGCGGCGAAGGCTGCCGCGCGCGCGAACGCGCGCGCCGAGCAGGAGGCGCTCAAGGCGGCGCGCGCGGCCGCGGAGAAGGAGGCCAAGAACAAGGCGAAGAAGGAGGCGCAGAAGGCGCGGCGCGCCGCCGAGGCGGCGGAGCGCGCGGCGCGCGAAGCAGAGGCGGCGACTCGGCGCGCCGCCGAGGAGCAGCGAGAGGCTGCCGCACGAGCGATCCGGGAACGAGAGGAGACTGTGGCGCGAAGTATCCGAGAAAAGGAAGAGGCGGCCCGAGCCGCCGAGGCGGCTGCGCTGTCGGAGAAGAAGGCGCGGGAGGCGGCGCGGGAGGCGGCGGCGAAGGCGGAGCGCGAGGCGCGCGCCGCGAACGAAGCCGCCGAGAAGCGCGCTTCGGCGGCTGCGGCGGCGGCGGCGCGAGCCGCCGTTCGAGCCGCCGCAGTCGAGGCGGACGCCGCCGCGCGAGAAACAGCCGAGCGCGCCGCCGAAGACGCGACCGAGGCTGCCGTCGCGCAGAGGGGCGCCGCCGAGCGCGCCGCGAAAGCCGCGGAGGAGGCTCTGCTCGCGTCCAAGACGCAGGCGAGGCGCGCGCGCGAGCGCGAGAAGGAGGCGAAGAAGAAAGCGAAGCAGAAGGAGATCGAGGCGAAGCTCGCCGAGCTGGGGGCGGACGAGGACTTGCTCGCGCTCGCCACGCCGGGGGTCATGCGCGCGCGCGCCGAGGAGGAGGACGAGCCGAGCGAGGGCGCGAGGCGGCGGAAGAGCGGCGGCGGCGGCGGCGGCGGGAAGAAAGCAGGGAAGCAAAAGAAAAAGGGAAGCCGACCCGTCGGCGGCGGCGCCGCCGATCGCGCGCTCCGAGAGGAAGCGTCGAAAGGGTCCAGCGACCTCGCGGTTCTATACGTGGCTTGTGCGGCGCTCTTCGCCGTGCTCGCCGCGGTGCTGGTGTGGGCGTACAACACTCTGCTCTGAGAGCGGCGCGGGAGCGACGGGAGCGACGGTGTGAATTCCCACGAGAAGGAAACGAATCTCGTTTTCGGTTCGAGAGGCGACCCAACTCCTTCGTCTTTTCGGCCCGTCCCAGAGGTGGCTCGTTTAGCCCCGCCGAGACGACTGATGCTCCGGGCGTTCCGGCCCGTCCAAGAAGATCCAGCACGAGCCACGACAAACGACGCGCCCGCGTCGTCTCGTCGTCGCAAAAGTCGCCGCGGCGCGCGTCTTTCTCAGACGAAAGCCACGACTTCCGACACAACTCTTGGCGAGCGTTGACGTGGGCGACACGCGCGATAAAGCCACCTCGCGAACCCGAGCACGATGTGCTTCAGCACTCCCGGAGAGATCCCTTCGGCGTTACGCGTACCCGGCTCGGCCGAGTCGGAGGTCGACCGCGACGAGGGAAGCGCGTCTCCGGACTTCGGGGTGGCGGGAGCCGGCCTCCCGTCGCTTCGTGACTTCGGGACCCCGTCCTCTTGCGCGACGGAAAGCTCGCCGAGACGCCCGCCGAAACGCGCGCGGCAGGCTCGGAACGAGCCGCACGGCTTCGTGTCTCCTTCCGCGCTCATCTCGTCCACCCCGGCGGTCGGCGAGACCTTCGCGTCCGCCGCGTCGAGCGTCGACGCGACCCCGAACGCGGACGCGCAAAACGCGTCTCTCGCGGAAACTCCGAGAAGTCTCGGCACCCCGCAAGCCGCGCCGCCGGTCCAGCCCGGCACGCCGAGCGTGTCCGCCGCGCCGAGCGTCGCGGCGGTCGCCGCTTTGGCCGCGAGGGAAGTCGAAATCGACGCGCCTCGCGCGTTCGAAACCCCGGCGCCAGCTTCGTTCGCGCGGCTCGCGCGCGCGGCGCAGGTCGGGCGGTACCACGAGCGGCGCAGACTGGGAGGGCGTCGAGTGGAACCGCCCGACGCTTGCCAGACGTTTGAGCGCGAACTCGACGCGCCGAAAATCCGGCCTGTGACGCTCCCCGGGGTGGCGGGATCGAACGTCATCCGTGGCGTGGGCTCGGCGCTAAACGCGCTCGCGGTGAACATCGCGAGACCGGGCGGATGAGAGGAGGAGAGAAAGATCGTTCGCGTCTTCCGGCGTCTTCCGCCGAGAGCGCCGACAGCAAAGCCGAAAGCGCTTTTGGCCGAGACGTCGGCGCGAGCGAA
>Ga0181563_10003144_pt1 | contig 15876 bp, 31 predicted proteins | sample 011ome_25_FD_133759 | JGI IMG/M metagenome (GOLD analysis project Ga0181563, IMG submission 133759) | Coastal salt marsh microbial communities from the Groves Creek Marsh, Skidaway Island, Georgia - 011512CT metaG (megahit assembly) | ecosystem: Environmental > Aquatic > Marine > Intertidal...
CATCATAAACTTTATATTTCATAGATTTCACTCATTTGAATATTAAGCCAATGCATCATAAAATGATAACTCTGATTGCATTTCTTTTTCTCTGCCTTCGATAAACCAAGCTGGAGTTTCTGAGTATCGCCACTCGGCAAAATGCTTCTCTTTTATATAGTAGTTGCGATAAGAAGCTAAAGAGTCACCCTCTACTTTACAATAGTCAGGCATCGCAGGTGTTGGTCCTGTGAATGGCTTCTCTGGAATGTTTTGTGGTGGTGTTGCTGTGATGTCTGCAAGCTTTTGAATTGTCATATGATCTACATTCTTATTGTATCGTCGAACAAATTCCTCACCGAGTTCAATGAAACAATTATATAGCCACATGTAATTTGCTTTTGATTCTCTTAGCCATATATTTGACGGATGTTTTTCATAGCAAGATTTATAGAATGTTTTTTCTTTGACTTCATCATCAAAAATATAAACTGTTCGATTACGACCTGCAGCATTTTTGACCTTCGTTTGACGGCCATCAAGAACACGATGAGCAGTTGACAATAGTTGACCATATTCGGCAAGCATTTTTGTGCAATGACGATCACAGTGCATTTGAGCGGCTTCTTCTGGATTTCGTGATAAATAAAAGATATTCATAATATAATTCCATAATGTAATGTTAGCCAACAGTCTCAATAAAAAAGTATTCGACAAACATATAATAACATTCAATAAAATAGTCTACGTCTCTTGCAATTGCATCTGCTATTCCATTCAACCCTCCTATGTGAACATATAAAAAGATTGCTACTAACACATAAAGTAGTCTCATAATTACTTTTTAGGTATATATTTGTATGGGTGTGAATCTCTCACTTGAATAAGTATTCTGACTGAAATTTTGAGTATTGAGCAATTATATCACATCAAATATTATTTGTCAAGGCTTTTTTTGAAATATTCCTCAAATCTGCTCTTGGTTTCAAAATTTATTCTAGGTGTTGCTTTTGAAGATAACCTTCTGGAATGATTGTATTTAATTCTTTGAGATGTCGGCGACTGTCAATCAGTTTTTTGAAACTCTTAATTAAAATGGTGCTTGTTGAAAATTGAAACCACCATGGAAAAATGGCATGTATCATTCCAATCAGACCGGCATAAATCAAAATTGCGCTATTGATGAATGCGAACTTTCCATGCATCCAATATGTCTGTGGATTTTCCGTATCTCGTATATGGTCTGTTAGAAAGCTCATTTTTTTCTCCTTATACTCCGGCAACGTTTTCGTCATCAGCGTCTTTTTCGTCAGGTGTCTTGCGCCCATTGATAATACGGAAAAAATTATTGGCAGCAAAATCTTTTTTTTCTTCTTCTTGTTTTTCTTTCATATCTTTTTTCCCAATCTTTTTCAAAACAACTTCATATAAAAACCTCAATGATTTAGCATACTTACGAACAAACAAAAGTTCACCTTCCTGTTTTGGCATCCACCAATGCAGTTTTTGATATATGTAGAGAAGTTTTGCTTGTAGTAAAAGAAATGTTTTATTTTTCACATTGCAATTTTTGAAATATTCAAAATATACTTATATTTAGTTGGTGAAGGAAATGTATTAATTAAAGTACTAGATATTTCCTTTTCCTTCACCATCGAGCCGGACTGAGCGGCGTAGCCGCTCAACCGAGGCGTAGCCTCGGTTGCCTTTGTTTGAACCTTCTGATCTTTTTGACTTGACTTTTGATTCGAACTGTGTTAGAATGTAGTCTAAATATAAGCTCAATCATCAACACTAATCAAGGAATCTATGAAATTCTTTTTCAATTACAGTGACCATGAAGTTCGATTAAAGAAATACATCAAGGAGGAAGCCGAAACACAAACAATCGTCATTGATCAAAATTTGGGCATATTTAATTTCTCGGAATCAACCATACGAAAACATTGCAAAAATCATCGACTGAAAATTGTAGATGTAGATAATTTTTCAATTTTTCCGATTCAGCATGTAGAAGATACATATCAAGATACAATTGATTCTTTTTGAAAATGATCACTCTCAGAAAAAGGACTTCTTATGGATTTTACAAGAATATCGGAAATAGTTCACAATCAGATTCCTATTGAATGGCACGGAACATTTGAAGATGATGTAATTGAAGAAACTGTTTATTTCGAAAACGGTGCGACTCTCAGTATGAGACTGGAAATCGATGAAAAAAATGAAGAACATAATGATGAAGAAGAAGAGATTGATGATCCTCTTTATGTGATGGTCGGAACTGAAGAAGAACCACAACTCGTTCATCGAGATATATTAGATACATATCTAGAAGTAATGGAGAATAAATGAAAGGAAATGAACTTGGTGAAATGCAAAGAGAATTGGTTGAAATTCGTAAACTTCTTCGACAAATTAATATATCGTCAAAAACTGAAAAAAATGAAGAAGATGATGATTATGAATTTTACGAAGACCAAGCAGAATTAGGTTTCTTTGGTACAAATATTCTAAACGTTGAACCAGAAACGAATTTATTTGAAACGGTTGATAAGGAAGGAGAAGAAATGGAAGATTCGGACAAAGAAGTTGAAGTGACTCTTGAACTGAGCGATGAAGTAATTGTTGGACTTTCACTCCAAGCTCATAAAAGAAACATCACACTCAATGACTTGATTTCTGAAATAATTCAAGAATCTTTGATAGACGAAACAGGAAAGTCATAAATATTTAGAATAAATTTTTTATCTCAAATCTTTAACAAATGATAAACTATGTCTGAAGCCAAAAGTGCGGATGAACTTTATAAATTTGTTTCTGATTACTTTATGAATAATAATAAACATAATTTAACTCGAGAAGAATTTTATCATTGGCTTGCTCAATATGAAACAAAGGACTTACAACGTCTAAGTGAACTCGAAATCAAACTGAATACGGTAGAACAGGAAGTTACCGAAGTAAAGAACCATGCATTTGATGAAGATCAATATCATCGTAAATTTGATTCTTTCTTTTATCGCACAATTCTTCCAAAGGTCGGTGAAATCATTGACCGTGAAAAGGGACGGACTCTTGAAGCACTTGACCGTGTCAAAAATTCGGTGTCTGCTCTTGATCAGAATACAGTAAAGAAATCCAATCTCACAAAATATATCAGTGCTGCAGTTGGAATTATTTTCACTGGTGGTATCGGTTCTACATGGACCGCAGTTTACGACATGCAACAAAAACTAGATCAAGTCCCTGTTCTTGTCCAAAATGTTGAAGAATTACAAGAAGAAAGAAGAAATACCGAAAAACAATTATTTGTAATTGAGGGTGCGGCAACAACTCTAAAAGATCGATTCAATACCTTGGAAGAAAATGAACTCAAACTTCGCTCAACAATTCAACAACTGGAATCTTCGGTTCAAACAAATGCCTACAGCATCACAGATGTGCTTGAACAACTTTCCACAATCGGAACAGGTGAAAAATTTAATTGACTGGATACAAGCCATTCTTGTTCTTTTAGCTACAGTGATTTTTTTGGTCATTGCATTTGATAATGATGCTTATGGAAAAAATAAAAAAATTGTTTCAGAAATTTCTGCGATTGTAAATCCGGCATTCAAGTATCGATCCATATATGCGAGAGAAGTCCACAATTTGGTGACAGAGAGGTCAGACCGAATTCGAGCACATCACCTCAATTTCAAGGTAGTCTTAGAAGGAAAGGATGCTTCTGCTCTGATCAGTGTCATTCGTAGACTTGAATTGTCGCATGAGGATCGAATTCACGTGAAACGAAGATATGAGAAATATCGTAAGGATCCAAGCTCAGTGATTCTTGCTGAATTTTTATCAGCACATCCAACAATGCTGGAGGCATTTCAGGACATCCTCAGAGATCGAGATGGAATCACATTTTCAATGACAAACAGTAAGTATACATCAATTGCTCGAATCATGGGACTTCGTGTAATTCCTATAAGAACTCTTCATAATAATGTTTGGCCGATGTATGAAACGCAAATGCATCGTCCAGGACCTCTTCGGTGAAGAACTTTATGTTTGATAAATACATGAAAGTATTTTTACAAAATACCATTACAAAAAATAATAGTTAAAGAAAAAAATGAAAACATATAAGGAATTTATACTTCAGATTGCCGAAGCAAGCAAGGCAAAAGAAGAAAAGCTTCCAAAAGAAGAAAGTTCTAATGAGGAAGAAGTCAATGAGGATCTCGGAGATGGTGTTGCTCGAATGAGTTCGACTTTTCAACCAAAAACAAAAGATGCAATTGCAAGAAAACGAACCGGGATGCCTGCAAATGCAAGAAATTCGGAAGATGAAAATGAAGACCAACTCTCCGCAAAAAATGATAACATTCGAAGAATTCGTTCGGCTAGTAGTCGAATGGAAGCAGTTGTAAATCATAATGAAAAAGAAAAGGAATTGAAGGGAGATTATGATCGAAGTCCTGGCAGTCCATTTGACCAGGGAGAAGCTGATTTTTATTATGGCCGTGGACCAGAACCTCACTTCTATAAAGGAGGAAAGCGAACCGGACAAAAAGTTATGAAAAACAATATGTCAGCAGAAGAAATAAAAGCATATCAAGCAGGATATGCTTATGGCGAATATATGGGTGATAAGAAAGACCCACGCTAATTCGAATGAAAACTTTTTTTCAATTTCTTGGTGAGAGGTCACTCTCAAAAAAAGAAAAAATTTCAAAAAAATCTTATGTAAAGAAACTCGAAAAACATAAGAAAGATTTTGAAGAACGTTATGGTGATGGCGCAATGTCAGTCATTCATGGTCTCGCCACAAATTATGCAAAAAAGAAAATCAGTGAAGATGTCGAGATTCGGATGGACCGCCTTAACTATGAATCTCGTCCAATCTTTTCCGGAACAGAAAGACTTCCTACAACACTTCACAAACAAAATTGGATTCGTGAGAATCTTCCCAATGTGAATTCGGAAGAACTCTGGATTAGCGACAAGGCAAATGGTGGAATTGGTTGGCGACAACCAGATCTAAATAATACAACACAAGATATTCTTTCACGTTATCAAAAAGAATTGGAAAAATCTTCATGAAGATTTTAGTCATCATCGGCTATCACAAAAAAGACAGTTTCTGTCATTCTGGAATTGTCGAGGAAATCAAAAAAGTTGCCGATCATCGAGGAAAAGTTTGTCAGGTAATTGACCTATATGAGGATGAGTTTCATGCTGCATTTCAAGCAGAAAAAAACAAAGAACTCATCAAGTATTATCAAGAAAAAATTCGAGAAGCAACTCACATCGTTTTTGTAAGTCCTGTTTGGTGGTTTCGTTGCACATCAATGCTTGAAGGATTTTTCGATCAAATATTTGTTCCTGGGTTTGCTTACAACTTTCGTCAAGTCACCAAGACCTATGGCATACCAAAACCAAATTTGTCAAATAAAAAAGTTTTTGCTTATTTGACACATGGTGCACCCGCTCTACCGGTTCATACAATCTATTTGAATTCTGTAAAATGGAGATTGAAATTAGGAGTTTTTAGTTTTGTCTTTGGCTGGTTCTCTCCTACAATTCGTCAGTTTTTCTCTGTTCCGTTTTGCTCAGACAAAAAAAGAAAAAAATACCTCAAGAGAGTTTACAAAGACATTGACCGTGAGATTGACAAGTGGAATGAAAATGATTGGTTTTCTTAAAAAAAGTTCTTGACTTTTCTATCTGGTCTGTTATGATCTGATCATTGATTGAAATAATTATTCAAGTGAGGTTTGATATGACAGTAGCGAAAACAATTCTCGGTCAGTTGGGAGGAAGCCGTTTTGTCGTAATGACTGGCTCAAGAAGTTTTGTCGGTGAAAAAAATTATCTTCAATTTCGCATCGGTAAAAACAAAACATCATGTAACACTGTGACAATCACGCTAAATAGTCTTGACCTTTATGATGTTCGATTTAGTCGCACAGCAAAGAGCAGAGGTCATTTATCAAATAAAATACAAAAAGAATACGAAAACATTTATGCTGAGTGTCTACCCTCTGTTTTCACTGAGTATACGGGATTGTATACCTTTTTGTAAATCACACAAACATTACACAAAAAGGAAAACATGTTAGGAAAAGTTCCAAGCGTTGTATTTAGAACTCGAGTTCGTGATGAATCTGTAGGTGGAGAAAATCCTTATCGCTGGCAGGATGTCACCTCAAGTGAATATTTTAGTGGCAAGAAAGTAGTTCTTTTCTCTTTGCCTGGCGCATTCACACCAACCTGCTCAACACTTCAATTACCTACATTTGAAAAAATGTATGATGAATTCAAAGCACAGGGAATTGATGAAATTTATTGTCTATCTGTCAATGACAGTTATGTGATGAATAAATGGGCACAAGATCAAGGGTTGAAGAATGTCAAGGTTATTCCCGATGGAAGTGGTGAATTCACTCGTAAAATGGGAATGCTCGTCGAAAAACATCCAGAAGGATTTGGTATGCGTTCTTGGCGTTATGCCGTGATTATCAATGATGAAAATATTGAAGAGTGGTTTGTCGAGCCAGGATTTTCTGACAACTGTCCTACAGATCCATATGGAGAAACAAAACCAGAAAATATTTTGAATGCTCTCAAAGGAGAAACTTCAGGAGAAAAAGTGTATAAATCTTTGGATGAGGTTTATGCCAGCAAAGGATAAACATGAAAATAGGAATCATTGGTGCTCGTTCTCGTAATGAAGATTGTGACAAAGCCAAGATTCGTTCTGTTCTGCTCAATATTCTTCAGCGAAATATAATTACAACAATTGTTTCGGGAGGAGCAACAAGGGGAGGAGACCGTTTCGCTGAAGAACTCGCAGCAGAGTTTGAATTACCAACACAAATTTTTTACCCAAAAATTTTCACTACTCCAGGCTACTTAGCCCGCAATGTTCTAATTGCGAAACATTCAGACATTCTAATTGCTTGTGTAGACAATAACTTTGACCGTCTTGATAAAATTATGAAATCAAAAACAGGTGGTACAAACTTTACCATCAAAGAGTTTTTGAAACATCATTCTGAAAAACAATTATACCTGGTGTAAATTATGTTTGTCTTTCAATCACATCGAAATCATCAATTCTTATTCTATGATTTCATTGAGAAACTAAATGATGAAAAAAAAGTCTCACCTCAGTGGTATCGAATGTTGACTGAGGTCAATGATTTTTTGATCAAAGTTATAAATGCAGTTCAACAAAAACTCTTTGAACATAAAATTATTTACATTTCGAGAAAAGATTTATGGTCATTGGACTACACATTGTCTCACGTGATACTTGCTAGTCTGATTTCTTTTAAGGAAAAAAATACAATTTCAATTCCTTTTGTTGACTGTGAAGATGTTCCAGAAGATATGAGTTATAAAGCACATGATTTAGAATTTCATGAAGTACCGAATGATTTGCTTGAAGAACGTTGGCAATATGTTCTAGATCAAATGATCGAAGCTTTTATAATTATCTCAGAAGATTCTTTCAATTATGCAGACGATGAAGAGATTGTCAATCAAGGACTGAAAATGTTTGGTAAATACTATCGCAACTTATGGATCTAGTATTTTTCATAGATTGTCCTAGTATTTTGCCAAGTAATTGAAATGAAATATACAAAATTTACGGACGAAGAACTACAAATAATCGCTGATGATGTTCGTTGGCGTCGAAGTCTTCGAACTCCAAAAAGCTCCTTGCGTTTTCTCTTTACTTACAAAATAATTTTTTATTGGTCGGATTTGCTCAATGACAAGATACACCAAAGAATCAATTCGAAAGATGCATGAACATGATGAAATGATGAAAAGAAAACGTTGCCCCTTATATTATAAATTCAAAGACATGACAATCAAAGAAATTCGTGAAAGACTGGGTTTGAAAAATTTTTCACAAGAGGAGGACCGAATCGATAATAAATAATACCGTATACTCAAATTAGGAGGATTCAATGGCATTCGTTCAATCAAATTTCGATCAACAATTTCAACCATCTTCGGGGGGCGAACAAGGCCTTGTTTCGTTCATGAACAACATGTACAAGCACACCGCAGGTGGTCTTGGTGTTAGCGGAATTGTTGCCTACCTTGTTTATTCCACCGGACTTTTCACTGTTCTGCTTTCAGGCATCACATCCTGGATTGTCTTTCTTGCTCCACTCGGCATGATCCTTTGGTACAGTTTCAAAGGACAAGACTGGCCACTCTCAACGCTCACCGCCTTTTATTATTCATTCACAGGAGTCTTAGGACTGTCACTGAGCAGTGTTTTTGCAATCTATAGTGCCACCAGTATTGTTGAGGCATTTTTGACAACAACCTTGCTTTTTGGTGCAATGGCTACCTATGGCACAATTACCAAAAGAGACTTGTCCGGTTTAGGTTCATTGCTTTTCTTTGGACTGATTGGTGTAATCATTGCAAGTTTGATTAATATGTTTTTCATGAGTTCTTTATTTTCATTGATTATTAGCATTGTCGGAATTATTGTTTTTCTTGGTCTCACCGCTTATGATGTTCAAACAGCAAAACAAATCTATGCAGAAACTGGTGGTGATGAAAGATATGGAATCAAATTTGCAATTAGTTTATATCTCAATTTTATCAATCTTTTTCAATTGATTCTGAGTTTGACTGGATATTCATCAACAAATAACGATTAGGAAAATTCTATGTCATATTCAAAAGAAGTACTTGATCATTATAATAATCCTCGTAATGTCGGTTCTCTCGATAAAAATAAAGATAACGTAGGCACAGGTCTTGTAGGAGCACCTGAATGTTTTAGTGGTGATACTTTGATTCACACACCAATTCAACAGTATATCTCACTGAAAGATGCTTATGAATTAGGAAGAGGAATCAATGTATGGTCTTATAATATTCCTGAACAACGATATCAGTTCAAAACAGCCAAAGTAGTTTATTCTGGTAAAAAGAAATTATATACGTATGAAGTAGAAGGACGACAACTTAGGGTGACAAATGACCACGAATTTCTCACACTCGAACATGGTTATCGTCCTATTAATCAAATTGGTATAAATGATTTTATTCGTGGTGTTCGTGCTGAAATAGGTACCGATTATCAGGACTTATTTGAATCTGCACACAAACTAATCATGCTTCGTGAAGATATTGATCCTGTAACGGAAGATTGTTATACGCTACAAGTCGAAGAAACAAATAATTATATTGTAATCACACATTTTGACAATGAATATTATTCAGGTATTGTTGCAAAAAATTGTGGCGATGTGATGAAACTTCAAATTGAAGTTGATGAAAATGAAAAGATAGTAGATGCAAAGTTTAAGACTTTTGGATGTTTTGCTGGAAATGTTGAAATCAATACTGTCGGCAAACGCAAACCTATCAAAGACATCAAGGTCGGTGATCAGGTATGGGCATGGAACGGCAAAAGCATAGTTGAGAATTCTGTCAAAGAAGTAAAAACACAATTTGTCGATATTGAAGATTTGCTTTGTTTTGAATTTCAAAGGTCAGCACATCGCAAATCTCATCTTACTGATGATGAGCAATTACCACCAGGCACTTTTTCAATTATCGTTACTCGAGAACATGTATTCTGGGGTGCAGACAATAAACCAGTTTTAGCTGAAGACCTAAAGCCCGGTGATGAGCTTTATGAAATGACAGAATTCGAGTTACGCTCAAAGAACAATATCTTTCGTTCTGATCAAATCAAGGCTGATGCATCTGAAAGAATGTATGAATTGAATGAACGATTAGAAGAAGAAAGAGGTTATGGCTGGCAAGCAGAATTACCGCAAAATCAAAAAGGTAGAAAAATGCCAGAAGGTTATTCTGAAAGACAGAAACAAAATTCTCTTGAGAGATGGCAAGATCCTGTTTATCGAAAAAACTGGACCGACGGAATGGCTTCTATTGACTATAATCAGATCACAAAACTTGAACTTACCTTCAAAGAACTATTCGAAAAACACGATATTGCTGTAAGATATGCAGCAGGTAATGTGTGGATTCATACAGGGCAAGGAGCAAAATCTCCTGACTTTGTTGTTCCTGGTAAGAAGAAAGTGATTGAAGTCTATACGAAAGCATTCCCAAAATTCATGCAAGACAGAAGTGACAATTCAACATACGTCGAAGATCGAGTTGCGATGTTTGAATCTGCCGGCTTTGAGTGTTTATGCGTTGCGATAGAAGACATTGATACAGCAGTTGAGAAAGTTCAGAATTTCATTCACAACGGAATGAAGATTCGCTCAATTGAGAAAATCACTCATCGCAATATGTTGCGTGAAGTTGAACGCAATGACCAAGGACAAGCAAAAGTCTATGACCTCGTTCTTGAAGACGGCGCACATGTTTACTTTTCTTCAAGAGTAGCTTCTCACAATTGCGGTTCAGCCCTGGCATCAAGTTCACTTGCAACTGAATGGATTAAAAATATGACTGTTGATGAAGCATTATCTATTCAAAATACTGATATTGTTGACGAATTATCCCTTCCGCCAGTTAAGATCCACTGTAGTGTGCTTGCGGAGGACGCAATCAAAGCCGCAATTGCCGATTATCGAAAAAAGAAACAATTAAAGGAAACAGAAAATGTTTAGTCATCAAACAAGAGTTTATTGTCCAGATTTTTATTGCAAGATTCGAAAATTCCGAATAGGAGATGAAGCAGTTGTGATGAAAGATGGACAAATGAAAATCGCTCAAGTGATTGAAAGACAGAAAGCTTTCTATATCAAAGAAGACTTACTTTGTCTACAATTTGAAAATACAGAAAAGCCAATCTACTGCTCAAGCGATACTATCTTTTATTATTTTGATACAAATCAAGCAGTTGCTGCCGAACACTTAGAGGTCAGTCGATTGATTAAAGGTCTCAACTTTTCACCATGCCGCTTGATTCGTAAAGAAAGAATTGAAAATCAAGAGATACTTGATAAACTTCGATTGGAAGATGACCAAGCACCTTTATATAGTTTACGATTTGAGGATGATATTGATTATTATTTCGTGAATGGTCTGATGGTCAAATCATCAGAAAGGAAAGTTATTGAAAAAATGACATTTGATTCCGATCAACAATATGTAAATGCTATGGAGAATCGATGACAAGAGAAAAACTTTTATTATTGAAAAGACTCATTCTTACAGATACAAATTTCAAACAAATTCAACGGTCAATGAAAATCAATGGACTTACTTGGATGTTTGACCATCAAGAGGAGCAGGTACCGACCGGTAAGGAGCTTCGAAATTATGCAAGTGAATTGCTTGACTTGGTGATTGAAAAGGCTTCAACAGTTGGATCTTCTGGCTATTACATTAAAGGTGGTGGTGGTTTTGTTGCTTCTTATTATGCAGAACATTTTCCTGCAAGAGAATTGGCGGATACACTATCACTCACATTTAGTATTTCGAATATCTCTTTGTCTTATGATGATGTGGTAGGAACAAATGCAACAAATGTTACATCATCGGCTTTGGAACAAAGGATCAAGCAAATGAGCAATGAGTTGTTGGATCTACGTTCGGAGGTTCAACGTTTGCGAGATAAGGTCAAGGATCTTCGAACAACTGGAGAAATTTCAATTCATCATTTGTCAGATTGAAAGGATTTGATGCCAACAAAACAAGAATTTTTTGAAATGAAATTGAAGGTTTTGAAAGACTTTGATTTTGATATGGTCTTGGCCGCCATGAAAGCAGTGAAATGGACTTGGTATTTTCCAAAAAAGAATCGTGTTCCAAAGATGGAAGAGTTGCACACCAAGGCAAATGAAATTTTGGATTTGGTGATTGAACGTTCATATGAAGTTGAAAATGATGAAAGATGCATTCAGCTGGATGTTGGTGGTTTGATTGCGACTTACTATCCGAAGAATTATTCGAATTTGATCTTTGCAAATTCACTCACACTTTCATTTCAACTCACTCAGTCGATTGTTGGATACGAAGAAATTCAACCAAAAAATTTGATACCGAGAGAAGAAATTTTTCAGCATGAAATTCGTGGAAGAATTCGTCGATTGGAATATGCAATTGAAGAATTGATTGAGAAAATGAATGAAGAAAAAGATTTGACCTCAAAGCTCAAGGAACATATTCAAGAAACATCTTTGATTTTGAAGAACTATGAAAATTGAAATCACAAAAAAAGCCGCTCAAGTTTTTTTGGAAACCTGCGAGAGTCAACAGATTGATTTTGCATTTCTTCGAATTGGTGCAAATCCTGGTGGATGTTCCGGATGGAAATATGAATTGGAAACCACAAATGAGCAAAAGGAGGACGACCTTCTTTTTGAGACAAATGGCGTGAGTGTGCTTGTCAATCAAAAATTGCTTGAAGAGGTGATCGGTCCTGTGACGATTGACTACAGCACAGAAAATTTGGTTGAGCAAGGTTTTGTTTTCTATCGCAAAGACGGAATGCAATGTGGTTGTGGGGAGTCATTCACACCCTACAAGGAAATATTCGAAAAAAGTTCTTGACATTTCCGACCAAGCTGATATGATCTGATCATTGAGTCAACATATCATAAGGATTTGAAATGAAAAAAATTCTTGCCGCTTTTCTAGCACATCTGATGATTTCAACTTCCGCATTTGCAGGAGACCTTCCTTCCTGGACAAAGAGAGAACATGTTCGTCAAGGACAGACATTGTTTGTTGTTGGTGAATCTCCTTGGACACCAACCAAACAAATGGCAAGCCGTCTTGCTTTTTCTGATGGCGCAAACAAAGTGAGCATGTCCGTTCAATCGAGTGTTGAGGTAGATTATGCAGAAGTGATGCGAGATGGTGAGTTGATCACAATGACAGAAAATTCATCTCTCAAGACAAACAATTCATTGAGTAATCTTCTCATTCAAAAATCATTTTATGAAAAAAATGAAGATGGTCGCTATCGTGCATTTGTTCTGCTCAAATATCAAATCAATTCAGCAGATCGAAATAACTCGATTGTCGACACTACACTTTCAAATTTTGTAGTTGCCTCTGCGAGAACAGCGGAAGAAACTGAGAAAGCAATTGCAGAGGCGGAAGCCGCAGCAGAAGAAGCAAGGATCTTGGCAGAGAGTGCTAGTGAAGATCTTGAACATGCACAATCCTCAAGAAGTAAGGCAACTTCAACAGTGAACTCCGCACAATCTACTTATGTACAGTCCGAAGAAAGACTTCGTGTAGCAGAAAAGAAACTTGTCAAAGCAGAAGAAAAACTGCAAAAGGTTTCTTCACAAGAGACTGAGTTGACTGGTCAAAATCAATTCATGGAAAAATACATGCCATATTTGATCGGTGGTGTTTTGATCTCATTGGCAATTTGTTGTGCACCTACACTCTTTTATTTCTAAGGAGAAAAATGAAATCTTTCATTCTTGTTCTCTCGATTGCTTTGAGTGCGATTGGTTGTGCTGAAGATTGTTCAAAAGCAAAAAATGGTGAAAAACAGAACCCCCTGTATGGCAATCAAGTTGAATGTCCAGCTGATGTCTACTTTGTCATGTCAGAAAAACAATTGGAATCAAGAAATGAATTCAATCGAAGAATTCATGGTGTCTACACTTCTGAGAGTCAAGCAAACACGATTGCAGTTGAAATTGAAGGATATGACCGTGACAATCGAACTTATTATATCGAAGCTCATCCAATTTATGAGGAGCAGTAAAATGAAAAAACTCATGACAATTGCGATTCTTGCGATTCTTTTTACAGGATGTGCAAAGCAGGAAAGAGAACCCAAAAGAGCAAAGACTCTTTATGTGGTTGTTGGTAATGAAGCCTATCCAAGTTCTCGACAATATCCAAATGAATTCATTTCAAAGGTCTTCGTCAACGAAGAGAACGCAAATGCTTACCGTCAACAAATGTTCTTGCAGAATGCTTCTACATACCAATTTGAACAAAGAGAATTTGAGATTGATGGTGAGTGGCAATACTAAAAAATTCTTGACATTTTCTTTGAATTTGATATAATCAAGTCATTGAGTGATTCAATAACTAACCCTAATGAGAAATAATTATGAGTGATTATCCATTTGTATCTCGTTGTGTTCCGAAAGCAAAAAATTCTTCAAAAGGTAACAAGCAATTCGATGCGGACCTTCGCACAAAGCAAGTGCAATTTCTTGAGTCTGGTGGTAGCGCAAACACGGAAAACTTCATTTCGTCTTCTTCTGCTCTCAAAGTCCGTAGAATTGAAATAATCAACGGTAAAAAATATAAGGTAATCTCATGACAGAAAAAGTAAATCATCCCATACACTATAACCACCACCCCTCGGGGGTAGAGGCGATTGATATCATTGAGCATATGATATTTAATTTAGGTAATGCCTTTAAATATATCTTTCGTTTCAATCTTAAAGGTGGTCTCGAAGATATTGATAAAGCAATTTGGTATCTTGAAAGACAAACTAAAAATCCAAATCTTCTTCGCTTCGACTTGCCCGAAGAAGTTTTTTTCAAAATTGAAAACTTTTTGGAAAAAGAAGATGATTCTGATTTGAAAATTGTATATAATAATATTATTCAATATCAATTCTATGGTGAACATCCTAAAGTATTGTGGGAATCAATTGAAATTCTACACCGAGTCGAACAAAGATATAAGTGAAACTTCATATTTTTTGGAATTCAAATTCAAAATATAATTCTAAATATGAGACAAAGGTGATTATTCAATATTGATTTTCAATGTCATATCATTTTCTGTAAGAGGAGAAGATGGTTGGAGAAATCAACGGAGTCGGAAAGAAAAAGCAACACTTGATTTCATCAGTTATTTCCTTTATGGAAAAGGAATTGAAACTTTCAAACATTCTTATTGATGTTGAAGTTTCGAATCTTTTTGCAAATGAAAATGCTTATGGATTTTGCTCTCATTCATCGACAAATGAATACACAATCGAACTTGATCGAACATTAGAATTGTATGACCTTATTGAAACAATTTGTCATGAAATGATTCATGTCAAGCAGTATACTTTTGGCGAACTTGTTGACCAGGGAAACAAAGCCTTATATAAAAATCATCTCTATGAAATTGACGACCTTTCTTCTCCCTGGGAACAGGAGGCCTACGAGAAAGAAAATTTCTACACGAACCTATTTTTGAAAGTTTGGGAAGAAATTAGATAAATATCATTGATGCACGATAATTCAAAATTACTCAAACGAGAGATCAAATGGAGTTAGCATCAATACCAAACAGTTCATATGATATGCTCATTCGTGAAAGAATTCGAAAACAAAATCAAAAATTATTGCCGGCTTCAAAACAGTCTGAGATAGAAGAGAAGAAAATCAAGAAAGAAAACTTATCTTGACTTTTTTGCTTCAATTTTGATATGTTATTATTCATGTAAACGTGATTGAATTTTACCTCAAACAAATAGGTGACATTATGAAAGAGATTGACATTATCATAGGAATTGCAGGATTTATACTTTATTCTTGCGTATTTTCACTTGCACTCGCAGAAATTACAATTTGACCTGTTATATTATCGATCAGCCGGTAAGTCTAAACAAAAATTTATAACCTAAAGAGGAACTAATGAGAAACGAAGGGATGATGTTGTTCTTTATTTTAGCATTATTAATTGTTTTTCTCATTGGGTTTCCACTCTTAGAAGACCTTGTAATGCCAGAGGAGATTGGCCAATGACGCAATATACAAAAAGATATACATCAACAATTGTCTCAAATCAAAATAATGTAGCATCAAATTCACAAGATTTACTTCGTGATGAATTGAATCATCTTGAAAGTTTACCAGAAGAAAAAATGTGTGAAGAGTTATTAGATGATTTTTTTGGTAAGAAAAGAATTCTAAGTGTTCCGATGTTTGTCGAAACACTCAAGAATTTTCTTACAAA
>Ga0181563_10003148_pt1 | contig 15870 bp, 27 predicted proteins | sample 011ome_25_FD_133759 | JGI IMG/M metagenome (GOLD analysis project Ga0181563, IMG submission 133759) | Coastal salt marsh microbial communities from the Groves Creek Marsh, Skidaway Island, Georgia - 011512CT metaG (megahit assembly) | ecosystem: Environmental > Aquatic > Marine > Intertidal...
AACGTAGGAGACACTGAGATCAAGATAGGCAGTATTGAAGATGATTTTGACGCCAACCTGGTTGAGAGCCTGCCTGACGATGTAGTCACAGGTATTGTTTCTGACCTGATGGCCGACTTTGACGATGACGTTAACTCACGCAAAGACTGGATGCAGACCTACACTGATGGTCTTGAACTTCTAGGAATGAAGATTGAAGAACGCGCTGATCCTTGGATTGGGGCGTGCGGGGTTTACCATCCTCTCCTGTCTGAGGCTGTTGTTAAGTTCCAGGCAGAGGTCATGATGAGTACCTTCCCTGCCGCAGGGCCGGTAAAGACCCAGATCATCGGCAAAGAAACGCCGGAAAAGAAACAAGCCGCCACTCGGGTAGCTGATGACATGAACTATCAGCTGACGGATGTCATGACTGAGTTCCGTCCTGAGCATGAGCGTATGTTGTGGGGTCTAGGTCTTTCCGGTAATGCCTTTAAGAAGGTCTACTTCGACCCCAGCCTTGACCGCCAGACCTCTATTTTTGTTCCGGCTGAAGATTTAGTTGTTCCTTACGGCGCCTCTGACCTTCAAACCTCTCCGCGTATTACTCATGTGATGCGCAAGACCGAGAATGAACTGCGCAAACTACAAGTAGCTGGGTTTTATGTTGACATTGACTTAGGTGAGCCAAGCAATACCCTTGATGAAGTAGAGAAAAAGATTGCCGAGAAGATGGGCTTCCGCGCCCAGACGGATGATCGATACAAAATCTTGGAAATGAACGTGTATTTAGACCTTGAAGGTCATGAACACACCGACAAACACGGCGAACCTACAGGAATTGCGCTCCCTTATATAGTTACGATTGAAAAAGGCAGCATGAAGTGCCTTGCAATCCGCCGTAATTGGGAAAAAGACGATGATCTGAACACAAAACGCCAGCATTACGTTCACTATGGCTACGTTCCTGGCTTTGGCTTCTACTGTTTTGGCCTGATTCACCTTGTCGGCGCGTTTGCCAAGTCTGGAACATCCATTCTTCGCCAATTGGTGGACGCCGGAACCCTAGCCAACCTACCAGGCGGATTTAAAACCCGTGGTTTGCGTGTAAAGGGTGACGATACACCCATCGGCCCAGCAGAATGGCGCGATGTTGACGTACCCAGCGGGACTATTGCTGAAAACATCATGGCTCTTCCTTACAAGGAACCAAGTCAGGTGCTGGCAATGCTCTTGGACAAGATCGTAGAAGAAGGACGTAAGTTTGCTTCTGCTGCCGACATCCAAGTAGCCGATATGTCTGCCAATTCTCCCGTTGGTACAACCCTGGCTATCCTTGAGCGCACCCTAAAAGTAATGACCGCCGTCCAGGCGCGTATTCACTACTCGTTCAAACAAGAACTGGGGCTGCTGCGCGACATCATCCGCGACTTTACGCCGCCCGACTATAACTATGAGCCAGTTGAAGGCTCACCCAAAGCTAAACAGTCCGACTATGACCTTGTTACAGTTATTCCGGTCTCTGACCCCAACGCTGCAACGATGGCTCAAAAGATTGTCCAGTACCAGGCCGTCATTCAACTAGCCCAGCAAGCTCCGCAGATTTATGACCTACCACAGCTCCACCGACAGATGTTGGATGTGCTGGGTATTAAGAATGCAGAGAAGCTTGTTCCTCTTCCTGATGATGAGACCCCGCTGGATCCGGTTAGTGAGAATATGAACGCGCTTAAGGGTAAGCCAATGAAAGCGTTTATTACTCAAGATCAGCAAGCTCACATTGCAACCCACCAGACGTTCATGCAAGACCCGCTGATCATGAAGACCATCGGCCAAAACCCACAGGCCAACATGATCATGGCTGCTATGCAAGCACATATCGCCGAACATCTAGGCTTTCACTACCGCACCCTGGTTGAGAAACAAATGGGCGTACCACTACCTCCGCCGGACGAGCCGCTGCCAGACGATGTTGAAGTTCAACTGTCTCGGCTTATTGCTCAGGCCAGCGCACAGGTCATGCAAACCAATATGGCTCAGGCCCAACAGGCCCAGGCTCAGCAACTGGCTCAAGATCCGCTTATCCAAATGCAACAGCAAGAGTTACAGATCAAGGGTGCAGATCAGCAACGCAAAGCTCAAAAAGATCAAGTGGATGCGCAGCTGAAAGCCAGCCAGCAACAGATTGAACGCGAACGTATCCAAAACCAAAAGGATATAGATATGCTGCGTATTCAAGGGGATTTAACTAAATCCAAAGAAGAGCTGGATGCTCACAATGATTTAGAGCGCCAGCGCATATTAACCAACCTAGTTGGACACACTAAATGAACGACAAATATTTACAACTTCTAATGTCAAAAATAGAAGACAAAGTATCCCAACTCCAAGTAGCCCTGGCGGATGGCAACGCCAACGATTATTCGGAGTACAAGAAGATGTGTGGTGAGGTTAAAGGTCTGCTCACTGCGCGTCTATTTATCTCAGACCTACAGGAAAGACTCAAAACTAATGACGATGACTAACTTGGATATCGTAAACGCTGTGGATTTATCTAACATACTTGATAAGTCTGCGGAACAAAAAGCCAAACAGCTACCAAAGCCGTCTGGTTACCGCATATTGTGCGCAATTCCAGAAGTGGAAAAAGAATACGACAGTGACCTTGGGCTTATTAAGTCTGATGAAACTATTCGTAACGAGGAGTTACTGACAACGGTTTTGTTCGTAGTGGACTTAGGCCCGGATTGCTATAAGGATGAAACCAGGTTCCCATCTGGCCCTTACTGCAAGATTGGTGACTTTATTTTAGTTAGACCCCATGCAGGAACCCGACTAATAATCCACGGCAAAGAGTTTCGTGTAATTAACGATGACTCAGTCGAGGGTGTAGTTGAAGATCCACGCGGTATCCGCCGCAAATAAGGAGCGAATATGGAAGCTTTTAAATTTCCTGATGAACAGGAAGACGAAAAGATTATTGTTGAGGTAGAAGATAGTACGCCTGAGCAAGATCGCAATAAACCCCCTTTGCCTGAAAAAATTAGGGAAGAGCTTTATAGCGACGAGCTAGAGGATTACTCTACCAAAGTTAAGAAAAAGCTTGTTCAAATGAAGAAGCTGGCGCACGATGAGCGCCGTGAGAAAGAAGCGGCTTTGCGTGAGCAAAACGAGACTGTTGAGTTTGCTAAACGACTGATGGAAGAGAACAAAAAGCTCAAATCCACCCTGTCAAATAGCGAGAAAAACGTCCTTACTTCAGTCACCAGAGCAGTGGAAATGGAGATGGAAGCGGCCAAAAAAGCCTATCGGGAAGCCTATGATTCAGGCGATACCGACAAGGTAATGGAGGCCCAGGAACGTCTTACAGCCGCAACACTTAAGGCTGATAAGGTCAAAAACTTCCGTCCAGCCCCTGCCGAACGTGAAGAAAATGTGGTACAAACGCCTCAACCACGGATCGAAAGACCCCGTGAGGATCCATCAGCGGTAGCTTGGCAACAAGATAACCCTTGGTTTGGGGAAGATGAAGAGATGACAAGTCTGGCATTGGGGCTGCACACTAAGCTCCAGCGCGAGGGTGTTAGAGTTTCGTCACAAGAGTACTATGATAGGATCAATAGAACAATCCGACAGCGGTTCCCAGAGAAATTTGGAGAAGCAGAGGAACAAGATGACCGGCCTAGCCGGAGAAGCTCGGTGGTAGCACCGGCTACAAGGACTACGTCCTCAAAACGGGTTAAGTTATCCACTGGAGAACTAAACCTGGCAAAGAAATTTAACCTAACTCCTGAGCAATTTGCTGCGGAGAAAATCAAATTGGAGGCCGCAAATGGCTGAAAACAGAAAACCGCGTGAGCTTGAGGATCGTTTGATGGCTGAGCGCCCTAAGCAGTGGGCTCCGGCAGAATTACTTCCTGAACCAGACAAGCAACCTGGGTACAAATATCGTTGGGTGCGTGTTTCAACTTTGAATACAGCTGACCCCCGTAATCTCTCGGCCAAACTCCGTGAGCATTGGGAGCCAGTTACAGTTGATGAACAACCCAAATTCCGACTGTTAGCCGACCCCAATAGTCGCTTTAAAGAGAATATTGAGATTGGCGGGTTATTGCTTTGCAAGACTCCTGAAGAGTTTGTTGAACAACGTAATGCTTACTTTAATCGACATACAGTAGCTCAGATGGAAGCTGTAGACAATACCCTTATGCGTCAAAGCGATGCGCGGATGCCGCTCTTTAAAGAGAGCAAGTCTTCGAGTAGCTTTGGAAAAGGTATTTAATTTTTAGGAGTCCTTTATGGCTTATCCGGTTATTAGCGCCCCTTACGGGCTAAAGCCGATCAACTTGATCGGAGGTCAGGTATTTGCGGGTTCTACCCGTGATTACCCGATCACTAACGGTTACAGCACAGCAATTTTCTACGGTGATTATGTAGGATTGTCTCGTGGTGAAATCGTGCGTTTGTCTGTGTCTACTGGCACGGCTGGCAATCAAACAGGTATCTTTTTGGGATGCCGCTACACCAACCCCGTCACTAAACAGTTGACCTTCTCGCAATACTGGCCCGCATCTACTGCGGCTGGTGATGCAGTAGCTATTGTTGCTGACGATCCTGACCAAGTGTTCAAGGGTGTTGTTTGTTCTGCTACTACCGCTGTTGCTTCTGGCGCCCGTGCAATGATCGGCCAAAACTTGGCTATGATCAATAACACAGGTAGCACTGCAACTGGTAACTCCAAGAACGCAATCTTGGCCCCTAGCGATACGCCCGCCACCACTTCGTCCTTGCCCGTTCGCGTGCTTGGCTTGGTGAATGATACGGCTGTTAGTTTGGGAACCGTAACCTACACCAGCATCTCTACCGCTACTGTAACTTGCTCGGCTCTGCCGTTCGCGTTGCCTGTTGGTACTGACGTTGGTTCGCTGGATTCAAACGGTCAATACGTTTCTTCCGGTTCGTTTGTTGACACCGCTGCTGCTGCCGGTGCTACATCGTTTATCATGAATCAAGCTCCTGTTGCTACGTTGAACACAACTATTGTGTTGATGCAGTATCCTGAGATTCTGGTTAAGATCAACTTTGGTCAGCATCAGTATTACGCTGGCACCAGCATTGCCTAAGGAGTAACTCAAAATGGCTATTTCACGCGCACAACTACTTAAAGAGTTGCTTCCTGGGCTTAACGCCTTGTTCGGTCTGCAATATAAGACCTACAATCAAGAGCATGACGAGATCTACGAAACCGAGACCTCTGAGCGTTCTTTTGAAGAGGAAACTAAACTGTCTGGCTTCTCCGCTGCACCTGTCAAAAACGAGGGCTCCGCTCTTGCTTATGACAATGCTCAAGAGGCATGGACTGCACGCTACAACCACGAAACCATTGCTTTGGGCTTCAGCTTGACTGAAGAGGCTATTGAGGACAACCTCTATGACTCTTTGTCGGCTCGCTACACCAAAGGTCTGGCTCGCGCTATGGCGTACACCAAGCAGGTTAAAGCTGCTGCTGTTCTAAATAACGGTTTCTCCTCGGCTTATGTCGGCGGTGACGGCGTTTCTCTGTTCAACAGCGCTCACCCCCTGGTGTCTGGTGGTACTAACAGCAACATTCCTGCGACCGCAGCTGACTTGAATGAGACTTCGTTGGAAAACGCAGTTATTCAAATCTCTCTGTGGACGGATGAGCGTGGCCTGTTGATTGCCGCTAAGCCCAAGAAGCTGATTGTTCCTCCTGCTCTGCAATTCGTTGCTACCCGTTTGTTGGAAACCGAACTCCGCGTCGGCACCACTGACAACGATATCAATGCGTTGAAGAACAATGGTTCTATCCCTGGCGGTTACACAATTAACCACTTCTTGACCGACAGCAACGGCTGGTATCTGACTACCGACGTTCCTAACGGCATGAAGCACTTTGTGCGTAGCCCGCTATCGACTGGCATGGACGGTGACTTTGACACCGGAAACGTCCGTTACAAGGCCCGCGAGCGTTATTCGTTCGGTTGGTCTGACCCTCTGGGTATGTACGGCTCCGCTGGAGCGTAATCAGTAAGAGAGGGTTAACTATCCTCCCACTAGGGCTCCTTCGGGAGCCCTTTTTATTTGTTGCTAACCAACTAAAACCATGATATATTGCAGTTAATCCGGGGTTTCCGGTGCATCAAACAGTCCCGGCTGACGACATACAGATTGATGCACTTTACTTGTATGTAAGGACACATATCATGGGATTCGCAACTCACCTTGGCCCTTGGCTGCTCGGCACTGTTAAAAACACAACCGGCACCACTGCGGGCACTATCCGCAATATGGGCGCAACGATTGTTTCTCAGTCGTACACCGCAGCCACAGCAACTATTTTGGCATCCCCCACAGCAGTGCAGATGTTTGTTTTGCCTGCTGGCGCACAAATTATGCGTTTTGACATTTATGTGATTACTGCTTTAACTGGTGCTAGTAACTGCGGCGTTGTTATTGGAACCTCTGGGACTTCTAACTTTTATATGACTACGCTGAACACTGGAACCTCTGCGGTTCAAGTATCTCCTGCAACTATTGCAGCGGCTACACAAGCCGCTAAAACAAACAATGTTGGCACAACAGACGCAATCATCTACGGTACATTTACAGCAGCCACTGCCGATGCAACTGCCGGTTCAATCGTTGTGTCGGTCACATACACTGTGCGCGATAGCGACGGTTCGGCTAACCCAACGTCTGCTTAATTAATCTCAGGGGCTTCGGCCCCTGCTTTATAGGAGATTGGTTATGCAACAAACCGATGTTAAAAGCGCGCACCTTAGCGCTGCGGGTTCTTATTACGCGGGGCGTACACGACTTAAAGGGTTTATTGTTTCCCCAAAAGCGTCTACCGCCGCAACATTTGAAATTCGTAACGGCAGTTCTACGGCGGATGTTTTGTACACTATGGACATAGCAAGCCTTGGTACACCTAATACATTTGTTGTACCAGTTCCCGGTGAAGGTATTTTGGCTTCTACTGGGCTGTACCTTACACTAAGCGTGGGTTCTGTTACTGGCATTACGGTGTTTTATGGCTAAGTCACCAGCATGGACACGCAAAGAAGGCAAGAACCCCAATGGCGGCCTGAACGCCAAGGGGCGGGCCTCCGCCAAAAAGCAAGGGATGAATTTGAAACCTCCCCAGCCGGAAGGCGGCAAACGGCGCGACTCTTTCTGCGCAAGGATGACTGGAGCCAAAAAGAAGTTGACGAGCGAGAAAACTGCAAAAGATCCAAAGTCCCGAATTAACTTGGCGTTAAAAGCATGGAACTGTTAGCCTGCACCCGCTGTAAAGTAGAAAAGCCCGCAACGGCTGAAGCCTTTCCATTACACAATAAAAAGCGTAATGGTTTGGATAGCTGGTGCAGGGAATGCCGTGCTACTTACAGAAGCGAAAATTGCCGTGGGAAACACCGCGCAGTTATGCCAGACGAAGTACTTAAAAAAATAAAAACCTCAGTAAAGCAATGTGTTATTTGCGGGGTAGAAGATGCTTTGGTTGTAGACCATGACCATGTTACCGGCAAGGTTCGGGGTATGCTTTGCAACCATTGCAATCGGGGGCTAGGTCATTTTAGGGATGACCCTATGTTGTTAGAATTTGCGGCACAATACTTATACGCATCAGCGGATGCGCCAGAGTGGGATGCATACCGCGCAAAGACGGCAAAAGACCCGAACTCTCGCATCAATAAAAGCTTAAAAGCCTGGAAGTGTTGATATGGACTTGCCTGTTTGGAACGCTATCCTTTCTTTTATATCAGCAGCTTTACTGTTGTGGGTAAAAGTTTCCCACGATGAAGTCAAACGCATTAGTATTCTGCTTAGCAAAACCCGTGAAGAACACGCGGAAAAGTTTGTTACTAAAAATGATATGCACGCTGACATTAACCGCGTTTTAGCTAGGCTTGACCGCCTGGATGAAAAGCTGGATACTTTTATGAAGGAGCAACGCAGTGCCATCGGTTAGTAAGAAACAACACAATTTCATGGAAGCGATAGCTCACTCGCCATCGTTTGCCAAGAAGGTAGGCGTTCCACAGAAAGTGGGGCAAGATTTTGCAAACGCGGACAAGGGCCGCAAATTTTCTAAAGGTGGTGATATGGCTACAAAAATGGGCAAATTTGAAAAAATGGGCAAAGACGTTGAAAAACGCGACATAAAAGAAGGCTCCAAAAAGGATATGGCTATGGATCGTATGCAAATGATGGGCATGAAAAAAGGCGGCATGACAAAAATGGCCGGCGGCGGCTCTGCCTCTAAGCGTGCTGATGGCATTGCATCCCGTGGTAAAACCAAGGGAACCATTGTTAAGATGAACAAGGGCGGAATGTCCTGCTAAGGAATTGTCATGGCTAAAGATCCAAAATACCCCGACTACACTCCTGTAGATGAGCCGGTTAAAAAGCCCAAAAAACAACCCAAGCCAAAAGCTATGGATGATTCCATGATAGATGAGTCCACAGAGGCATTTGCCAAGGGTGGTTATGTTCGCAAGGCTGACGGCTGCGCCACTCGCGGTTTAACTCGCGGGAAGATGGTTTAATATGGCTGGGGCTAAACAAGTCTGGGACAAGCCAAGGCCAAAAGGTCTTGGTAAGCCTAAAGCTTTGACCCCTGCCAAAAAAGCCAAAGCTAAAGCTGCGGCTAAGGCTGCTGGCCGTCCATACCCTAACCTGGTTGACAACATGAGGGCTGCAAAATGATTGCAAGTCGCGGCATGGGTGCTATTAGTCCTGATAAGATGCCCAAAGGCGTCAAGAAAAAGCGTCGGGATAACACTGACTTTACCCAATACGCTGGCGGTGGTGCAGTCAACTTGATCACTGATACAGTTAAACGCAAACGCAAAAAATCCAAATTTAAGGATTAATCATGAGTCTCTACAACCGTTTAACTCAGCGTGACGCCCCCGTTGCTGCTCCCAATCCAAACATGACGCCAATTACTAGCAAGCCCATGAGCTTGCGTGATGCCGTTCAAAAATATGCAAGAGGCGGAAACACTCTTGAGAATACAAGTACTAGCGTCATAAACCCCAGAGCGCCAGCTGCTACAAAAAAGCCAATTGGTATTGATGCGCTTGGGGACTCAACCACCTATGGTTGGAATCATGGCAAGCAGTCAGCAAACAACATGGTTTCTACAGCCCAAAATTTATTTGGGGATGCTGCAACAATTAATAACATGGGGGTTCCCAGCACAACTGTTGGCGATCTACTGAGTAGCGACAACTTTAACAATGTTTTGAAGAACAACAATCCCGTTGTTATTCTTAACTATGGTATGAATGAAGCATATCGCGGAGAAGATCCTGAAACCTTCAGGGCCAATTTAATGAACGCTATAGCGCAACTTCAAAGCGCTGGCAAAAAAGTTATTTTGCAAACTCCTAACAAACCAAACTCATCTGACGGATGGGAAGGTAGCGTAGGAAACTATGCAAACATTATTTCTGACGTTGGCAGACAGACCAATTCAGCAGTTGATGATAAATACAGTACGCCTGTAACTTATGCTGAAGATGACACCATTCATCCTGATGAAGCTGGTTACGGCGTGTTAGGACAGAACCTTTATTCAACTATTAACTCGGTTCTTAATCCAAGCGTTAATTCAGCGCAAGCCCAAACAAATGTACAGCCAGCCGTCCAACCAGTTGTCCAACCAACTATCCAACCAATTGTTCAACCAAACGCCCAGTCTGGTACTAATTTAGGTCAAGCGCCAGTTGCGCCACCCATGACTGTTGAAAGCCTTTATCAAAATATTCTTGGTAGAGCATCTGATCCTGAAGGACTTGCCTATTGGCAGCAACAGTTTGGCAATGAGGTGGATCCCAATGAAGCTGATATTTTCAGAGGCACGGCACAAAATTTAGTAAACCAAGATCCAAATCAATATGCTAATTTAGCCCCAAATTTAACGCCAGTTCAGCAACCAGTTGCCCCAGCCCCTAGGTTTTCTTTAGAAGACCAGCAGCAAGACTATACTCAAAACTATGACTATGGGTTTGCAAGAGGCGGCGTAACTCCAATGGCTGGAGGTAATCAACCGGCATCTACTAATTTAATTAATAGCTTTATTAACTCTTCTACTCAAAGAGCAAATCCAAATTCATTGGATGCATTGATCAGTATGCTTAACCAGCGGAATCAGCGATGACTACTACAGGCACCACAGCCTTTAACTTAGAGTTTACGGAACTCGCTGAAGAGGCGTGGGAGAGGGCTGGCCGCGAAATGCGGACTGGATACGATTTGCGTACAGCCCGCCGCTCTCTCAACATAATGACGATTGAGTGGGCTAATCGTGGTCTCAATATGTGGACAATTGAGACAGGTACTATCACCTTGACTCAAGGATTAAACACCTATGCACTTCCTACAGACACCATTGACCTACTTGATCACGTTATTCGTACTCAGCCCAATGTTGCTTCTACCCAGTCTGATCTTAGTATTACTCGCATTAGCGTTTCTACCTATGCGACGATCCCTAATAAGCTTACCCAAGGTCGTCCTATCCAAGTTTGGATACAAAGGCTTTCAGGGGAAACTAATCCTACCAGTGCCACTCTTGCAACCACAATTACGTCAACGTCCGACACGATCACGCTTAACACGGTGGTTGGGTTAGCTGGTTCTGGTTTTATCCGTCTAGGCACTGAAGATATCTACTACACCTACATATCAGGGAATACCCTAGGTGGTGTATTTAGAGGTCAAAACAATTCAACAGCAGCAGCGCACACAGCCGGAGATGCTGTTTATGTACCGCAGCTGCCCGCTGTTACAGTTTGGCCTACGCCTGACGGCTCACAGACGTACCAGTTTGTGTACTACCGTTTGCGCCGGATTCAAGATACTGGCTCAGGCATCCAAACATCTGATATGAATTTCCGCTTTTTGCCGGCTGTTACAGCTGGTTTAGCCTACTACATTGCCATGAAGGTTCCTGAATTACAAGGACGCCTGGATATGCTCAAAGCAGTGTATGAGGAGCAATACAAGTTAGCGGCTGGTGAAGACCATGAGAAAGCCACTTTGCGTCTGGTTCCGCGCCAGTCGTTTATTGGCGGAGGTGGTATGTAATGACCTCACCCTATGCATCAGGCAAATATTCAATTGCCGAGTGTGACCGGTGCGGCCAGCGTTTTAAGTTAAAGCAGCTGAAGATTGAGGTCATTAAGACTAAACTCTATCAGTTGAAAGTCTGTGAAGCGTGCTGGGATCCTGACCAACCCCAGTTACAGTTAGGTATGTATCCGGTTAATGATCCCCAGGCTGTGTACCAGCCCCGTCCTGATACAACTTATGTTGCTGCTGGACTGAATGGGTTGCAGTTAACGGCTACAGGAAATGGTGGAAATCCTACGGGTGGTTCGCGGGATATTCAATGGGGCTGGGCTCCGGTAGGTGGCGCCAGTAGTTTTGATGCGTCTTTAACGCCAAATTACTTGGTGGCAACGACAAATGTTGGTACAGTTACGGTTACTTAGGAGTAAATGATGGAAAAATCTGATTTGGCCCAAGACAAAGCTATGATCAAAAAAGCGTTTAAGCAGCACGATGCTCAAGAGCATAAGGGCGGCAAAGGCACTGCTTTGAAACTGGCTAAAGGCGGTAAAACCAATATGCAAATGCGTACTCTTGGACGCGGCATGGCTAAGGTTATGAATCAACGCAAATCTTCGCGAGGTTAATATGGCTACGTTTAGCAAAAAAATGATGGGCAAAGAGGTTGGCAGTGCGTCAACTTATGCCAAGCCGCATACCATGTCTGGTAAAGCCATGGCTTTGCAAGGAAGCGATACAACTCCGCCAAACATGAGCAATCCAGACACTTTGAATATGAGTGTAAATAGCTTTAGCAATAAGCGTGCTGCTCCTGCAAAAACCACTGGCATCAAGATGCGCGGTGCAGGTGCAGCCACTAAAGGCGTAATGTCTCGCGGCCCAATGGCGTAAATACCATGACTTACACAGAGCTTGTAACAGCCATAAACGACTACGCGGAGAATTCGTTCTCCACGACGGTTGTTGACACGCTTATTAAGCAAGCGGAACAGCGCATCTATAACACTGTTCAAGTTGCAAATCTGCGTAAAAATGTTACTGGCACACTAACTTCCGGCAATAAGTATCTATCTTGTCCAGATGATTTTTTGTCAACATACAGCTTGGCTATTTACCCTGCATCAGGAACTGGTGAGTACCTTTACCTGTTGAATAAAGATGTAAACTTTATGCGTGAAGCATATCCAGATCCATCTACAACAGGAAAGCCAAAGCATTACGGTATTTTTGGCCCACAATCATCAAACGTAAATGAGCTTTCGTTTATTGTTGGGCCAACGCCAGACGCAAGCTATAAAGCTGAACTGCATTACTTTTACATTCCTGAGTCCATTGTTACTGCTGGATCTACCTGGCTGGGTGACAATTTTGACTCTGCATTGTTGTACGGTTCTTTGTGTGAGGCAGCTTCGTACATGAAAAGTGCGCCTGAAGACAATATGTACAAACTGTACCAAGAGCGTTATGTCCAGTCTATTGCCCTGCTCAAGAACTTGGGTGATGGTAAACAGCGTATGGATGCATATCGTGATGGTCAAGTTAGGGTGTCGGTAAGCTAATGACTATTGTCCAAACACAAACCACCAGCTTCAAAAAAGAGCTGTACCAGGGCATCCATGATCTGTCTACGGACACGATCAAAATTGCCTTGTATACGGCTTCTGCTGATTTAAATGCCGCGACTACGGCTTACTCCAGCACCAATGAAGTGGTGGCTACCGGCTACACAGCTGGCGGGCAGATAATGACAGGGGTAGCCATTAATACGGACGGCTACACAGCCTATGTCAACTGGGCAAACGTGTCTTGGACATCGGCTTTAACATCTCGTTGTGCTTTGATTTACAACGCAACACAAGGAAACAAATCTGTTGCTGTTTTGGATTTTGGTTCAGATAAAACTTCGACCACCACCTTTACAATCACAATGCCCAGCAACACATCGACAACCGCACTGATAAGGAGTTCAAATTGATAGTCACGACTACCAAAGGCGACATGGATGACTCCCTCCTTGAGAAGCGGGAAGGCGCAGTCGATAACGAAATTGAATACACAACTTGGGTTGAGTACTGGTTAGATGGTGAATTGGTTCACCGCTCTGCCCATGTCAGCCTGAAAACTTCCCCTTCGTTGCTTGCTGAAGCAGCGGAAATAGCTTAAGGAGAACTCAGGTGAGTAATACCCAATCAATGTGCACTTCGTTCCTCGGCGAGTTGATGACCGCAACCCATAATTTCGGCGTATCCCCAGTTCGTGGAGCATCTACTGCTGACACGTTTAAAGGCGCGTTGTACTTAGCTTCGGCAACGCTGAATGCCTCGACAACTGCATATTCGTCTACTGGCGAAGTGACAGGCACGGGCTACACTGCTGGCGGGGTCACGGTTACCAACGCAACAGCACCAACGTCTACTAACAGCTCGACAACTGCTGGTGTGGGGTATTGGACTCCCTCCGCTAGTTTGACTTATACGACAGTGACTTTGACTACGGCATTTGATACAGTATTGATCTACAACTCTACCCAGAGCAACAAGGCTGTGAGTGTCCACACGTTTGGTTCGCAAACAATTACGGCTGGCACGTTTACATTGACGATGCCATCAAATACCACGACTACTGCATTACTGCGGTTGGCTACAACCTAACAAGGAGCAGCAGGTTACTGCTGTATAACCAATGTTCGGCATAGCCCCATTTGCAGGCGCTCCATTTGCCTCGCTTGCGGGGCAGACGGTTGTTGTCGCCCTTACGGGGGTAAGCGCATCTGGAAATGTAGGCACAGTTGTATATACGCCGCTTGTAACAGCGGCATTGACAGGCGTATCAGCTACCGGGTCGGTTGGAACAGTATCCTTAGCAGATCGTAGCCTTGCTCTAACTGGGGTTTCTGCCGCTGGGGCAGTAGGTACGGTCACTTACTCGCCCTTGGTAACGGCTGCGCTAACTGGCGTATCTGCTTCAGGCAATGTTGGAACCCTAGTTCCTGGAAAGAGTTTGGCTCTTACCAGTGTTTCTACCGCAGGATATGCTGGAACTCTTGTCCCAGCAGACACAGAAGCCGATACAGGGGTATTTGCCACAGGGTCTGTTGGCACAGTTGGGTTTAATGTATCTGTGGCGCTTACAGGCGTTTATGCCCAGGGCTATGCCGGCGATGTTATTGCGGTGTATTGGAAGTTAATTGATGACAGCCAAACTCCTAACTGGCAAAATATAACCAATACAGAATCTCCTGGCTGGGGGACAATTGATGATACGCAAACACCAAGTTGGTTGGTAATTAACACAACGGTGTAAGGATTAAATATGGCACTTGTACTAGCAGATAGAGTAAAGGAAACAACCACTACCACTGGTACTGGGACAGTGACTTTGCTTGGCGCATCCACTGGATACCAATCTTTTTCTGTCATTGGCAACGCCAACACAACCTACTACACCATTGCCGGACAAACCGGTTCTGAATGGGAGGTTGGTATTGGGACTTACACATCCTCTGGCACAACTCTGGCGCGTACAACCATTCTGGCCTCCAGTAATTCTGGCTCTGCGGTCAATTTCAGCGCCGGAACTAAGGACGTATTTGTCACTTATCCTGCGGAAGTTGCAGCTTATGCCAGCAATAACCCCGGCACATCGGGACAGCTTTTAACTTCCAACGGCACGGGCGTAGCACCTTCTTGGCAAGCAGCCTCTGGTGTGTCACAGGCTAAAGCCACAATGATTAGCTTTATTTTTGGTATGTAAAAATGTCTGTTGTTTGGACTTTAGAAATGCGTGAGCGGTATAGCCAAATGGCAAAAGCCAGATGGTCTGACCCTTTTTATCGCGCAAATCATGGAAAATCCATACAAAAGCCTCCGTCATGCACTCACTGCGGGGAAAAAGATATTAATAAATACTATGTTGATAAAGATGGAAAAAGAACTTCTAGCTATTGCAAAGAGTGTCACAAACAAAATGGTAAACACCGATGGCATTCAAAAAGTTTATTGGAAAAACGTCTTGTTAATGCGGGCAAGTACGGATTAACAACGGAACAGTACACTAATTTAATAAATGAACAAGCGGGCAAATGCGCAATATGCGGAGATGAGCCAAAAACACTCCGTGGATTACACATTGACCATTGTCACTCTACGGGCAAAGTTCGTGGACTTTTGTGCCATACTTGCAATGTGGGGATAGGGGCATTGCGTGAAGACCCTAAGATTTTTGCCAAAGCTCTTGAATATCTAAATGTATAAGGAATTATCATGGCAAATCCAAACCTATTAGCCGCGACAACATCCTACGGGAATACGGCTTACGTTATCCCCAGCACAACATCAGCGACCACATCTTGGACGTACAACGGTACGACTTCGCTGACTGGTCTGACTCCGGCAGCAGGTACAGTTAACCGGATCACCAGCATCATTGTTTCCAACACCACGGCATCGGCAGCAAACGCTACGGTTGCTATCGCCAACAACGCCACCTTTGGTAGCGGGACTGTGACTGCCTATTTGGCATATCAAATTAGCGTACCGGCAAATGCCTCCCTGATTGTGTCCGACAAGACCACGGCCTTCTATGTTACGGAAAACCAATCGGTTGGCGTGACCAGCGGTACAGGCTCTGCGTTGACCTACGCAGCCACGTTTGAAGCGTTCACCTGATAGGAACAGCATCATGTCGATGCGCTACCCCGGCTCCTTTAGGACAGTCAACTTTAATCCGCTGGCTCCTGATGCTAATTACCTTGTTGTTGCTGGCGGCGGCGGGGGTGGCGGCGCATCTAAT
>Ga0181563_10003162_pt1 | contig 15817 bp, 20 predicted proteins | sample 011ome_25_FD_133759 | JGI IMG/M metagenome (GOLD analysis project Ga0181563, IMG submission 133759) | Coastal salt marsh microbial communities from the Groves Creek Marsh, Skidaway Island, Georgia - 011512CT metaG (megahit assembly) | ecosystem: Environmental > Aquatic > Marine > Intertidal...
CCTTCGCCCGGTCCCCAACCAGAGAAGTTGTTTCCCGCCTTGACGGTTGCCGCCACGAGTTCGAGGTCCGGGTAGTTATCAGCCAGCCACTGATTAATCGGCAGATCATCGGCGTCCTCGCCCTGATCGTCGAAGCTGTCCAACTTGACCTTGATGATCGCGCCCGTGTCCGGGTCGTACATGTACAGTACGATGTTCGAGATGTCGCGGTCGTTACTCTCGTGCCAGCCGTCACCCGTCTCGCAGTTCTCGCCGTTACCTGCCGGGTCGCCATAGATAATGTCGTCGCCGGTGGTGCCAACGATATTGTCGTCACCGGTCGTTCCAATAATTTCAGCCATAGTTTTGTCTCCTTAAATTGTTGCGTAGATCATCGTTACACCGCCGTTGCAGGTACTACGTTTTCACCGCCAAGGGGGTTTTCCGCGAATGCCATATAGATGTAGGTGCCGTTTGATGCGTTTACATCTGCGTCTGTTGTGCGGGCTTTGAACCCGTTCGAGAGTAGATCGAGATAGTCTGTGGTGGTTTCTGCCGCCGTCGTGTTGGGAACAAGAACATCGTTATCGACGTTGTAGCCCTCGCGCTTGTTATCAAAAAGTGACCACTGGCCCGTGCTACCGGTAGGCTTCACCAGCACAAATGCAGGTTTGAATCCACACCAGACAAACGGCCCATCTGTACTACCGTTGCCGGTGTAACTGCCGAATTTGCTGAAGCCTTCCACTTCATTCCAGCAATAGGCAATATATGTTGTGCCGCTGCCGTTTACGTTTGAATCAGTTCCAATTGTAAATGTCGTGGATGACCCCCCAATAATCTGGTCGCTGCTACTAGAGGCGGCTTCAGTGTCGTTAAGTTTTAGTTTTTCGGTAAATGCGGTGACGCCTGTTTCCCAGTTAGAAACAAGCCAGTTATCGATGCTGCTTCGAGGCTTTATGATGACTGTCTTAGGCGTAACGCCAAGACCATGACCGACAGTTTGAGATGCAGAGCCGTTACCTGTGTAGCTGACAATGCTAAATCCAGCCGTGGTGTTGACCGAAACAGTAGACGTAATGTCGCCATCGCTGTTCGACGCCGTGCCGTTCCCGGCTAACCACTGCCATGCTGCATAGGCAGCGGTGTTAGTGTTAACCGCTGCATCACTTCCTACGGTAAACCCGGCAGCACCAAAAGTTGTCAGTCCTTCAGTTAGGGTGCTTTCAATGGCAGTAGAGTTGGATATAACCTCTTTCGTCGCCCCTCTGACAGCATCATACAGCGCGTGATCGGTCACTGCTGAACGACTTTTCATCCAGACAAAATCAGGCTGGAATGTGCTGTTGCCGATCTGCGTTACTGCATTACCACCCGAGCCAATAGCCGTGCCGTTGCCTGTATACAGCGTCGTCTGGAAATGCGCCGAGCCGTCAGCGATTGTAGGTTCGGGCAGGTTGGCGGTGGACAGGGCTACAAATTCTGCTGTTGGTGTGCCAATAAAAGGCTGCTGCCCGAAATTAAATTCGGCATCAACACGGTTGCAATAACAGGCCGGGAAATACAAAGTCCCATCATTCATTCCAGAAAAGTCAATTGAACCTTGGCTTGTTCCATTTTTAAAAAATTCAACGGTAGAGGCAGTAAAATCCGTTTCAACTCTAATGACATCTCCAGATGTATAAGAGTCTCCGTATGACGTTTGAGTTGGAGTGCTGCTTGAGTTCGCACTAACCAACTTATTTCCATCATCCTCGTACATAACCTCGGCACCATCGACGGCCCAAAGATCAACTCCTGCCGCACTCCATCCAAGGTCCATAGAACCAATCAAGTTGGTGATGTTTACCTCGTATACATACTTTCCATCGCCTTGCTTAAAACCAAAATTTCCACGAACTGCGTTTCCAGTTCTATCATCAACATCAAGATTACCATTAGAAATTAGAGGCGTTGTGAAGCCTGTAGCATCATCTAGCGGATTCAAAGTCGCGTAGTTCTCAGTGGGCGTATCAGTGACCTGATCGTCCGAGGTCAGCCCTGACGATGTGAAGTCGTTGCTGTTGCCACTCTCGTCCGCACCTAGATCAGCGGAGTCAGCGCCTGTGATGTAGAAGCCGTTGGTGCCGTATGTCCCGGCATATGCCTTCGGAACCCACACGCCGTCGTTGTTGTATTCACCGAAGTCAGTGGGGGCTAATTGCTGACCGTCAATGAAATTGATTTCTGATAGATAGCCGTCAAGATATTGCCCACCCGCTGGTGCGTTTCTGCCAAAGTAATGGAGCGTTGACGTATTCCAGCGTTGATTTGTGCCTGTAATTGATGAACGAGTATCGGTAGTGAAAGCTGTAACTTCTGCACCATTGAGATATAGTTTTGCTTTGTCTGAACCAGACGCTGCATAGTCACAGGCAAGAACCACATGATACCATGCACTAGGGTCACGAAAGACCTGTGTCGTAGCCAGACGAGTTGTTCCAGCCCATCGGACGAAAATCGTATCGTCTGACTGAAATCCAATAAAATCTTCGGTTGTCGTGGAAACCGGACCGGAAGAAAATATATAATTTAACAGACCAAGATTACCGCGTTTCACCCATAGGCTGATTGTATAAACATCCGTGTCCGTTGCAGTTCCAAGCGTAGCCGACATATACGCCGAATCATCGTCGTTAAACCGGATCGACTGGTCGATGGTATAGCCACTACCGGCACCAGAAGCACCTGCAATAATGTCGTTTTGAAATACCATCTAGTTCGTCCAAGTGTTTCCGGGACCGGCAGTTACCGTGGTCCACGCATCTGCTGCTCCTATCGACACCGTCGTCCAAACATCGTCAGGTCCGACAGGGACGACAATCCATACAGGGTATTGCCCAAGTATTATATCAGCAGACTGGCCGGTCACAACAATGTTGGCTAGGCCGATTACCGTTACCGTGCCATCGTCAATATCTAACGATTCGCCAGTAAGGGAAATTACTGCCGAAGCGTTTACCGTTACCGTACCTTCATCAATGTCCAGAGACTCGCCGGTCAGGGGAATTATCTGGGCCACAGCAATAGTTACTGTGCCTTCGTCAATGTCCAGAGACTGACCGACAAGAGCCGTCACGGCTTCTGCGACTACTGTTGCTGTACCCGCATCAATGTCGAGAGACAGGCCGGTAAGAATAGCGGCTGTATTAATTACCGGCTGCGTTGAAAACGGCGTTTCGGATAGTGCCGAGAAGCCAAACATTTATTCTGCTGTTTCTTCTACTATCTTGTTCGCCTCTTCTTCAAGTGCATTTATGACCCTGACATAGACAGGTACTTCTCCGCCTTTAAGGTCTACCCGAGAAAGGAGAACCATGATGTTCTGAATTATATCCTTGTCCATCAGACAGCCTCCCACGGGAGCGGTGCAGCTTCCGGTGCGGGCTGATAGGCCGCAAGCTGTTCTGCAAGGCCTGCATCGGTGCGGTCGAGCGACGTGGTACTGTTACCGTCCTCGTCCTCAACAACACCGTTGGCTGCTTCGAATGCCTCCACCCAGCCGATCACATCGGCTTCTGTGACATCAGCAAGCGCAGTAAATGGACCAGACAGTTCATCAGGCGACCATGTAATAACACGAGCGTCCTGCACTGTGTTGGTGCCGTCCGTTGCGATACGGGAAGCGTTGATCTGCACGATCACTTCGTCCGTACCCTCGACGGGTTCTGGGTGGATTGAGAGGGAATTGATATTCCATGAGTAGGTTACGGTCATTTTCATTTACTCCTTAGATTGTGCCGTCGTGGAGCAGTTTGTAACGTACTCCGTTAAGGTTCAGTTCAACATACTGGTTGCCCGCGCCCGCAGAACCCGAACCACCTGTTGCGCCGGTCGTGCTTTCAATAACCATTCGGTTTGTACCCCCTTGTACAAGGGACAACTTATTCGCGCTAACCCAGCCTAAACCTGTGTCGGGGTCAGCCCTGTTGGGCACCAGCGTTGGGTTGTCGGAGTCCGCCGCTTCGTTGAGCAGGGCGGGGCCAGCGGCATCGGCTGCGTAGAACGAACCCGCTGCCGCAGAGAAAACCGTAGACGCCGCTACCCCGAAGTCCATGATGTCGGTCGCGTGGTGATATGTGACCTGCCCTGCGAGTGCGCTGCCGCTGTCCCCGAAGTACAGAGCCGCGTCGTTAGCTGCGCCCGCGAGAATTGAGATAGCCGTTGTGCCGCTGTTCTCTACAGTAAGGACTGTACCGGCTTGCGGCGCTACTCCCGATCCGGCCTCACGTACATGAAGCAATGAGGCTGGAGTATTAGCGGGGCCGATGTTCATCTCGCCGGAGGAGCGATCAAACCGCCCCTGCTCAACGCCAATCGAGTTGTAGAAGATAGACGTTGTGGTGTTGAACAGGGTGGCACGAACACCGTTTACAACGCTGTCGAGATTACCTGCACCACCCGAGCCCCAGCCGGTTGTTAGATCAACCCTGTTGGGGATCAGGGTGGGGTTGGTGGCTCCCGCAGCCTCGTTGAGCAGGGCGGGGCCAGCGGCATCGCCCATTGTCAGATTGCCGCTGGAGTCAATCCGCATACGTTCTGCATTGGTCGTCTTGAAGATAAGCGGCTGTGCGTCAACGGTTCGCAATTCGACGGGCAGAGACGCATTAGTGACCATGCGGAAACTTGTGCCGTCTCGAGCCATAAGCACATTGCTGTCATCGAAATTGACATTTCCCTGCAACTGGATGCTGCCGGAAGAATCCCAACGAAAAGCCTCTGCCCCACCTGCGATAGCAGCACCAATGTCAGCAGATACCCAACCAACACCAGTGTCTGTGTCTGCTTTGTTCGGAACGAGCGTTGGGTTGGTGGACGTTGCGGCCTCGTTGAGCAGTGCGGGGCCAGCGGCGTCAGGCAGGGCCACTTGCGTAGTAGATACCCGCATAAGTTCTGTGCCTGTAACACGCCCGTTGTAGAACACATGGTCCCCAACATTGGCGACGTATGCTACGTGTCTACCTGATCCAAATAATCCGCCCGAGTAGGTGCTGCTGTTCAACTGGATGAAGAAGTCTTGGCTGTCTGAATTGTTCCCAAGAATGAGACGGGATGCTGCTGCCGTTCCCGCGTTGGTGTTGTGAATGGTGTAGCCGAGTTGACTATCTTTACTAATAGCTTGTGTTAGTTCCGCCGTTGAAGACCACTGAAGTGCGTTAACACCGCCAGCAACCAGCGCACCAATGTCAGCAGATACCCAACCGATGCCTGTATCATCGTCAGCCCTGTTGGGAACAAGCGTTGGGTTAGTGGACGTTGCGGCCTCGTTGAGCAGACTTGGACCAGCGGCGTCAGTCGTAAGAATTTGCCCGTCAAACGTGGCTGCTAAATCAGTACCAAACTCTAGTACCCGCGTATCTACGTCATTTACGGCAACGTAAAACTCCATCGAGGCATCATCTGCGGCTGTTCCTGAATAATCGCCTTGTGCGATAGCACGAATAGACCCGCCTTGTCGTGCCGAACCCTTGAAGCCGAATTTCAAAATCGCTTCAGTGGTTCCGGCAACCGGAGTACCAGTAGAATTTAGAAGATGAAGAAGTGGGTTACCTGAATTTGAGACAACATCAATGCCGTCGGTGTCCCATCGGACCACGCCAACACCACCAGCAACCAGCGCACCAATGTCAGCAGAAACCCAGCCAACACCGGTGTCTGTGTCAGCCCTGTTGGGAACAAGAGTTGGGTTGGTGGACGTTGCGGCTTCGTTCAGCAGGGCGGGACCAGCGGCATCGGCTGCGGTCAGGCCGGTTGACGACATGGCCAGACGTTCCGCCGCACCCGCGACAAATTTGAACTCGTCGGTGGCGTGGTCGTAACTCAGAGAACCGACATCCCTGTCGTCCGTGTCACCGAAGTAGATATACTGGCGAGACGCATTACCGCTTCTTAGGGCCATGTGCGTGGCTGAGCTGGCGGAGTACTGTGAATTAAGGAAGATTGCCGTGTCGTTTGGAACGTCCGTGGCGAATGTGTACGACCCTGATTTGTTGACGACAAGCCCGGCTGAATCCCATGTTCCCGCGCCAGACCCAAGTTCAAGAGCGGATCGATCCCCAGTGCCACCAAAGCGTGCACGCTCGGCACCACCAAGTGCCACTGACAGCATACCGTCGCCAGCCAAACCAATGCCGTCATCCAGATATGTGCGATTTGGCACAAGCGTCGGGTTCGTGCTGCTGGCAGCCTCGTTTTGCAGCGCGGGGCCAGCGGCGTTGGATGCCGTAAGGTCGGCCCCCGTGAAGTCGATTGTCGTGAACGTCCCCGCAGCCGCAGACGACCCGCCGATGGTCGTGCCGTCGATGGTGCCGCCGTTGATGTCTACCCCGCCAGCAGCGTCCTCGTATATCGCCTTGTCGGACGGGTAGGTGACAAAGACATCCTTCGTTCCTGCCGAGAAGTTTACGGCTGAATCTGAGTTAGAGGACTCAAGGATCGTGTCGCGGGACAGCGTCGTACCGGACGCCGTATAGGTGCCGATACCAACTTCCCATTCGTCAGCAGCTTGATTGACAATGGCATAATACGTTGTGTTGCCATCACCAACTGATGCAAAAGATTCAAACCCGGAGATCGATCCGCCGAGCGTAATCGTGCCAGTCCCGGTGGTCGTGGTTTGTTCCTTGACCCTGTCTTTAAGAACCAGTGCCATGGGTCAGGCCTACGAGGACTTGATGCGGATAATTGCAGTCGCCGCAGCAGCCGCCGGGAACTGAACCGTAAAGTTACCGGCAGTGGATGTCTTATCTGCGCCAAAGTCAAACACTGCGATAGCTTTGTTCGACTGAGTAGAGTTATAGATAAGGGCACCACGCGCTGTGATTGTTGCCGTAGAGACAACAGCATCGGTAATTGAGACAACCGCAACAGAAGAGTCCGTGGTTACGTCGATGCCGGTCAGGGTTACACCACCAGCAGAGTAACCAGTTCCAGATGTCTCATTAGTTGCGGTGTATGCCGTTGTTCCATCGGAGAGCGAAGCCGCCGAAGTGTATAGTGCAAGTTTGATTGCGTCGGTATCAAGATCATGCTCACCAAGAAGAATCTCCTTCTTGAAGCTGATGCAAATGCCTGAAGTAATAGCCATCACGGCCCTCCGGTAAGTGTATTGGCGTTATTGGCCTGTTGATTGTGCGGCTCCAGATTATCACGACGGGCACGACGGGCACGGTTTCGGAGCAATTCAATTTCTTTAGTGTAAAGTTCGGTCCATAGTTTAACAACGTCGAAGTTCTTGTTGAACAACTCGGCTTCGATCATACACGCATAGAACAGGGCGTTCGGTGTATCTGTTGTGTAGTAGTTTGTCGGGTTGGCCGATGTGATGGCCGATGGTGCGACAACAAACGCCAGTTCAATGTTAAATGCAGAGACCGGAGTCGGGGCAACGATGATCGTATTGTCGTCCCAAAGTCCGTAATACTTCGGCGTACCGGTGGATGTACGGACGGGCCAGTAATCTGCGATAAAGTCCACGTTCCTGTTCAGCAGATTGATGCGTGTCCCGTTGGCCGTTATGTTGGCAGACTCGACGATAGTAAATCCTGTCGGCAATCCGAGGAACGGGTCGGAGGCGACAAGCTGTGAATACTGGTGCTGGGTCAGTCCTGCATCGTCGATGTCAATGGTCAGCCGCGCCTCGGCTCGTTCAATGAACTGATCAATCTGAGACGCAAACTCCGTACCGTCATTCTCGGTGGAATCAATAATGTTGGTCCGTAGCTGTGAATAGGATAATGCCATTAGGTTGCCTGTCCATTATGATACGCGGGCGAACTGCTGTCAGGCGTCCAATCCCCGTCAGTTGTAGATGTATCAGCAGTCGTGTCGGGCCGTGGATGGTCGAGACTTGGATCGTCTGTCGTATCTACGTTCGTCATATTCTGCGGATGGTTCACGGCATTGTACGCGCCGTCGTAACATTCCGAGCAAACCCATACACCAACCTCTACCTCATTGCGAAGTTCAACGTACTTGCACCGGAAGCCGCACCGATCACAGATAGCATTTGATCGACGACCCGTTGCCATCAGAGACTACCCAACTTGGGCCGGATAAACATCGACGTACGCTGACGATCCTCTTCGAGGGCAAAGGCAAACGTCTCCTCGTACTGCTGCTTCAGAAAGCTGATCTTTGAAGGATCAACGCCGGGACGCCGCATCCCCATCTTATAGGCCAGACCGTCTACCAGAGCCGGTAGGAACCGGAACGGAACATCACCGGTCTGAATAGCTGAGGCTGTCACATCCTCCACACGAGTCATGGTAAACAGGTTCATGGCATAGGTCTGATCCGGTGTCGGCCAGACGTACATTGTCACGTTGTCCTTACCACGAAGAAACGAGAACTGCGTGGGACGACCGGTCTGCGATTTGTCAGGCAGTTTCATGTAGTCCTGATAGGTAATCCGGTTCATCTCCAGATCATTGTTATTCACGTTGATTGTGGTCTGGAGACTGTCAATAATGCCTGAGTCGAGCGTGTATGATGTCGTAGATGACGTAACGGTAACCGGAGTATCGACCAGCTTCCAGAGCAGGACGCCACGGTTCTGCCACTCGGAGAGTAGCAGGTTTAGCGCAATACGTGCCGACCGGGCCTCCTCACCACTAATCGGCTGGCCCCCGATCTGCTCGAAGGCCTGTTCGATTACGTCATCAATTGCAAGATCAAATGTCGTCTGTCCTGAACTTGCCATGCTGAATCGCCTTTTCGTTACGACGATGGACGAGATCGTGGTACGTCTTTCTGTGCGGGCATTCGTAATAGCCCTGCTGCTTCAAAGTATAGGATGCGGCAGTTAACTTCGAAAGCTGATGAACAAAAATCAGAGTGTAGTCCGAGACTACTGGATTGTTGTCAGGGTGGTACGCCATAAGCCACATATCTTCTGCCACCAAACCTTCGTTCTTGTCTTCCACATAGCTGGACAGGTCCGCAGGGCTAAGTCCTTCAACATCAGGAAGCACACAGATGAATACGTCACGACCACTAGCGGGATAAAAATCAAGAGCATCAGTGACAGCGTCCAGACCATCACAAATACCGACAGCGACAAGTCCAGCATCCCAAGCGTCCGCTGCAAATGGGCACGTCTCGGGCAAAACTTTTGTACGAAGATCGTTAATGTAGTCACTTATAGGCCTCATGATGTTGTCAGGTTTCTTTACTTACTTGGTAACAGTCGGCCTCAAGTATCGTGTGATCAAACACTAGGTAGACATTCAGTACCTGTTCTGCGTACTCGTGACAGGCACTCTCCGTTTCAAATCCAGTTGTTTTTACCTCGTGCAGAAGACCACCGGCAAGTGTTACCACTAGAAGGAAGTAGGTCATTAGTAAGTCTCCATTAAAATTTCCAGCTTAGTCTCGATCCGAGCGAGTCGGTCAGACAACTCTGTAAGTTTAACTGCTGATCCGGGAGGTAAACTTTCCGAAGCTATAAGTCGATCTTCAACTGCGGTTACGCGACGGGCAATATCTGCCCCGAACCATACTACTCCGGCCATCTGAATCAGGAGGATTGCAACCGTTGTAATAGGAATATTAATACTTTCCATTTTTATCAGATTCGCTCCACCCACGACAGGCCGACTGTGACATCACCATCTGTGCCACCTGCCTCTTTCGTGAGTGCGATAACCAGAGTGTCTTTGGGGCTGATCTTAATACCCAGTTGCTTGATGTCCACGTTGGTGCTGCTATTTGCAGGGACCGAGAACGGGCTGAGTTCCTCGCCGCCCTGAATGGTGCCGCCCGGTCCCGCTGTCTGGATCACCGAGTTCGTCGAGTCCACTGCCACCAGCGTTGCACCGGCATCGATGTGCGTTGGATTTGCAACCAGCCGGAACGAGACAGACCTTGTGGATTCGTTGATCAGCGAGAGGAAGTCAGGATAGGCGACTACCTTGTTTCGGTGGCTGTTGAACGTCTCACCATTGTGCATGACGAACCCGCAGACTTCCGTTGTCCCATTTGTCGAGACCGTCTGCTGTATCGCTTTGCGGATGCCGAATGTCGTCTCTTTACCTTCGACAAATCCTGCCATCGAAGCGGTCTTGATTGTTTGGGCGGCACCTGAGAACCCAGCGTCTGTCTGTGCAATGAGGGACGTGTTGAAAGTGGGATTTCGGAACGTCGCCTTCGTCCGCGACCCAGCGAAGTTGAACTGATGGACCTCCTCGAACTCACCCGTGACGCGGCTCTCCAGATACACATGCACGTTGCCCGCGCCGAGATACTGCATATCGATGTCCCAGACATTGAGGAATGCGGGGTCCATATTGGTCAGCGTGTTGAGGTCAGCGCCCGCTGCCAGCGTCATGCCTGATGGGCCTGTGCCGTCCATTGGATCGACGTTCCAATCCGTCTGCGCCACGAATGTCGTCTCCGGTGCCGCGCCAGTCAGAACCGTTGTCCATCCCGCAGTTGCCGTCACACCACTGTCCACATCAGCAAAGCTGAACGTACCACCCGCCGCCTCTGCGACCATCGACACAATTCGGATGCGCTTGCTGTCGTCGATGTGAATTTCCCAGCCCCGACCGGCTGCTGCAAAATCGTCTGACGCTGCCTGACAAAGCGCCACGACATCAGCAATCGTTGCTGATCCTGCTGGCACTGTGATTGTAATGGGTGTGTCATCGACGGTCAGCGTAAACGTCCCGCCATCAGCGTCACCGCCCTGCGTGAATATCAGTTCGCGAACCTCAAGTTCACCGAACGATTTGTATGCAATGCCGAACTGTGTGCCGACATAGCCGACGCCAACGAACTCATCATCATCGCCAAGTCCTGCCAGCAACGAACTGTCGGCCAGACCAGCAGAAAACGCGGCGGTAAATTTACAATCCACGCCGACGCCCGGTTCATACCGCACGACATCCCGTGACCGTATCTGGCTGAATGCCTCGGCAGCACCAGCGACTGTCACAGTGAGCGTACCTTCGTCCTCGGTCACAGTCGAGCCGGTTTTGTTGACTAGCGTGTCGATCTGATCGGTGAGGATGCCGTTGCTAAATTTTAGCTGCACCTCGGGCGTTTTCTGGGCAACCTGAATTTCACCGAAAGCCGTCAATGGCTGACTGGTCTTGAACTTGCCCTGCGAGTCTACCGGCACGTTTTTGAAAGAGCCGCCCTCGGTCTGGCCCACCACAACAGAGCGGGTGAGGGACGATACCATCGTGGGGTCAATGAAAGAATTTACGCCTAGTACCTGTGCGGAGAGAGCCGTCTGCGTGAACTTGGTGTCGAAGTAGAAATCGGTCTGACCGGCACCGGATGTCGTAAACCGATACCTTACATATGGTGTGAAGGCCACACTAGAGAACGTGCTGTATCCGTCGCCGTCTGTGTACGGGATCGACAGGGTGCGAAGAATGTCCGTCCCGGCTGCGTCCTGCACAAAATCAATTGTGATCGTGCCGGATGCACCGACACTGAGGATATCCGTCTGCACCTGAGTGTAGTCGCGAAGGTCGAGAACGCCGCTGTCATACGTCTCGGCATTGCCAAGAAGAGCGGTGGTCGAGAACGCCAGTGACGGTTCTTGGCCGACCGGGACCGGATTATCGGTTGCCAGTATTGTTCTGTTTAGATCAGACATCAGCCAATACCCCAGACACGGTAGGGTGTACTATCCGTGGTTACAATACTAAATGTCTTTGTACGGAAGCGATCAAAGGTCATAGTCTCTGTAGCCTTCAGGGTAATGTAAGAAGAATCGACGATGCTCTTAGGATAAAATTGAAGATCATTAACTGCACTGTCATTAGTAACAATAAGCTTACGGGTATGATTTTCAAAAACCTCAGTGACAGTCCCATTGACCGTCCCTTCAAAGGATTCAAGATTCGCATAGATCGTATCTGTCATCTTACCATTTTTCCTTATCCGCCCAGTAGGCCGCAGACATCTTACCACGTTTAATATTCTTTGCGTGACGAGCCTTAAATGATTCGCGCCGTTTGCGATACGATGTAGATTCGCCAGATTTCTTGGGTGAACCAGATACGCCTTGCTGTCCGAATCTGATCATTTTTACTTTGTCGCCTTCCTTGGCAAGAACGACGTGAGATTTTTTCGGGTGTCCCGGCGTACGCTTCGGTTTGTTGTATCCCGAGAATTTCTCGCCTCGATAGTTGATAGCCATGGTGCTGCGCCTAGCCGTACTGCACCGTGAAACTGGTGGTCGATGCAGGGGCCGACACCTTGACGATGCCGTCGAACCTGACACCAAAGTCTTCGATGTACATCTCGGTGGTGTCTGCTGCCGTCGTGTTGACGAACTTAATCTTGGTCGTTGCCGCCGCGCCGGTTACATCAACGACGGTGAACGTACCGACGCCGGTTGCATGAATGCCGTGAATACGAGTCTCCGTAAGCGTGACACTGCTTTCCACCTGAAGAAGGGGACCGCTACCGTCAACGTATGCAAAATTTACATTAGTTGCCATTGTACTCTCCAATAAAAGGGGGAGACGGTCTCCCATCTCCCCCGATTATCACATACCAAAATTGGCTTAACAAGTAGCGATTAGCTACCTGCCGAGCCGAAGTAACCACGCCAGTCAGAGACACCGAAGCTGTAACGCTCCCGAGCCTTGAAGCGGAGATTACCGGTATCGAAGTCTTCTTCCATCTTCGTCTGAAGCGGCGTACGGACGAACATTTTCGCACCGTTCGGCACATCAGTCTTGACGAAATAGCCGTTCGTGTCGGTGAAACGACGGTTGACGAAGTAACCACCCGGAACAGCACCCAGCGCACGAAGGGCGTTGATGTCGTTACGAGCAAAGTTGTTCGTGTTGGTCGTCGAACCCGGCGACATGAGAATCTTCTCAGCCGTCCACTGAAGGGCCGGAGGGATGTGCAGAGACGTAGCACCCGCACCGATCAGAATACCACGATCATCCTCGATAAGCTGGATGTTCGTGAGAATCGTCTCCATAGCAGACTCGGACAGGTCCGCAGCAGCGGCAAGGTTCGACTGGTTACCAGCGCCAATGGTTGGATGCGAGGCGCTGAAGAACGCCGCACCGTCGCCAATGGCATAGTCACCGGTCGAGAAGCCGTTGTTGAAGATGTCGGCAGCTTTCACCTGCTTGGTGTTCGCCATCGCACGGGCCAGACCACGCGCACGGACCTTCGAGAAGGTGTCGTACAGATTGTCTTCCATCGCTTCTTCCGTGACGGAAAACGCGAGGGCAACAGTCTCGTGGTTGTACCGAGCGGTGTACGATTCCTGTGCAGTATCAAACTGAACAGCCGAACCTTCGGTCTTCGTCGGAGCCGAGCCGAAGCCGGTGAAGAGGACTTCCTCTTCGAAGCTGCGGTCCGAGTTCTCGGTGTCAAACAGAGGAGCATGCTCGTCGTTGACATCACCGTACTCAACGCCAAAGACAGCGTTGAGGCCGGGGAGCAGTTCCTTTGCGATATTACTGCGATTAATAGCCATAATTACTTACTCCCCTATTCGTCGTGCGAAGATGTGTCGGCGTCAACGAACTGGACAAGTCGGACTTCAACCTTCGGATATGCATCCGAAAAGCTGTTACCCGGCTCACCGTAAATGTCGAGGACACGGACCATCGCGGTGGTTTCTACACGGCTGGCAGCTTGAATACCGAAACCGGAAACACCGGTAACGGCGGAACCTGCGCCGAGCGTTACGTCAAAGTTCAGGTTGATATCGCCAACGGACACGGAGGCGTCGGCCTGAACAATGTAGGTCGCGGCGGGATCGTCAACAACGAACGCCGTCACCTCACCGACCGCCGAAGAAGTACCGCTCGGGAAATAATTCGAGAAGACCGGCTGCTTCGACACGGGGTCGATGTATTCACATCCCTGAAATGCACCAGTGGTGTAATTCGTGGTGGTTGTGATGACTTCAATGTAGCCTGCGTCCAGCTTTACGAGGTCGCCGTAAAAAATGTCGCTGCCGAAGGCATTGGCAACACGGTAACGGCTGGTGCCGGTGCTATTCACACCAGAACCACGACGACGCGAGGGGACGAAGCCATTAAGTGCTTTTGACAAAGCCATAATGTTACTCCTTAATCATTAAAGGAAGGCGTCCTTCCTTTAGTTACAGATGATTTGGAGGTGTTGTGGATCGGCATTGCTGCGGTTGACTGACGCATCAACTGGGCATTTACGTTATCCATCATCGTCCGGGATCGGTTCTCGTAGTACTCTTTTCTGCTTTGCATGCGCTTGGCAGAAGCCTTTGCGAGAGCGACGTCACCACGGACGACACATCCTTCAAACCGTCCCTCGTCCACGATACGAGAGTTAGCCATCATTTCAGGAACATCATTCGGTTCGACAAAAGTCCAACCATCATTCTGTCGGTCGCCTACGTTCTTGTAGTCGTCCTGTCCGTTGATCATAACACGAACCCAGCGTAGTGCCAGACCCTGATCAGCAAACCGTTCGATAACAGAATCGGGAATTGACAACCAGTTCGGTTCAGTGAACTCTTCGTCGAAACGCTGTTCGGCCTCCCGGCCTTCATCAACTCGGCTATTACGTGCTTTACTTTCACTCATGTTTTCGTCCTCCGCGTTAACCGACATTGATGGACGTGTAGTCGCCCGTCTCCGTCGCTTTTTCGGCCTTCGCCTTTTCTTTGGCGTACCGCTCAAGTGGGATGTTCCACCTCTTGGCAAGTTCAATATCGGCACGGGTCATCTTGACCTTCCGATTACCTTTCTTGCCGCCGGTAGAATCGGGAGACTTACGCGACTGTCCCCCTACCACTTGCTCCTTGGGTGACGAGGCAGGAGCGCCCCCGAACTTGTTAGGAAGTTCAGCGCGTAGTCGCTTATCAACTTCCTGATAGAAATCGTCCGATGTAGGATCGTAGCCCTCGTTCTTGAGGCTGGCATCAATGGCAAGTGCTGCCGCCGTTGCTACCTGATCCTGACCGAACCATGTATTCTTCTCAGCCCATTCAACAGCCTTCGGATCGTATGCCGGTTGCTGCTGCTGTGGCGCTACTTGATTATTAGCCTCCTCAGCCTGTTTCACAAGGTCGGTAGAATATCTTTCAATGTCTTGACGACCCTGCCGGACCAAGCCCATATTCTGCTTGGCGTCGAACATAGCTTCCTGAGCAGCCAACATAGCTTCTTTGTCGCCGTCATCATAAGCCCGGAGATATGCCTGACGGGCCATCTCAGCCTTTTCCTGAAGCTGTTGTTCAGTGACGTCATAGTTTTTCTTAAAGACTTCGGCATTCTTCTGCTCCGTCTCCTGCAACCGGGCCTGTAGTGCGGCCAGTTCCTGCTGCTGGGCAATGATATGCTCTTCGCGTTCCTTCCGCTGCCGGACTAGCTGTCGGATTCGTTTCTGTGCCCCGTCGGTGTCAACACCTTCAAGTTCCGGAGCAGCTTCGACAGGATCAGGATCGGGGGCCGCCTCGTCCACCTCGATGACAGTCTCATCTGTATCTTCAGACTCATCAACAGCCTGTACAGGTTCAGCTTTCTCTTCGGTGGCTTCCTCCTCAACTTCGTACTCTACTTTGTCGTCGCCATCTCGTACGGCTTCGACATCAACTTCATTCCAATCATCATCGGACATAGCCGATTCCTCCATAGTTTACGCCTATGAGGCGATGTTAAACATCGGATCAACATCCGAGGGGTCTTCAATCTTCATGATGATCTGGTCATCGTAAAGCATGATAAGGTTTACGCCCTTATATCGAAGTTTGTTCCCGTTCATCTTCCCGTAGCAGACAATGTCTCCTACCTGACACCACGGGCCGAGCGGGAACTTCTCGTCGTCC
>Ga0181563_10003164_pt1 | contig 15815 bp, 10 predicted proteins | sample 011ome_25_FD_133759 | JGI IMG/M metagenome (GOLD analysis project Ga0181563, IMG submission 133759) | Coastal salt marsh microbial communities from the Groves Creek Marsh, Skidaway Island, Georgia - 011512CT metaG (megahit assembly) | ecosystem: Environmental > Aquatic > Marine > Intertidal...
AAAAGGATACAGTGCTAACAGTGGGTACATTTGATGGTATACATCAAGGTCATATGTCTCTGATGAAGCGGCTAGTACAAAAGGCTAAACAACATAAATGTAGAAGTGTGGTAGTTAGCTTTGATCCACATCCTAGAAGTATAATTCATGCGGGAGACGATGGTATCAAATTGTTAACGACCTTAGATGAACGCTCAAGGCATTTGAGTGAAATAGGTGTAGATGTTTTGTGTGTCATCCCATTCACACGAGATTTTTCTCTTCAAAATTCAGAAGAATTTGTAACCAATATACTCTCCGCTAAAATTGGCCTATCGTATTTTATTATTGGGTATGATCATCACTTTGGAAAGAATAGAGATGGGAATGCTCAAACCTTACAGAAAATGTCTTCACATCTAAACTTTGAGGTTGAGATAGTGGACAAAAAAGAAATGGGTGATTTAACGATTAGTAGTACTAAGATTCGCCAATCTCTAGAGATGCATGGAAATGCAATCCAGGCAGAAGAATTCTTGGGGAGGCCATATAGCTTTGAGGGCGTAGTAGTGCATGGTGACGAACGAGGTAGAACCATTGGATTCCCAACAGCGAACATTCAACTAAGTCATAGAGATAAACTCATACCAAGAGAGGGTATCTATGCGGTTCTTGCGCAATTAGATGGCCATATGTACAAAGGGATGATGAACATAGGTAATAGGCCGACTTTTAATGGGCAAAATCAACGTATTGAGGTTCATTTGTTTTCATTCAATGAACAGATTTATGGGCAAAACCTTAGAGTATTCTTAATAGATCGAATTCGTGATGAACAAAAGTTTACTAGTTCAAATGAATTAGTAACCCAGCTAAATTTAGACATGAAGAAAAGTCTAGAAATATTAGAAAAGCGACATATTTAATTTGCAAGTAGCTGTTTAGATTTATTGTTCTGTTGCATAAAAAAGCGTATATTTTGAGACTAATATAGAATTGATAACATTCCAATTACATGAGCATAACCGCAGAAGAAAAAAAAGAACTTTTCACCAATTTTGGTGGTGATAGTACCAATACTGGATCAACCGAAGGGCAAATAGCCTTATTTACCCACCGAATTAATCATCTTACAGAACACTTAAAGTCTAATAAAAAAGACCATTCCTCACGAAGAGGTTTGCTTAAGTTAGTAGGTAAAAGACGTCGTTTACTTAATTATTTGATGAAAAACGATATCGAAAAGTACAGAGTCCTTATAAAAGAACTTGGTATTCGTAAATAAATCGAAAGGCTCCACACTGGAGCTTTTTTTATAAATATTTTCTCTCACAAAACATTTATGTTTGTGGGATAAAGCAACAAAAGAGATAAATAATGAAAGAAGATTTTAGAAGTATTGAATTTGCACCTGGCAAAACACTATCAGTCGAGACAGGTAGAATAGCAAAGCAAGCCGATGGTTCCGTTGTGGTTCGTATGGGTGACACTATGGTATTATGTACCGCAGTAAGTGCAAAAGAACCAAAACCAGGTCAGAATTTTTTCCCTTTAACGGTCGACCATAAAGAAAGTTTTTCAGCTGCTGGGCGTTTTCCTGGTGGTTTTATGAAGAGAGAAGGGAGATCAAACGAAAAAGAGATTTTATCGAGTCGATTAATTGACCGTGTCCTACGCCCTCTATTCCCGAAAGGCTATTACAACGATACACAAGTAATTAGTTCAGTAATTTCCTCCGATGATGAGAATGATGGTGATGTATTAGGTGCCGTTGGTGCTAGTTTAGCACTACACCTATCCGACGTCCCTTTCGACGGCCCAATGGGTGAAGTTCGAGTTGGTAGAATTAATGGTGAGTATATTATTAATCCTACAGTTACCGAGTTAAAAGAATCCGATATTGATATGGTGGTAGGTGGTACCCGGGATTCTGTTTTGATGATCGAAGGTGAAATGGATGAGATTTCTGAAATTGAAATGCTCGAAGCCATTAAAGTTGCCCATGCTTCTATAGCAACATTATGTGATTTCCAGGATGAATTACGTAAAGAATTAGGCAAAGAAAAACGTGAGTTTATACCTGCTAAAGCTGATGAAACTGTTGAGTCAGAAGTTAAAAATCTAGCAGAAGAAAAAATGAAGGCGGTCATCGGTATTGGTCTTGGTAAAGAAGAGTACAATGCCAAGATCAAAGAAATTAAAGATGCAGTCATTGCTACCCTTGAAGAACAGGAAAAGGATGAAGCATTTATCTCAGAAGCAAAAGGATTGTTGAGTCAGATTGAGAAAGATGAGCTGCGGAACATGATTTTAACTCAAAAAAGACGTATTGATGGGCGATCACCAGTAGATATTAGAGATATCTGGACTCAAGTTGGTTATATCCCTCGAACACATGGTTCTTCCATTTTTACCAGAGGTGAGACTCAAGCTCTTGTGTCCGTTACCTTGGGAACAAAAAGAGATGAACAAAATGTAGATACTCTTTTTGATCAGGAAGCAAAAAAGTTTATGCTCCACTACAATTTCCCACCTTACTCGGTGGGAGAAGCTGGTTTTATGCGAGGCCCTGGACGACGAGAAATTGGACATGGACACCTAGCAGAACGAGCACTTAGGAAAATGATGCCTAGTTTTGATGAGTTTAGCTACGTTGTACGTGTAATCTCTGATATTACTGAATCCAATGGTTCATCTTCTATGGCTTCTGTATGTGGAGGCTCATTGGCATTGATGGACGCAGGTGTTCCCCTTAGAAAACCAGTAGCCGGTATTGCCATGGGTATGATTGTCGGTGAAGAAAATACTGTTGTATTATCTGATATTCGTGGTGAAGAGGATTTCATGGGTGACATGGATTTTAAAACCGCAGGTTCTGTTGATGGTATAACCGCCTGTCAAATGGATATGAAAGTTCAAGGTATTAGTTTTGAGATAATTGAGGAAGCTTTAGAACAAGCTCGAGTTGGACGACTACATATCCTTGAAAGAATGACAGAGAGTATCTCTGTTGCACGACCAGAACTCTCGCAGTATGCTCCACAATTCCTGAAAATGGAAATTGATGGTAGTGACATTGGTGCGGTTATTGGTCCTGGCGGGAAGGTAATACAGACTCTTCAAAAAGAAACTGGTACTGAAATCATCATTGAAGAAAATGACAAAGGTAAAGGAGTCATTACTATTTCTGCCAATGATTTAGCAAAAGCGGAAGAAGCTAAAAAGAGAATAAAAATGATTGTAGGTCATTTAGAGGAAGGTGCCACTTATAAAGGGGTAGTAAAATCTATAAAAGACTTTGGAGCCTTTGTAGAAGTAGCACCTGGTAAAGATGGTTTGCTGCATATCTCAGAAATCGATCACAAACGAGTGGAAAAAGTTTCTGATTACCTTGCACTGGGAGACGAAATAGATATTGTTTTACTTAAAGTAGAACATGGTGGAAAATTGCGTCTATCCAGAAAAGCACTCATGCCACGTGACTGATCATAACAGTAACGCATATTCTTTAAAAGGCACTCCATTAGGGAGTGCCTTTTTTGGTTAAAAAAGTTAGTTGCTAAGAATTGATTGTACAAAGTCAGGTAGATTCTAAGTGATTGCTGTATCTTTACAATTCGGACTAACAATGAAAAGTATAATCGCGTACTTGAATAGACTTAATAAATAGTACTATCCAAATTTCGCCAGAGTTAATACCTTATATATATGGAAGATTTTATAACCAAAACAGTTTTAGCTAACGGTTTAACCGTTGTAACCGAACATATTCCCAGTGTAAAAAGTGTGACTGCAGGTATATGGGTAAAATCAGGTGCACGTCATGAGACGCAAAAACAGGCAGGGGTAACCCATTTTTTAGAACACATGTTATTTAAAGGAACCAAAAATCGAACGGCCTTTGAAATTGCACAGTCTATGGAATCTGTTGGTGGTTACCTAAATGCTTTTACATCTACAGAGTACACTTGTTACTATGCTCGTTGCCTCGACACTGAATTAACGACAGCCTTAGATGTGTTATCAGATATGGTAATGAATCCAATCTTTCCGAAAGAGGAAATTGAAAAGGAAAAAAAGGTTGTGATAGAAGAGATGAAAATGTACCGTGATTCCCCAGATGATTATTTGTTTGAAGAATTCACTAGTCATTTATTTCAAAATCACCCACTTGGCAGGCCAATTTTAGGTTACGAAGAAACGGTATCTTCATTTTCCGATGCAGATCTTTTTCAGTACATGAGAGATCGTTACGCCCCTGAAAATTTAATTGTAGCTGTTGCGGGGAAAGTGGATTATGAAACGGTATTAAAGTATTGTGAAAGGGTACTTACAAGTCAAGATAGACAATTGGTAGAGCAGCCTATTGAAGTATTAAGTCCTCTAAATACTACTCCACTATCACTGACAAAAAGTATTGAACAGACACATTACATATGGGGCAGACGAGGGCTACATTTTGATGATACACAAAAGTATGTACTTCTACTTACAAACACCTTATTAGGTGGTGGCATGAGTTCTCGTCTTCATCAAAATATCCGAGAAAAATATGGCTACTGTTATTCGGTGCAAACGTTTAACCAAAGTTTTCTGGAAACAGGAATTTGGGGGGTCTATGTTGGTACGGATAAAGAATACGTTGACCATGTTCATGAATTAGTAGTGGAACAGCTAAACCTTCTTGCAAAAGAGGAAATAGCAAGTAAAGAATTATCAGAAGCCAAAGCTCAATTGAAAGGGAAACTCCTTTTGAGTCAAGAAAATACATCTAATCGGATGATGCGATTAGCCAAAAGTGAGATTTATTATAAGCGTCATGTAGACTTAGATGAACTAGTTGAGCATATTGATCGTGTTCCTGCCGAAGATATTATGACTTTTGCTCAAGGGTTTATGAGTGAAAGCGAATTTGTTGAAGCTAAACTAACCCCAAAATAGAATCATAGATAAAAGAATGAAAAGACAATTGACGTATATTCATCAATTAAAAAATCATATCTCCACGGACGTTGACCTAGCTGGCTGGGTGTACAATGTGAGAAGCAGTGGGAGCTTGGTATTCATCGAATGTAGAGACGGTTCTGGTATTTGCCAATGTGTAGTTAATAAAGAAGAAGTGTCTGAAGATAGCTGGGAAGCAGCGATTAGTTTAAAGCAAGAATCCTCCATTCGCTTAAATGGTTTTGTAGTATCCGATGAACGAAGTATTGGTGGGGTAGAACTCCAAGTTAAGAGACTTGAAGTAATTCAATTAGTGGCTGATTATCCAATCACACCTAAAGAACATGGCATTGAGTTTTTAATGAACCGTCGTCATTTATGGTTGCGTAGCCAGCGACAATGGGCTGCTATGCGGGTGCGAAATGGAATCATATTTGCCATACATAATTTTTTTCAATCAAAAGGATTTATTCAGACAGATACACCTATTTTTACCCCCAATGCAGCAGAAGGGAGTACTACCTTATTTGAGACTGATTTTTTTAACGATAAAGCCTACTTAGCGCAAACAGGTCAACTTTACGGAGAGGCACTGGCGATGGCTCACGGTCTAATTTATACCTTCGGCCCGACATTTAGAGCCGAAAAATCCAAAACACGTCGACATTTGTCCGAATTCTGGATGATTGAACCAGAAATGGCTTTCTATGACCTAGAAATGAATATGGATTTAGCAGAAGATATGCTAAAATCTATCGTTGCTGAAGTTCTAGAGAAATATCATCATGAACTAGCGCTATTGGAACGAGATACTAGTTCTCTTAAACGATTGGTTGATAAAGATTTTGTACGAATAAAGTATGATGATGCTGTTGATATACTTAACTCGGACAAAACAGCTAAAGTGTTGGATGAATTAATTCAACAACGAAAAGCAGAAAAAGAAGAACTTATCCAGGAACAAGATGCTATTCAAAAAGAACATGGTTCTGCAAAAAAATGGAGAAAGAAGCAGATAGAAAAACGTGTTATTGATATCCATACTCGAGTTGATCAGATAGAAGAAGATTTGCGCAATATTCCAAGGTGGAAAAAATCGGCCCAAGAATTTACATGGGGTTCCGATTTCGGGGGCAGTGATGAAACGGTACTAACCATGCAATTTGATGTACCTGTTATGGTAACCCATTGGCCCGCTCAAATAAAAGCTTTCTATATGAAGCGAGACGAAACGGATACCTATGCTCTTGGAGTGGATATTTTAGCGCCAGAAGGTTACGGTGAAATAGTTGGTGGAAGTCAACGGGAAGATAATTTGGACGTCATTCTCGCTAGAATTGAGGAAGAGGGATTGGACCCAGAAGTATTTGATTGGTACATCGATTTACGACGTTTTGGAAGTGTTCCCCATGCTGGATTTGGCTTAGGGTTAGAGCGAACGGTTGCTTGGATATGCGGACTTAGTCATGTCAGAGAGACCATTGCATTCCCTCGTATGATGGGAAGGATAACGCCCTAACAAACCTTAGCTTATTTAGCGTAACATGGCACCAAAGAATTCATCCCTTGAGCTTTTTCGCGCAGCAATTGCTTCATTAAACAGGGGAGAAGTTCATCCAATTTATATGATTGAAGGGAGTGAGCATTTCTTTATAGATCGATTTTTACAGCGAATTCTTCAAATAATTCCATCGCATGAACGTGATTTCAATAGTGATTTTCTCTATGGAAATGAGGTGCAGTTAGAAGCTGTCCTTCAATTAGTCAAAAGTTATCCTATGATGGCTGAGCGGCGATTGGTTGTGGTGAAAAATGCCAATGATCTTTTTAAAAGAATGCCTGCTAATTTGCAAGATGATTTCTTGCACTATCTAAAGCACCCGAATCCTCAAACTATTTTTGTAATACATTTAGAGACTAAAATTCCAAAAAATACTCGATTAGGCAAGGGGTTACATGGGGCCGGAATACATACTTTATTATTTGATCCTCTGGCAGATCATCAGCTAGCTAGCTGGGTAATGGGCTGGGCTAAACAAGAATACTCAACCAACTTAAGTGAACAAGTTGCCCAATTACTGGCACAATTAGTGGGCAATGATTTAAAGCTTTTATCTTCAGAAATAGATAAAATTTGTACCTATACAGCCAATAGTGAAGGTGAAATTGACCTTAATAAAGTCCGTTCTATCGTTGGGTCCTATCGAGGTTTCGATGTGTTTGAACTCAAAGAAGCTATAAACCAGAAAAAAATTCAAGAAGCCTTTTTTATTGCCGAAAGAATCCTACAACAAAGTAAATCAGATACCGGTGAACTTATTCGTATTGTGGCTTTTTTATATTCAGATTTTTTAAAACTATGGCAGATTATTCGGCTCAAGCAGGCTTCTAAATCAGACAATGAGATAAAAAAAGCTCTTCACATAAACTCTCCATATTATTACAAACGATTATCCGCCGATGCAAATCGATATACTGCTGAGGATATGATGGGAATATTTAACGCATTGTTAGACGCTGATAGAGCAATCAAAGGATTTTCAACGATGGACGTTAATGGAATAATAATGCTGCTTATCAAACGCCTCATTCATCCGCATAACTACGCTTAAATTTAACTAAGTAATAACTTAGAAATTTAACAAGTCCAATACCTGCTCCTTGAGGCGATGTTGTGCTAAATAGCCATCTTCTAAATTCTTGTTGAATGGGATTGGTGTATGGATGGATGATACTCTTTTGATAGGAGCGTCTAACCACTGAAAGGCGTGCTCTGAAAGATAAGAAGCAATCTCACTCATGGGGCCCATTATTTCCGAGGCTTCTTGCAGTAACAAAACACGATTCGTTTTCTTAACAGAACCTAGCAGAGTGGACCAATCGATAGGAGCCAAACTCCTTAAATCAACGACCTCAATAGACATACCTTGTACTTCCATTTCTTTAGCAATATCCAAAGCCCAATGAACTGGCCAGCCAAAAGTAATTATGCTCATGTGATTCCCTTCACGTAGTACCCTAGCGGTATGAATATCGGTCCATTCTGCCTTTACAGGTACCGTCTCTCTTAGGCTACGATAAAGTCTTTTATGTTCAAAAAATAAAACAGGGTTAGGTTCTAATATGGCGCTATATAGCATGTTTTGGGCATCTTCCACAGTGGAGGGTACTAAAATTTTCAGGCCCGCATGAGGCATAAACCATGACTCTGGAGATTGTGAATGAAATGGCCCAGCTCCAACACCTGCTCCATGAGGTAAGCGTATGGTCACATTAATTCCCGGCGTCCAACGGTAATGCGATTTGGCTATATTTTGAATGATTTGATTCATCCCACAACTCACAAAATCGGCAAATTGCATCTCAACAATGGGCTTAAAACCATCCAATGATAAACCTAAAGCAGCCCCTAAGATACCTGATTCTATGATGGGTGTATTTTTAATTCGTTGTTCACCAAATTCGTTTAGGAACCCATCAGATATTTTAAAAACCCCACCATATTCAGCTACATCTTGCCCCATAAGAAGCACATTTTCGTCTTCTCGTAAACTCTGTGATAATGCATTAGAAATGGCATCTACAAACCGTTTTTCAACTACATTCTTTGCTACTTTAGCCTCAGGAGTAGAGCTAGATCTATATTGAGGAGCAAAAATAGCTGCTCGTTCGACTTCCTCATCAAAACTGGGATCATTGGCCACAAGTGCTTTGTTTAAGTCAGTTTTGAATACATCTCTAAGCCGTATGCTATGTTCAGAAAATTGCTGATCGGTATAGTCGAAATTCTGACGAAGATACTGCTCAAAACGCACAATGGGATCTTTCTTTGCCCATTCAGCCATCATGTTTTTGGGCACATACGCCGTCCCAGAGGCCTCTTCATGTCCCCGCATTCTAAATGTCTGTGCTTCGATGAGCACAGGTTTACCCTTTAAAGCACTGGCTCGTGCTTCTTTCATTGCATCCATTACAGCAAATATATCATTTCCGTCTACTTGTATACCTTTAACACCATAGCCAATGGCACGGTCTACTAAGTGTTCGCATGCGTATTGTTGTGATGTTGGTGTGGATAGGCCATATCCATTGTTTTCTATGATAAAGACTACAGGTAAATTCCAAACAGCAGCCAGGTTTAAGGCTTCGTGAAAATCACCCTCACTAGTGGCTCCATCCCCGCAAAAGGATACCGCAATTGATTGATTATCTCGTAATTTATTGGCAAGTGCTAAACCGTCTGCCACAGGCATCATAGCCGCTAAATGCGATATCATACCAACTATCCTGTGCTCTAAGCTACCAAAATGAAATGAACGTTCACGGCCCGAGCTAAAGCCATCAGCTTTACCAAAAAGTTGACAAAATAGGGGGTAGAGAGGTACATTTCTACTTGTGAATACGCCCAAATTTCTGTGCATGGGGAGTAGAAAATCCTCATCATTACAGGCCTTAGTCACCCCAACCGAAATGGCCTCTTGTCCAATACCCGAGAACCACTTGCTTATTTTATTTTGTCGTAAAAGCTTAAGCATCTTCTCTTCAACGAGCCTAGGCAGCAGTAGAGAATCATACAGGTCTAAGACGCTATCTAGCTTAGGAAGACGAGTATCGTTCTTATTTGAAGTGATTAGGCGTGAAGACATTAATTCCGAAAAATTTATTTGTCTAGTAGATACGCAAAAATTAGTGGAGCAACAATGGTTGCATCAGATTCTATGACAAATTTTGGCGTATCCACACCTAATTTTCCCCACGTTATTTTTTCGTTAGGAATAGCCCCGGAATAGGACCCATAACTAGTGGTTGAATCACTAATTTGGCAAAAATATGACCATAAAGGCGCTGAGATACCCAAATCCTGTTCAATCATAGGTACCACACAAATGGGGAAATCACCAGCGATTCCACCACCAATTTGGAAGAATCCAATACCCTTTACAGATTCTTTCTGATACCATGCTGCTAGGTCAATCATATACTCTATCCCGGATCTTACAACCTGTGGGTTGGTTCTGCCCTCGATACAATGAGAAGCAAAGAAATTTCCACAGGTAGAGTCTTCCCAGCCGGGAACAACGATGGGTAAATTCTTTTCAGCCGCAGCTAGTAGCCAAGAGTGTTCCGGGTTAATTTGATAGGATGATGAAATATCTCCTGACAACAGTAGGTCATAAAAATATTCATGGGGAAACTTCCGAGTTCCATTACTAGCGGCACTGACCCAACGCCGGACTAAATGCTCCTCAATTACTCGCATTGCTTCCATCTCAGGTATGCAGGTATCTGTGACTCGGTTATAATGATTGTTGAGCAGCTCTTGTTCGTCAAAAGGACTTAAGTCTCGATAATTAGGAATGCGCTTATAGTGATTATGAGCCACTAAATTAAAAACATCTTCTTCTAAGTTAGCCCCTGTGCATGAAATAGCATGAACTTTATCTGCCCGAATCATTTCTGCTAAACTTATCCCTAATTCTGCAGTACTCATTGCTCCAGCCAAACTTACCAACATAGAATGTCCTTCCAGTAATTTCTGTTCATAGGCTTGGGCAGCTTCAATTAATGCGGCGGCATTAAAGTGCTTAAAATTCGTTTGTAAAAAAGTAGAAATTGGTCCTTTTGACATTGCCTTTTAGCGTTATAAAGTTAAATTAATAGTAAAGATAGTTAATTGAGTTAGAGGAGGGTTATGTCGATTATTCAAACCATATTAATCGTCATTGGGATTTTCTTATTATTAGGTGGAGTGTTAGTGCTACTGTCCAAATTAGAGGATTGAAAACAGTACTCCAATAGAAAATAGCATTATTCATCATAGCCTAGAATGGATAGCATATTACTGACCGATTGTTCGTCTCTGTATAGATAATCTATAAGATTACCATGTTCATCTTTGTCTACTACAATTTGTCGTGGTGACGGAATTAGGCAGTGTTTTATGCCCCCATACCCCGAAATTGCTTCCTGATACGCACCCGTGTGAAAAAATCCAATATACAGAGGATCCTCATCTTTTTTATCTTCGTACGCAGGTAAAAGTATTTGTTGATTTAACTGCTCAGAGTTATAGTAATCGGAATGGTCACAGCTTATACCACCAATATGAATACGTTTATAACTATGTTCCCACTTATTAATAGGGAGTAGAATAAATTTTTCATTGATGGACCAAGCATCAGGTATGGTATTCATTAAGCTATTATCAATGATATACCATAATTCAGTATCGTTTTGTTGTTTTTGTTCGATAACTCTAAAGATAACTGCCCCACTTTCACCAACGGTGTATTTTCCGAATTCAGTATAAATATCAGGTACTGAAACCTGTGCTTCTATACAGGTTTCTTTGATGTTTCGAACGATTTCATCCACAATGTATTCGTAATCATATTCGAATCCCAAGCTGTTTCTAATCGGAAAGCCACCACCAATATTTAAGGCTTGGAGGGATGGGGCCAATTGCTTAATCTGGGTGTATAATTGCAGAGCTTTTTTGAACTCACCCCAGTAATATAAATTGTCATTGATCCCTGAATCTACAAAGAAATGGATCATGTGAAGCTCAAGTAAGGGGTTTGGCTGTATTTTTTCCTTTACCAGTTCCAATAATTCTCGTTTATTAATACCTAATCTAGATGTGTAATAAGCTGCTTGAGGCTCTTCATCAATGGTTATTCGAAGTCCGATTTTTATTGGTCTGTCTAGATTATGCATAGTAACTCGATCTAGTTCTTGAACACTATCCAATATGGTGATAGTATGTTCAAAGCCTTGCTTTTGTAAAAATCGAATTTTTTCAATGTACTCTTCGGTCTTAATACCATTGTGAACAATCGTGGTTTCTTTCGTTAAAGCACCTTGTTCGTATAGTTTTAAGATCAGATCTATATCAAATGAAGAAGATGTTTCCAATGATACGTTTTCCTTAAGCGCTGTTTTAACCACATGACTAAAGTGACAGCACTTGGTACAATAACAAAATTCATACGAACCTTCATAGGAATGCTTTACCATTGCTTTATTAAAGAGACTTCTAGCTTCTTGTATTTGTTCCCTAATTTTTGGCAAATAATTAATTCTAAAGGGAGTACCATAGGTATCAATTATTTTTTTAAGATCGATTCCATTAAAATGAAGTGTGCCATCGTGTAGATCAAAACCTTCTTGGGGAAAGTAGTACGTCTGATCAATAAGTTCTTTGTAACTGTTTTTCATGTAGGAAATAAATGAAAAGATTAAAGTGAAAGCTAAAAAAATGGGATAAAAACGAGATAAGACTAAAGAAAAAAGCCGTTAAACAAGACTGCTTATTGGCTATAAAAAAAACAACGAATAACCAACAAAATTAATCACATTTAAATCCAAAAAGAATAGTTAGTACAATTTTTTTTTACTATCTATTTTATGGCTTCTATACTATAGTAGAATCTTTAGCTGATCATGAACAAGTTCAGATAATCAACACTAACTCACCGCATTGCACCTGTATCGTCCTGCAATTTTTCTCATCTGCATAAGCCTGTTAGTCATAGGTTTCACACCTCTTGTGTATGCTCAATCCGCCAAATATCCCTACAAATTAACCCGATTTGTACTGGTTGATGCAACCCTCAATCAACCAAAAACCACGAATTATACACCTGGCGAAGGTCAGCAACATAAGTCAACGGCGATAATGACATTAAATCCCGATGTCATTGTAGATACACTTCTGAATAAACCCTATAGCGATGAATGGATAAGTGAATTGGTTACAAATGTGCTAGTCAAAAAGCAGCGGCCACTAGCTTCCAATGAATGGCTTCAGATTGATCAACTCAAAGAAGACCATACAAAACAGCTGGTTGAATTATATATAAGTATACAAACTAGTAAATCAGTAAACCAACTGGATACAAGTTCGGGTACACGCATCCCTAGAACTTCGGTGGAAGGTGTGTTAGGGGTGGTGCCATTAGATGAGAATCGATGGATGTTAGTTGGTGATCTAGAGTTACAGATTCCTGAACTATGGAAGGTTAATCAGGCCTTGGATTTTCGATTTACACGAACCGATATCGATTATACCTCAACTTCACTCCGGATTCAGCAACCTATTCGTGAGCAATTTCTCTTAGACGCTTTTATTGAGCTTGAACAAAGAGACAGTGTATATCAACAAAGTATAGTGGGCTTAGGAGGACGTTTGCTTGTAGATGCCGACCGAAAGTATAGTCTGAATTTAGCTTGGGAGAATAGCAGCTCCACTCGGAAGCAACAAACCAATTTACATGCCTACCAAGCTATCGCTGTGGAATTAGGGACATATCAGCGTTTTAACATCGCTGAATGGAACTTAGCTACTCAATTAGACGTGAGATCAACCCATCAAAAAAGCACACAAATAGGGAATCAATATTCCGGAAATACAACTCAATGGCTTCATTCATTGCACCTTGAAACCACACTTGAATCACCAAAAATAGGCATAGGTTTAATACGTCTAAATCAGGTGTACGATCGGGTTTGGGCAGACGAATTACCTTGGACCTATGCCATTGTATTTGGTGGTGCCAAAAGCCTGCCTGGTTTTTATGAGCGTCAATTCGATGCAGAATGGGCCTATCGATTCATAACCAGTTATGTAATTCACATGAAAGACTACGATTACTGGGAATTTTTTACCGCAGGAGCCTATTTTCAATTCTTTGAGCCCAACATGGAAGTAGCAAGTACCAATGAAACAGTATTGTCGGCTGGGTTTAGCTATTCCTTTAGAACCGACTTTGGAAGGGTGCGGTTGGCAATAGCTACTCCCATATGGTCAATATATAAAGGATCGAAGTTGCACTTGAACGTAGGCCGCTAAAGCTTGGGTATTGTACTTTTGAAAGGTATATATTTAACTTCTAATTTATGGATAAAATGATTCAACAAGATTTAGAAAATCGGATATTGGTATTAGATGGGGCAATGGGAACCATGATTCAGCAGCACCGACTTGGTGAGGCAGATTTTCGAGGGGATCGGTTCATGAACCATTATGTTGACCTAAAAGGCAACAACGACCTTTTATCTCTGACTCGGCCAGATATAATTAAAGATATCCACCTTGCCTACTTGGATGCAGGAGCCGATATTTTGGAGACCAACACGTTTTCTAGTACCTCGATTGCACAAGCAGACTATGATTTGAGTGATTATGCCTACGAGTTGAATAAAGTGAGTGCTCAATTAGCCAAGCTGGCTATAGAAGAGTTTGCATCCGAACAGCCTAAATATGTAGCAGGAGCCTTGGGCCCGACCAATCGTACAGCATCCATTTCACCCGACGTAACACGACCTGGGTATAGAGCGGTTCATTTTGACGAATTAGCACAGGCATATAAAGAGCAAGCCAGCGGGTTAATGGATGGGGGAGCCGATCTACTACTTATTGAAACCATCTTTGATACCCTTAATGCCAAAGCTGCTATCTTTGGATTGTTGGAACTATTTGACGAACGTAATCAACAGGTTCCAATCATGATTTCAGGTACCATTACCGATGCAAGCGGGAGAACCCTATCAGGACAAACCGTTGAAGCCTTTCTCATATCGGTATCCCATGCGCCAATACTCAGTGTTGGATTAAATTGTGCCTTAGGAGCCTCTCAATTGAAGAATTATATTCGGGTTTTGGCCAATAATGCGCCACATTTTATAAGTGCCTATCCAAATGCAGGATTACCTAATGAATTTGGTGAGTATGACCAAAGTCCGGAAGAAATGGCCACAGAATTACGCCCATTTTTGCAAGAGAATATGATCAATATTATAGGGGGCTGTTGTGGCACAACCCCAGAGCATATAAAACAGATAGCGGCACTTGCTAGTGAATATGAGCCAAGAGTGCGTACTGTAAAGGAGCTGCCATGAAACCCTCACCCTTACGGCTAAGTGGATTAGAACCCTTTATTGTGGGTCCTAATACCAATTTCATTAACGTAGGCGAACGTACCAATGTAACGGGCTCTAAACGATTTTTACGACTTATTAAAGAAGGTCTGTACGAGCAGGCACTAGATGTTGCCCGAGACCAAGTAGAAGGAGGGGCTCAGATACTCGATGTGAATATGGATGAAGGCCTATTGGATAGCGCTCAGGAAATGGCACACTTCCTAAACCTTATTGCCTCTGAGCCTGACATAGCTCGAATACCAATAATGGTAGATTCCTCAAAATGGGATGTCATTCTAGCGGGATTGAAAACTCTGCAGGGAAAGGGGGTGGTTAATTCCATTTCTTTAAAGGATGGAGAACAGATTTTTATCGAGCGAGCACGAATTATTCAAAAATTTGGTGCAGCTGTTATCGCCATGGCCTTCGATGAAAATGGTCAAGCCGATACATTGGAGCGGAGAATTGAAATCTGCGAGCGTTCTTATCGCATACTAGTAGACGACCTAGGATATGATGCATCGGACGTTATATTAGATCCTAACATATTTCCAGTAGCAACTGGAATGGAAGAACACCGTAACAATGCAGTGGATTTTTTCTTGACAGCTAAATGGATTAGAGAGCATTTACCTGGTGCACATATCATTGGTGGGGTAAGCAATGTCTCCTTTTCTTTTCGCGGAAATAACAAAGTGCGAGAAGCCATTCATGCGGCCTTTTTATACCATGCTATTCAACATGGTATGGATATGGGCATTGTTAATCCGACTCAATTAGAAGTATATAACGAAATTCCTGAAGAACTACTCACATGTGTTGAGGATGTGCTATGGAATAAGCGTGAGGATGCAACTGAGCGACTTTTAGATCTAGCCGATTCGTATAAGGATGACGGACAAGTTAAAGAAAAAGTTCAACTGGCTTGGAGAGAAGAAGGGGTGAGCAAGCGTTTAGAGCATGCCTTGATC
>Ga0181563_10003165_pt1 | contig 15814 bp, 8 predicted proteins | sample 011ome_25_FD_133759 | JGI IMG/M metagenome (GOLD analysis project Ga0181563, IMG submission 133759) | Coastal salt marsh microbial communities from the Groves Creek Marsh, Skidaway Island, Georgia - 011512CT metaG (megahit assembly) | ecosystem: Environmental > Aquatic > Marine > Intertidal zone...
GATATCCCTGATTTTACCGGAGGTCACTGGAAAACTAATGCGCCTGTGGAGATCACCTTGAAGGGTGGAGGAACGACCAAAGTGAGAGTGTAAAGAAAGTATTGCAAGTAACTGGCATCAAGTATCGAGTGAGATTTACACAATTGTACTTGGTGCGTCGTACAATGTACTTGGTATATCGTACTTGTTACCTCGTGCTACTGAAATCTTTAGTAATTTTTACTAAGCTCCTTCAAGGTTGGTAACAAAAGGCTAATTTAGCCAAATGAATACTTCTACGGACCGACTGGAGCTCGCGGCAAGGTTTGTGAATACTACGGGAGCCCCTATTTTTTTGACGGGTAAAGCAGGAACTGGAAAAACCACCTTTCTTCGCGATCTGGCAAAACAAACGCACAAGCGTTTTGTGATCGTGGCCCCTACAGGCATTGCTGCACTGAATGCAAAAGGAGTAACCATCCATTCCCAATTTTTATTTCCATTTGGCTCTTTTTTGCCTACACGTGAACCAGAGGGGAATTTTACAGATCGGCAGGGATTTTTTACTCAGCAAACACTTGCTCGCAAACACCCTCTCAACCAATTACGTCGGAAAGTTCTCAAGGCGATTGATCTTTTAGTAATTGATGAAGTCAGTATGCTACGTGCAGATATGCTGGATGCGATTGATTACCGGATGCGGAGTGTGAAGCGCAACTATCAAGTTCCATTTGGGGGAGTTCAGGTGCTATTGATTGGGGATTTGTACCAGTTGCCCCCCATCGTTAAGGACGAGGAATGGACTGTTTTGAGTAGATTCTATAACTCCATGCATTTCTTTGAAGCAAAAGCCATGCAGCAATCTGGGATGGTGTATTTGGAGTTGGATAAGATCTTTCGGCAGCAGGACGAACCCTTTATTCGCATCCTAAATAACCTTCGTGACAATAAATCCACACCAGAGGATGTGCGGCGACTGAATCAGCAGTTTAAGACTTTGGATGAGATTCAAGATTTGATGCCCTGCATCACCTTGACCACACACAATTACAAGGCCGACGAACTGAATTTACGGGAACTCAGAAGTTTGGAAAGCCCCTCGTTTTTTTACGATGCAGATTTGGATCGAGAATTTCCCGAAAGCATGTTTCCACTGCCTCCAATCTTGGAATTGAAGGTAGGTGCACGGGTGATGTTTATCAAAAATGATTCCTCGGGTAATGCCAATTACTTCAATGGCAAGTTGGCGACAGTGATTCAGCTGGCTGCAGATGAGGTAAAAGTGCGCATGGATGATCTACAGGAGGAGTATGTGCTCAGAAAAGAGGATTGGGAAAATAAACGATACCGACTCAACGTAGAAACCAAAGAGTTAGAGGAGGAAGTCATAGGTACATTTTCTCAATATCCCATCAAACTGGCTTGGGCAGTAACGGTACACAAAAGTCAAGGACTGACCTTTGATAAAGCTATCGTGGATGTTGGGCAGGCCTTTGCTCCAGGGCAGGTATATGTGGCTTTGAGCAGGCTTAGAAGTTTGGAAGGGCTGATATTACGAACACGTATCCATACGGAGGTGATTTTTTCAGATGCAAAAGTGGTTGGTTTTACTCAAGAAAAATCGATTCAACAAGATTTGGCGGCCTTACTGAGTTTGCACCAAGAAAATTACCTTTTCCAAGTGGTAGAGCGCTCTTTTGAGTTTGAAAGTGTGATTGGAGCCTTGATTCAGCTTCAAAATGATCAGGCCTCCTCCATGGAGTTTGAGGAGCAAGCATTGCGGGAGGACTTGCCTGCGGTATATCGACTTCTAGAAGCAGAGCGGGAAAATACCCGAAAGTTTCGACAGCAATTGCAGTATTTGATACAGCAGAAAGAAGTAGAGAAATTGCTAGATCGTTTGGAAAAAGGTTCGTCCTATTACTTGGAACTTTTATTGGAAGGAATGAAGATTTTACTTCGACATTTAGTAAAAATTGAGCGTTTTACACGCGTGAAGGAGTACCAGGAATCGATGGAAGAGTTGGAGTTGGAGTTTTTGAATAAGTACACGGATATTGCTCGAAGTAAAGTACTCTTGCAAGCCATTTTACAGGGACAATCGATTGGATCCTTGGAGGCAGTGGATTTGAAAATCAGGCAGGTGCGGCAACAGTTAGTAGCCCAATTTCGGGAAGCCATGCCAGCTAATTCTACTACAAAAAATAAGTCAGGGAAGAAAAAATCTACCAAAGCAAAGCAGCCAAAAGAGAAGAGGGAGGATACCAAGGAACAGACGATCCGATGTTTTTTGGAGGGGAAAACTCCTAAAGAAATAGCATCAGATCGCGGACTAACTCCTGGAACCATCTTCAATCACCTTACGCATGGGGTAAAGACGGGAAAAATCCAGGTAGAGGCGCTGGTTCCCCAAGAAGCGATCTGGGAGATTCAAGGAGTGACTGAAAAACTCAGTTCGCTAAAGGCCTACTTCGAGCATTTTGAAGGGAAATACGAATACGAAACGCTGAGGCTTGTTTTGTATGCAGGAAAAGCGGGATAGGATTAATACATCTTCTCAGTCAGCACACTCATAATCGTACGAATTCCTTCTTTGTAGTTGCCTAGGCGAAGGTTTTCATTCGGGCTATGCTGATTGTTGTCTGCATTCACGGTAGGAATGGTGACCGCTGGAATGCCCAATGCATCCACAAAGGGTGAAATAGGAATAGAGCCACCAGAAATGCGTATCTGTACTGGGTCTGCTCCAAAGGATCGATTCATGGCTTTTCTTAGCCAAGTACCTACTGGAGAATCCATGGGCGTGCGGAAGGCTTGATAAGAGATGGAGGTATCGACTTTGACAATTTTAGGATGAGCCATTCGCTCATCATCGGTAGGGTCTATATCGGTGATGTAAAATCCTTGCTTACGGATATGGTCTTTGATCAGACCAAACAATCGAACTGGGTCCGATTCGGGTACCAAACGCATGTCTAATTCGGCTATTGCAACCGCAGGGATGATGGTTCGTGCTTGTGGACCGGTATAGCCTGAAGATAGCCCTTTGATATTCAAAGAAGGATAATTAATGCTTTCTTGATAGCTCTGTCCCACTTGATCGGTTCGTCCAAGCCCAAGGCGTTTTTTAACTGCGGGTTCGTTGTCTGGCACCGCAGCAAAAATTTTGCGTTCCGCTTCGGTAAAGGTAATCCCATCGTAAAATCCTGGAATTATCACACGGCCATTTTCATTTTTCATAGAAGAAAGCAGCTGTGCCATCAGCAGCGCAGGGTTGGGGGCATAATTGCCGTAGTGCCCACTGTGCTGGGGAAGTTTGGGGCCATAGGTAGTCAAAAATAATTCGGAGATACCTCGAGCACCATAACTGAGTGTCGGCAGGTTGGAGGTATGACGGGGTCCATCCATGATAAGCATCAGGTCTGCTGAGAGTTTTTCCTTATGCTTGACAACGGCTGCGGGAAGGCGAGGTGAACCTTGCTCTTCCTCGAAATCAAGAATGATTTTGACTGAGTAATCTGGGGAGATCCCTGCTGCAGAAAGTGCATCCCAGGCAGTAATCAGCATAGCCAAAGGACCTTTGTCATCCGAAGTGGATCGTCCAAAAATGCGCCAGTCGGCATTGTATTCTTTTTGTAGTCTCTCCATTGGGAGCTGTTCCCATTTACCTGGAGCAATCTGTGCTTTTAATACAGGTTGGTAGGCGTCTTTCTGATCCCACTTGCTGATATCTACCGCTTGTCCATCAACATGGAAGTAGAACAGGGCAGTTTTTTTAGCATTCGGCTGTTTCTTTTCAACAAGGAGCAGCGGAATTCCGCCAGTTTCCAAGCGTTCCACGGACCAATTGCGTTGAGAAAAGGCGGTTTCACACCAGGCAATATTTACTTCGATTTGCTCGGGAAATACGGCGTCATTGGGCATAGCGACTAGTTCATTCAGTAATTGGAGTCCAGCTTGCCAGTGCTTTTCAGTGAGCGCATCCAAATGCGCTTTGTCAAGGGTTTGTGCGGATAGGCTCAAACCAAAAAAAAGAAACAGAGAGGTGAACAAGTAGTTTCGCATGGGAAAAATGGTTTTTCGAAAAGTAAGAAAAATGGATGGTTTCAGCAATTCAGCCATGGAAAAGGTATACTTCACATCCCTCTCCTTAGCATATCAATTTTAGGAGGGGCTTGAACTTCGAAAAGTGGAGTCAATGTTGTATTTTCAGACCATGCACAGACGCCCATTTCTTCAGAAACTCAGTTTGCTCAGCACAGGGATAGTGACCCTGCCCTTTGCAAGTTACGGACAGGTAACCCTCCCAAAAGCCACTCGACTCAAGTTTATCACTGCTTCGGATGGACACTGGGGACAGCCCAATACAGATTTTTCCTTATCTCATCAAAATTTGATAGACGCCATCCACCGAGAAAAAGGAGTTGATTTTGTGGTTTTCAATGGGGATTTGATTCACGACACCCCTGCCTTTCTATCTGAGGTGAAAGCTGTGTTTGATCAAGTTCAATTTCCAACCTTTGCCACGCGTGGCAATCACGATCGGGTAGATGCCGATACTTTTCTCCGAATCATGGGTCATCCGACCAACCATTCCTTTGTAATTAAGGATCGGTTCGGTGTGATTTTATTGGATTCCTCCAATGCAGCCGGCAAGTACCTCTGTGCAGATGTGGATTACCTGAAAGGGGTGTTGACGTCCTATGAAAAGCTGGAGCAGGTGTATGTATTTATTCATATTTCCCAGCAGGGTTGGACTCGTAATGGAGTTGCATGCCAAGAGTTTATGGACTTGATTGCTTCTTTCTCGAATGTGAGAGCCACCTTTCATGGGCACGATCATGACTTAGATGGCTTGATGGTATATAAAGAGAAGCCTTTTTTATGGGCAGGACACTTTGGAGGATCATGGGGCAATCCTTTTCCAAGTTACCGCGTGTGTGAAATAGGTGAAGATGGCAAAGCCGTCACCTACCTCAAGACAGTCAAGGATGGGCTGGTGCTCAATAGTCATTCTTTATAAAGAAGCACTATTCAATTAGGTAATACCTAGTTGATTTGTGTTTCTACCCAGCGTCTTGCATTGACGAAAGCTTCCATCCAAGGGGTGAAGTCATCGTTTCGCTCATTCGGGTAGTGGGCCCAATTCCAAGGCTTTAAGCTACGCTCTATGTGTGGCATAATGGCCAAGTGTCTGCCATCTTCCGAAGCGATACCAGCTGTTGCAAAGTCTGATCCATTTGGATTTCCAGGGTAGGAGCTGTAGCTGTACTTCATCGCGAAATGGTACCCCTGTTCACCTTGTGGTAAATTGAATTTTCCTTCTCCATGCGCTACCCACACGCCAAGACGCTGTCCGCTTAGGCTTCCCAGCATCACCGACTTATTTTCTGGGATGGTTACATTCACGAAGCAGGATTCAAACTTATGGCTCAAATTATGCTCCATCTTTGGCTTTGTGGTATGGTTGGGAGTAATCAATCCTAGTTCAATCATCAATTGGCAGCCATTGCAAACTCCCAATGATAGGGTGTCCCTTCGTGCATAAAATGCATCCAAGGCTTGCTTGGCTTTCGGGTTGTACAAGAATGCACCCGCCCAACCCTTGGCAGAGCCCAATACATCTGAATTGGAGAACCCTCCCACAAAAACGATCATTTGGACATCAGTCAAATCTTCTCGACCAGAAATCAGGTCGGTCATGTGGATGTCTTTGACTTCAAAGCCTGCAAGCCATAAGGAATAAGCCATTTCTCGGTCTCCATTTACTCCTTTTTCCCGGATAATCGCTGCGGTTGCTTTTCCTTTTGTAGTACGAAATGGATCGAGTCCTAATGTTGAAAATTTTCCTTCCCATTTCGTGGAGAAGCTGTAGTGTAGGGGCTGATTTTTGTAATTGGTAAATCGCTCGAGAGCTAATTTTTCCCCGCTCTGTTTTTTATCAAGCAGGTAAGAGGAACGGAACCAGATATCTCTCCATTCGGAGACCACCAAAGTTTGGGAAGCGAATTCGATTTTGCCGTTAAGCGTAACGGTTCCAAGTGTTTTGAATTCAATCTGAGCGGCTGTAAGGTGTTTTTCTACTTCACCATTAGCTTCCACTTGAATGAGGACGCCAGGATTTTCGGAAAACAAGGCTTTCACCAGTTCCTTTTCAACAAGTTGGGTCACGTCCACCTGGATACCCACAGATTGGCTTGGGAAACACATTTCCAATAGTGCCGTGAGGATACCTCCTGAAGAAATATCGTGACCCGCAAGGACCAATCCTTGAGAGATGAGTTGCTGGATAGTTTCAAAAGCGTTGGCAAAATAAGCTGCATCTACTACGGTAGGTGGTTCTAGACCTACTTTATTCAATGCTTGGTAAAGCGATGAACCTGCAAGCTTGGCGGAATCTTTGGAGAAGTCTATATACAAGACCTTCGTACCTTCTTGAGGAATGAGAGCTGTTTTTACCGTTTTTTGAATGTCTGTACATTCACCAATCGCCGAAATAATTACCGTGCCTGGAGAGTACACCACTTTGCTGCCAGGATACTTCTGGGTCATGGAAAGGGAATCTTTTCCGGTAGGAATATTGATACCCAAGGCAATGGCAAACTCAGAAACTTCCTGCACTGCTCTGTAGAGACGGTCGTTTTCTCCTTTGTTTTTTGCCGGCCACATCCAGTTAGCAGAAAGGGAAATCCCCTTCAATCCATCCGCGATCGGAGCAAAGATCAAGTTGGTCAGTGCTTCGGCAATGGCTAATCGGCTGCCTGCCTGTGGGTTGGCTAATGCTGCTACTGGTGCATGACCGATAGAGGTAGCAATGCCTTTTTGGCCAGTGAAGTCCAGCGCCATGACGCCTACGTTGTTGAGGGGCAATTGGATTTCACCCACTGTTTGCTGGGTAGCAACACGCCCAGTTACGGAGCGATCGACCTTATTGGTCAACCAATCCTTGCAGGCTACTGCCTCGAGTTGAAGTACTTCTTTGAGGTAGGATAGGAGTAGATTTTCTTGGTGGGAAGTATCTGCAAAGGCAGATCCTTTTTCAGATACATCTTCAAGAATAGTTTTAGGAGAGGAGCCAAATAGGTAACTCAAGTTCCAATCCACCGGTTTTTCACCGTTTTTCTGGTTTTCAAATTTGAAGTGCATATCTCCTGTAGTCTCGCCCACCACATAGAAAGGAGCACGTTCTCGTTCGGAAAGTTGTTGCAAGAGAGGAATGTCTTTTTTGCCTACCACCAATCCCATTCGCTCTTGGGATTCGTTGCCGATGATTTCCTTTGCTGATAGGGTAGGGTCTCCCACTGGGAGTTGGTCAATGTGAATAGTGCCTCCCGTACTTTCCACCAATTCGGAGAGACAGTTGAGGTGTCCACCTGCGCCGTGGTCATGAATCGAAACGATGGGGTTGTTTTCACTTTCGGCCATGGCACGAATCACGTTGGAAACGCGCTTTTGCATTTCCGGATTGGAGCGCTGGATGGCATTCAGTTCGATGGAATTGGAGAGCTCACCCGTATTCAAGGAGGATACTGCAGATCCACCCATCCCAATGCGGTAATTGTCTCCACCCATTATGACGATTTGGTCACCGGCTTTGGGATCCGCTTTCTTGGTGTACTTGGCATTGGTAAATCCTACGCCTCCTGCAAGCATGATTACCTTGTCAAAACCGTGCTGCTTCTCGTTTTCCTCGTGTTCAAAGGTAAGTACAGAACCTGCGATAAGGGGCTGTCCAAACTTATTTCCAAAGTCAGATGCTCCGTTGGAGGCTTTAATCAGGATGTCCATTGGGCTTTGGTAGAGCCAAGGTCGGGCGGGAAGATTTTTTTCCCAGCTTCTTCCGGATTCTGACCTAGGGTAGGAAGTCATGTATACGGCCGTACCTGCTAGTGGGATAGAAGCTGTACCTCCAGCTAAGCGGTCACGGATTTCCCCACCGGCGCCAGTAGCGGCACCATTGAAGGGCTCCACTGTAGTTGGAAAATTATGCGTTTCTGCCTTGAGTGACAGGACAGTATCGATATCTCTTGGTTCAAAAAAATCTGCTTTATGCTGCGTTTTAGGTGCAAATTGTTGGATAGATGGTCCCTGAATAAAAGCCACATTGTCTTTGTAGGCTGAGGCAATTCGGTTGGGGTGACGCTTGGAAGTTTCCTTGATCAATTGAAAAAGGGTCAGTGGTTTTTCTACCCCATCGATGATGAAGGTGCCGTTGAAAATTTTGTGGCGGCAGTGCTCAGAGTTTACTTGTGAAAAGCCAAACACTTCTGAATCTGTTAATGGACGTCCCAATTCGGAGGATACCTGGTTGAGGTAATCTATTTCTTCTTGACTTAAGGCAAGACCTTCAGAAGCATTATACGAAGAAATATCAGTAATTGATTGAATGGATTCGGGTTGGAGTTGGATGGTAAAAATATTCTGATCTAGCCCTTCGTACGCTTTTTGAAGCATAGGGTCAATAGATTCTCCTAGTTGTAGGGGGGTAAATTCTTCTATCCGTTGAATCCCAATAATCCCCATGTTTCCTGTAATTTCTACTGCATTGGTAGACCAAGGAGTAATCATTTCTTTTCGAGGTCCAGCGAAGGTGCCCCCTACATTTTCACTAGGTAAAGCACTTGCTTCTCCAAAAAGCCAACAGAGCTTTTCTTGGTCTTCGCGAGAAATTGGGTGGGGTACTTGAACTCCGTAGATGAGTTTTTGAGGGGATTCAAAGAAGAAAATCATGTCCTTGGGCGGTATGGTACAAAAGTAAGCATTTGGGTTTTAGAATTGGAAAACTTGCAGGGAAGATTTCGTGGTCAAGCCCATTTTTTTGAAAAGTGGGCACTTGTTTTTTTAGGGATCTAGGAGTAGGGCAAGTTTATGAGAACCAAGGATTGCTGATTAATTCGATTCGATTAAAGATTTTTTTTAGCAATAAATAAGCTCATAAAGTATAATTGGTATTGATTAATAACAAATAAAAGATTGTAAAAAATATAATTTACAAAATAAAATAAACATAAAGGGGCTTCATTTTTCCGATTTGCAGTAAATAATTATTAAATAAAACTATGGAAACTTTAAACTAACATAAAGTTTCCATAGTTTTGTATCCGATTAAGCGACAAGATTTAAAGTGGAAGTTCGTCAACGTATTTTGGAAGTGGCTATCGCACAATTTGCACGATTTGGTGTACGTACCATAACCATGGAGGATTTGGCTAGGCAAGTAGGGGTATCGAAGAAAACTATTTATCAAGAGTTTGAAGATAAGAAAGACCTCGTCACTGCAGTTTTTGCTGCAATTTTGGAGCAGGACCAAAAACGACTCGCCTTTATTTTTGAGCAGGCTGATGGGGTAATAGAGCATTTGGTTCAAACTTCTAAAATGATGCGGGAGCGACTTACTTCTATCAACCCATTGGTGATTTTGGAGGTTCAGAAATATTTCCCGGATGCCTGGAACTTGTTTGAATCTTTTAAAGAAAAAACGATTCAACAAGATTTATTTAAAGTTTTGGAACGGGGAAAAGAGCTGGGGTATTTCCGGCCAGAAATTGATTCGCGGGTATTGGCACGTGTGCGGATGGATCAGATAACTTCTGCCTTTGATCCTAAAAATTTTGCCGATCCAGAATTCAATCTAGTGGAGGAGCAAATGATTGTACTAGATCATTTTCTTCATGGGATTTTTTCTGAGAAGGGAAGACAAGCTTATTTAACACAAAAAGACCTATTGAATTAAACCAACTTCGAATGAAAAAATACCTACTCCTACTTGTATTTGTAGGGCTAAGTGCATCCCAGGCTGCGGCGCAGCAACTGGTGGAATTAAAGTTATCTGACGCGATTACGTATGCTTTAGAAAACAATCCAAATGCAAAAAATGCTCGGTTGGAGCTTTTGATTTCTAAGGCTACCATTAAAGAGACTACCGCGCTTGGATTGCCCCAGATCAATGGTTCTTACAATTTGGACTACAATCCAAAAATTCCAGTAGTATTCTTACCCAACCAACCTCCTTTTGGTGATCCATCAAATCCAAGCGACGTGATTCCCGCTCGTTTTGGGGTGAGTTACTCCTCTGGTTTGGGGGTCAATGTTTCACAAATGATTTTTGACGGATCCTTTTTTGTGGGTTTGCGTGCAGCTAAAACACTCCTTGACCTTACCAATAAAGACTTAAGAAAGGCAGAACTTGACGTGGTTGAAAATGTCAAAAAATCCTACCTCGGGGTCCTAGTTAATCAGCAACGGATACGGCTTGCTGAGGCTAATTTAGCTCGTATAGACACCTTACTAAAGGAAACTTCTGCCTTGCATGAGGCAGGTTTTGTAGAGCGTGTCGATGTATCTCGGGTGCAAGTTCAACGAAACAATACCTATACGCAAGCTCAACGGAGCCTCACCGCTTTGGATGTGAGTATGCAGATTCTAAAACTTCAAATGGGATTGCCGATGGATTATGAAGTGATATTGACGGAAACTTTGGAGGAATTATCCCCTAAAGAAGAGGCATTGCTCCTACTTGGAGAAGAAGGGGCTGAACGAGTGGAACTTGAGCAGCTCTCTACTCAACTGACCCTAGCGGGACTAGACTTGAAAAACAATCATAGTCAATACATACCGAAAATTACTTTCGTAGGAAATGCTCGCCGAAGTGGTGCTGGCAATGAATTGACTACGGTGTTTAATAGTGACAATTGGTTTGGGAGCTCCTTGGTTGGCGTAAGTATGTCGGTACCTATTTTTGATGGTTTTTCTAAGGCTGCACGAATTCAAAAGAATCGAGTACAGATCAATCAATTGGAAAATCAGCGTTCCTTTTTAAAGGAGTCTTTTATAAATGAATTGTATACGGCGAAAGCGAATCTCAGAAATGATTTGCGGATTTTGGATGTACAGCAAGAAAATTTAGCGCTTGCTACCGAAGTATATCAAATAGCACGCATAAAATACAAGGAAGGAGTAGGCTCTAACTTGGAAGTGGTAGAAGCAGATGCTGCTTTAATTCAGGCAGAAATAAATTACCTCGGTGCCATCTACGATGGCCTAATATCTAAAGTAAATCTTGAAAAAGCCCTAGGCTTATTAAGCCCTGATTTGACAAACTAAACCAACGATTTCAACTCAATTTTATTCTCATGAAATTACAACTCACTTTTGTTACCCTAATGATCCTATTGCTTGGGGTAGTCTCTTGTACTGGAGATGACCTAGAAGCTAAAAAAGCTGAATTGGAAGCTTTAAAAAGTGATCTTTCCGAAATTACTGCCCAAATCAAAGCGTTGGAGGCAGAATTGATAGCGACTGATCCTGAGTTTGCCGCTTCGGCAAAGAAGCCGTTGTTGATTACAACAGTTCCAGTACAAAAAGGAGAGTTTACACATTACGTGGAGGTCACAGGTTCCGTTTTATCCAAAAAGAATGTCAACATTAGTGCTGAAACGGTTGGAAGAATACTTGAAATTCCAGCCATTGAAGGAATGCGTGTAGCAAAAGGACAAATTTTGGCGAAAGTTGATGCAGAATCTATTCAACGAAGCATTGAAGAAATGGAAAATAGCCTTGCCTTAGCTCGTACAGTTTTTGAAAAGCAGGAGCGACTTTGGGGTCAGAAAATAGGAACCGAAATCCAGTATTTGGAAGCAAAGAGCAGAAAAGAAGGGTTGGAAAAAAGTGTTGCTTCCATGAAAACTCAATTGGCGAAATCAGTTATCCGGGCTCCATTTGATGGAACAGTAGAGACCGTTCGTGTGAGGTTGGGAGAATTGGTTCAACCAGGATCACAGCTTTTCCAGTTTGTAGGTGAGCGGGATTTGTTTGTAGAGGCAGATATATCAGAAAGTTACATTGGTGTACTCGCCAAGGGTGATTCTGTAGAAATCGGCTTTCCATCTATCAACAAGTCTTTAAGAACGAAAGTGTCTGCGACGGGCTCTATTATCAACCCAAACAATAGGACTTTTAAGGTAGAGGTTTTTCTGCCACATCTTCCTGAAGTAAAGCCGAATATGATTTCAGTCTTGAAGATTCAGGATTACAAAAATGCTGGGAGTGTGGTAGTGCCGGCTCATCTAATTTTATCTGACACCAAGGGAGATTATCTTTTTGTTGTGGAAAATGGTTTGGCAAAGAAGAGATATGTGACCCGTGGATATACCACAGGAGATCAAAGTGAAATTAAGGAAGGATTGATGGGGACTGAAATTTTGGTGGACAAAGGATTCCGTGAAGTAGGTGATAATTTTAGTGTGAACGTTTCTAAGCAATAGTCATGGATAGTTCTCAAAAATCAAAAATTACCAGAGAGTTTGGGATTTCAAGCTTTAGTGTAGCCAATTCCACCTCTATTGTTATTCTGACGCTGATTATTTCTGTACTGGGACTTGGTGCTTACCGCACCATGCCCAAAGAAAGTTTTCCTGAAATTGTGATTCCAACGGTGTATGTGGGTACTCCTTACCCGGGTAATTCGCCTGTAGATATGGAAAACTTGATAACCCGTCCCATCGAAAAGGAGTTGAAGTCGCTCAATAATGTCAAGGATATTAAGTCTACCTCTGTTCAGGATTTCTCTTCTATAGTAATTGAATTTACTCCTGGAGTTCAAATTTCCAAAGCAATTCAAGATGTAAAGGATGCTGTAGATAAAGCAAAAAGTGGATTGCCTAATGATTTGGATCGAGATCCAAATGTCTTGGAGGTAAATACCTCTGACTTCCCAATCATGAATGTGAATATTTCTGGCCCATATTCTGAGCAAGAATTGAAGCGATTTGGGGAGTATTTAGAGGATGCCATTGAAAAGTTGCCTGAAATTTCCAAGGCTGATCTCGCTGGTACAGTAGAGCGGGAGATCCAAATTAATGTGGATCCCTACAAAATGGAAGCTGTGGGTGTGAGTTTTGGAGATATTTCTGGGGCTATTCAAACCGAAAATTTAACCATATCAGGAGGGAGTATAAAAAATGGAGATTTTGAACGTACCCTTCGCATTGATGGGGAGTTTGCAGACCCATCAGAATTACTGAACGTAATTGTAAAAACGGACCAACAAAAAATTGTGTATTTGCGGGATGTGGCACAGGTAAAGGATACTTTCAAGGATCGTATCTCCTATGCTCGAAGTAAGAACCTACCGGTAATTACGATTAATGTAACCAAGCGAAGTGGGGAGAATTTATTAGATGCTGCAGATAAGATTAAGGAAATTATTGAAACCACTAAGGCGAATCGATTTCCTAAAAATTTAGAAATCTCCATTACGAACGACCAAAGCAAGCAAACTCGTATTCAAGTTAGTGACTTAGAAAACTCGATCATTTTTGGAATTATCCTAGTGGTCTTGGTTCTCATGTTTTTTATGGGTTTTCGAAATGCACTTTTTGTGGGATCTGCAATTCCACTATCTATGTTCATTTCCTTCTTGGTATTGAATGCATTTGGGATCACTTTGAATTTGATGGTGCTTTTCTCCCTTATTCTTGCTTTAGGAATGTTGGTGGACAATGGCATTGTGGTAGTGGAGAATATTTATCGGTTGATGCAGGAAGGCAAACCTGCTGTGCAAGCAGCAAAAGAAGGGGTAGGAGAAGTGGCTTGGCCCATCATCACCTCTACCTTAACTACCTTGGCTGCATTTTTACCTCTTGCATTTTGGGATGATTTGGTAGGGGAGTTTATGAAATATTTGCCAATTACTTTGATTATTGTACTTTCTGCTTCTTTGTTTGTGGCTTTGGTCATCAATCCGGTAATGACTTCTTTACTTATGAAGATTGAGGACTTGACCCAGGAGAAACCTACAAAAAGCAGTTTGAGAGTTGCAGGTTTTTTGGCAGGACTAGGTTTACTTTTCTATTTGATTGGGTGGAATGCCTTTGGGTCTCTTTCTGAGATTGCAGCAGTGTTTACCTTGATTAATGTTTTCTTGTTACGGAAGGCAATTCGTTGGTTTCAAACCGTCTTTCTAGTTCGGTTAGAGAATGGATACGAACGAACTTTACATAAAGCATTGCGTGGTAAAAATCCCTATTTTATTTTTGGGGCAACCTTTGGACTATTGATTTTTTCCGTAGGATTATTAGGGATAAGCTCACCTAAAGTACTTTTCTTTCCTGACAACCAACCGCAATTGTTGAACGTATTTATTGAGTTTCCGATAGGTACAAGTATTGAGGCAACCAATGCTTTTGTGGATACCATGGAAGATGAAATGGCTGAGGTTTTGGAGCCTTACGATGGAATCATTGAATCTATCATTACGCAAGTGGGAGAAGGTACGGGTGATCCTACGCAAGGTCCTAGCCTACAATCCACACCTCACAAAGCTAAAATTACAATTGGCTTTGTGGATTACATTGATCGTCAGGGAATTGATACGAACGAGGCAATGGAGGTGATTCGTAATTTGGCAAAAGTGTATCCAGGGGTGTTGATTTCCGTGGACAAGCAGCGAAACGGTCCTCCAGTAGGGAATCCGGTCAATATCGAATTTGTTGGAGAAGACTATGAGCAATTAATTGCATTTGTTGAAGACACTAGGGCTTATTTAGAATCTAATTCAATTGTAGGATTGGAAGAGTTAAAGACAGATCTCTCTTTGGGTAGTCCAGAAGTAGTGGTTCAAATTGACCGAGAGAAGGCGCGAAGATTCGGGCTTTCCACATCAAGCATTGCCACGGATTTACGTACTTCCTTGTTTGGACTAGAAGTTTCCAAATTCAAAGAAGGTGAAGATGACTATCCTATTTTCTTACGATTGGATACAGCAAGTAGATACGATATCAATACCCTTGTGAATAAGAAAATTGGATTTAGAGATAAGTTTGGTGATAAAAGAGAGGTCCCTATTTCTGCAGTTGCGAGTATTGAATATGGATCTACTTTTGGATCTGTAAAAAGAAAAGATTTGGAAAAAGTAGTGACTATGTTTTCCAATGTATTGGATGGGTACAATGCAACCGAAATAAATGAACGAATTAAGGATTTAATGGGTTCCTACCCCGTTCCTGAGGGTATTACAGTGAAATATACGGGTGAACAAGAGGAACAAGCTAAATCTCAAGCATTTTTAATGCGTGCCTTGGGTATAGCCATTTCGATGATTTTCTTAATTATTGTCGCGCAGTTCAACTCGGTGATTAGTCCATTTATCATCATGACTTCCGTTTTATTTAGTACTATCGGGGTGTTTTTGGGTTTGGTCATCTTCAATATGGATTTTGTAGTTATCATGACTGGTATTGGAATCATTTCCTTGGCAGGAGTAGTAGTCAACAACGCAATTGTTTTGATTGATTACACCAATTTGGTTCGATCCAGAAAAAGAGAGGAATTGAGCATACCTGCTGGAAGTTACCTGGCTTACCCGGATTTGCTTGCTAGTATTGTGGAGTCTGGAAAGACTCGATTGAGGCCGGTCCTATTAACAGCAATTACGACAGTACTAGGTTTAATTCCTTTGGCTATTGGGATGAACATTAATTTCGCAACTTTATTGACTGAATTTGACCCTCAATTCTACATTGGAGGGGATAATGCAGCTTTTTGGGGACCGATGGCTTGGACAGTAATATTTGGGTTAACCTTTGCAACTGTTATTACGTTAGTATTAGTTCCCGTGATGTACTTGCTTACTGACAAGCTAAGCATTAAGCTGAGAAGGTAGTAAGCATCACGGTTAAGGTTGGTGGTTTTTTTAATCAAACCTCTGGAATTGTGTTCCAGAGGTTTTTTTTAACCTAAATCCATGATTTTTTTTAGATTTGCACTCCCTAGGCAAACGAGATATGCAGGAATTAAAATGGTATGTGATGTACACCCGTTCTCGGGCTGAAAAAAA
>Ga0181563_10003167_pt1 | contig 15808 bp, 30 predicted proteins | sample 011ome_25_FD_133759 | JGI IMG/M metagenome (GOLD analysis project Ga0181563, IMG submission 133759) | Coastal salt marsh microbial communities from the Groves Creek Marsh, Skidaway Island, Georgia - 011512CT metaG (megahit assembly) | ecosystem: Environmental > Aquatic > Marine > Intertidal...
ATATGAAGTGGCTACTCCAGCTCCGACATCTATGTTAACTAAACAACTTGAAAAAATATTCGGGGCAAACAAAGTTATAAGAGAATCATGGAATAGTCCTGAGGGATTCGAATCTGTCGTGATGTTAAACTTAACTCCACAAGATATTAAACAAATAGAATCTAAAATCGATGATGTTCTAATCTTTAGAATGGAAATCACCAATAGATCTGAATTGTAATTATGAAGCACATAAAACTATTCGAAGAGTTCGTAAATGAACCTGTAAACGAGGGCATGTTAGATCTAATGGTCGCAGTTAAAGACTTAGCTCGTAAGATGGCAAAGGACCATGCAAAAGAAGCTAGTCAATTTGTTTTGGACGGTGCAGTAATTAATGATCCAGAACGTGACGCTGACATGTCTCTTTCTAAAATGAGTAAAGAGCTTCAAGTTAATGAAGGGCTTAAAGACACTATTAAGAAATGGGCCAAGAAAACTAATACAGTTTCATTGTACGGTTCAATCTTAACAGGACTTGGTACAGTCGGAGCGTACCTAAACTATTTAGATAACAAATTCTATGAGTGGTACTATAAGACCATTAAGGGTATGGCTGACTATGAGATTTTAGGACTACTTCAAAGCAAGCATGATCTTCAAGCTGATATTAGCACTTGGGAAAAGACGATCTTAATGTATGCATTCTTTGTATTCTTTACTATCTTCGTGGTCTCTTACGCTACCAAAAAAATGACTAAATAATGAAATACATTAAGTTATTTGAAGATTGGTCTAGTGATAATCAAGACTTAGAAAGAATCAGACAATTTGGTGGTTCTGTCGATGATATGCACTCATGGCTCAGTCGTAAGCTTAAGGAACAGGGCGGTGATGGTGAAACAAATCCGTATAAAGACACTATAATGGTAAATGGGCCACATAAAGGCGAGAAAGACCAATCAATGCCATATCAGGATTTTCAGAATGGCAAGTCTGACTTAGTAAAGAATCGTTATGGAAGAAAAGACAGCTAAAGAGATCGCAGCACAACTTAAAAGAATTGCAGATGCTCTCGAAAAAGGAAATAAGATCGAAGAGATCAGAGAAAAGCGTAAGATCAAAATCGACAAGCTTGAAGAAAAACACTTACGTTCAGAGTTAAGAGACTCTGTTCAACCAAAAGTTTCACCTAATCTAGAAACTGAATGAGTCACTACGATACATTAGGCGTAGATAAAACAGCGACTCAAGACGAGATCAAAAAGGCTTATCGTAAACTAAGTAAGCAGTATCACCCAGATGTGAACGGTGGTGATGATGAAAGGTTTAAACAAATCGCAGAAGCTTACGACATTATTGGCGATGAGCAAAAGCGACAAGCTTATGATATGCGTGGAAGTGGAGCTGACTTCTTTAATAGCTTTGGCTTTGACTCACGTGTCAACATGAGTGACATATTCGATCAAATGTTTGGCGGTAACTTTGGTCGACAACAGAATATGGCAAAGGGCATGGACGTAACTGTCGAAATGCACATTGATTTTGCAGAGGCCTTTAATGGTACTAGTAAAAGATTCTCAATGAATGGCCATGAGATCAACGTTAACTTTAAACCTGGCCTAAAGACTGGTCAAAAGTTTAGATTACACGGCAAAGGTCAACCTCATCCATATAATTCTTCCCTTCCCCCTGGTGATATGATAATTGTTGCTAACGTTAAAGTAGATCCTCGATTTATTTTGCAAGGTGATGATATTTGGGTAGAATATAATCTGCCATGGTATGATATTATGCTGGGTCAAAAGATTACACTGGATTCTCCTGAAGGACTCATATCAATAACCGTACCAAAAGGGACCACGCCTGGCAAAACATTACGTATTAAAGAAAAAGGCTATCCCATTTATGGTACTAACCGACGAGGTGATCTTTTATGTAGAATCAATGCCATCTATCCAGACTTAAACGAAGAAACTTTTGAATATATAGATAAAGTTAAACAAATCCAAAATGGACGAGACGAGATTTCATAATACACCCGAGAGTGACGATTTATGGTACAGTTTAATTAATGGACTGATGCTAATAAATACTGAAAACTTCTTTAGAGCTGTGTACGATGCTATTCAAAAGCATCCAACATATGTCATCTTATCTGATTTTGAAAGCGATAGAAAACTGTACATTCTAGAGCAAATGCTTAAGCATTATGAAAATAAAGAAGACTTTGAGAAATGTAAAGTCATCTTTGAAGTTAAAAAGCAAGTAGAAAACGAATGTTAAAAGTCGAAGTTAAGAAGGGTGGAATTGAAAAAGCCCTCAAGATATACAAATCTAAGGTCATTAAGACTAAACAGCTCAAGCATCTAAGAGATCGCCAACAGCACATTAAGCCTAGTGAAACCAAGCGTAAGCAAAAGGCTAAGGCTAAATACATCCAATCTTTAAAGGATCAGACGAATTATTAAGATAATATCCTAATAATTTTAGTTGATCAAACTCTAACTCCCTGAATGTTATGTAAAATATATACATTGAGGCGAGAAATCCTACTAAAAAAGTTTAAAGCATGCGATGAGCGATTTCGTATCCAATTCTGACAAAGACAGCTTGATGAGAGCAAGCTATTATCAAATCACTAGAAACTTTACAAAGACAGTGAATCGTTTTATTGCGTTTAAAGATGCTGATCATATTGTTGAGATTCCACATGGTATTGGGCAACGTAGTCAGTTTATTGATCTAATGGTTAGATATTTCGAAACTTTAGAAGAGTATGAAAAGTGTACTAAGTTAATGAAACTAAGAGAACTGGTCATGATGGCCGGTGACTAAAAATAAACACAATATGGCGAGACAAAGTCTATCTTCGATGATTGGCGGCGGCCTTAAAGGCGTACAGCTAAGACAATCCCAAAAAAAATATGTAGAACACATTCAAACAAATGACATTACATTTTGTTATGGTCCAGCTGGAACCTCAAAAACGTTTACAGCATGTTATGTGGCCTTAAAGATGCTAGAAGAAAAGAAGATTAAAGAAATTATATTATGTAAGCCTATTCAAGAAGCCGGTGAAAAATTAGGTTTCTTACCAGGTGACAAAGAAGAGAAGGTAGATCCATACATGAAGTCATACAAGTCCAATATCGAGAAGATTATTGGCGTTGAAGCAACAAAAACGTTGTTTGATAAAAAAATAATAAGGTTTGAGCCCTTAGCATATATGAGAGGTGACACTTTCGATGATGCTCTAATGATTTTAGACGAGGCTCAAAACGCAACCTTTAAGCAGTTAATGCTTTTTGTGACCAGAATGGGTCGCGATAGTAAGGTCGTCGTTACAGGTGACGTGAGCCAACATGATATTAGTTTGTCTCAAGTTAGTCTACCTGATTTTATTGAACTTATCAAAGATGTGAGAGGGGTCGGGACGCACATCTTTACAGATAACGACATTGTGAGAGCAAAGATTTTACAAGAGGTTGTCAAACGATACGACAAATGGAAAGCACAAACACAAACCAAGGGTCAGAGATAACCATTCGTGAGGCCAAAAACGAAGACATAGATCGTATATGCGAAATCTATAGTCAGCACTTTGGTTATACTGAATCTGCACCAAGACAGTGGTGGAATATTCTACAAGATACTAATATACACTACATTGTAGCTGAATTGGACGATCATGTAATTGGTGTTGCTAGTCTAATTACTATTAACAAACTGATCAGATCAGGAAATAGAATGGCTCTCATCGAAGACGTTGCTGTTGATAATTCAGCTCGAGGCATGGGCGTTGGTAAACTTATGATCGAACATCTAAAGCAGCTTGCAGTCGAGAAGAGTTGTTATAAGACTGTCTTAAATTGTAGCCGAGAAAATGTTGGTTTCTATGAGAAGTGCGACTTCTATGAGAAAGAGGTTCAGATGAGATGGGACCGTCCAGCCAAAGATAACTAGAAACAAACCGTTGTATGCGACATATAAAGAGTGTAAAAACATTTATATGGCAAAACATATCTTACTTAAAGAGGGTTATAATCAAGATCTTAACGTAGTAGAAATCGGTATTGATGAAGCTGGTCGCGGAGCACTTGCAGGACCTGTAACAGTGGCAGCTTGTATTATGCCACGTGGTTTTCAACATGAACTTATTAAAGACTCTAAACTCTTGAGTGAGAATGACAGAGCTGAAGCTCGTCGATTGGTCCTTGATAATGCCATTGCGTGGCATGTTACTCACATTTCTGAAGAAGTAATCGAATCAACTAATATTCTTAAGGCTACACTACGGGGCATGAATGATTGTTTGCAATCGATTAATCAAGATGGACAAGAGTTTGACTTTATCCTCGTTGATGGTGATCAATTCCACGGATACAACGGAGTGCCATTTGAAACTGTAGTCGGTGGTGATAATACTTATGTCAGTATCGCCGCTGCATCTATCTTGGCCAAAACTAGTCGTGATGAGTACATGAAAGAAATTAGTACTCAATACCCTGAATATGGTTGGGGTTCTAATAAAGGTTATGGTACCAAGCAACATCGCGATGCCATCTCTGAATTAGGCGCCACAGTCCATCACAGAAATTCATTCATTAGTCATATGTTGACTAAAACATCTACATTATTTTGAAACTACTCTACGGATTTTTACTTTTCCTTCTAGGACAAGGATTGATATGGGTTCAGACTAATGGTCAGTTTATTTGGCCGTGGTTTAAAAAGAATCCTTGGCCCATTGCAATTGGCTTTGGCTCTATTATTAGTTATGTGTTGATCTTTGCAACTCGTTTTGTTGTAGAACACTTTGATGGACTCTTATGGCCGGGTCGATTCATTGGCTTTGCTAGTGGAATGTTTATCTTTGCAGGCTTAACTTACTATTTTATGGGTGAAGGTGTTACAGCTAAGACTGCAGTTTCCCTTACACTTGCTTCAGCACTAATCGCAGTACAATTATTATGGAAATAGAAGAGATCAGAAATTACGAAAAGCCAGTGACAGTTGCAGTTTACAAAAAGACTGCTAATAGCACTAAGCACTATATGTTAGTCACTCTTAAGTCAATAGACATTCTTAATAATGCCAATGCAAAGAAACCTTTGATTGATCATAAGTATGATATTGTAGAGCTTGGTCTTGGAGGCCATCGCTTCATTGAACATTGGATGCACAAGTATAAGATAAAAAAATACGATTTTGTTGACTAAATACTTTTTTATGTCATCGGAATTTTGTATATTAGCCCTGTAACTAAAGATAATTAATCATCATGAATAACAAAAATCAAATCATTCAAAACTTCGGCCTTTTTATTGGCTCGCTTTTGTTAGTAACATTTATTGCCGTTCTTATGGCTTGGCCACTTCAATGGTTGTGGAACACTTGTTTGGTGCCCGCAGTTACGTTTGCTAATCCTATTGGATTTTGGCAAGCACTTGGTATCAATGTTCTTTCAAGCATTCTGTTTTCTAACGGCGTAAGCTCTAAAAATTCTAAGAGCGAGTAATCATATGAAGAAAAGGCTATTTATAGACATGGACGGTGTGTTGGTTGATCTAAATGGTGAAATCAACAGGTTTAGCGAAATGATGCCAGGTTTGGTCAATCGCTATGGTGCAGATATTGATAAAATTCCAGGTCTATTTAAAGATCCTCGACCTATTAACGGCGCAGCCGATGCATTTAACAGACTAAGTGAAGTATTCGACGTTTATATTTTGTCTACTGCACCTTGGGATAATCCTGATGCTTGGACGCACAAGAGACTTTGGGTCGAGAAACATTTAGGCAAAGCTGCGTATAAAAGACTAATCCTAAGCCATCACAAAAATCTTTGTCAAGGCGATTACTTAATTGACGATAGAACTGCGAATGGTGCAGGTGAATTTAACGGAGAACTAATTCAATTTGGCTCAACTGAGTTTCCAAACTGGCAAACAGTACTAACTTACTTAAATGCATAGACATGAGTTTTATTCAGCACAAAGACGAGATCAAAGCAATTCATAAAAAAGCGATCGCAGTGGTCATGTCTTGTGACCGTATTAGACATTTAGATGCAGCTCAACAGTACGTTAGATTGGCCGTTAAGAGACTAAAACAATTTAAAATGGTCAATGCAGCTGAGCGGAAGACTATGGAGACCATCGTCACCAACATTGAATTCATACTTAAGATCAAGTCTCGAAGACTATGAACTTTAAATCTGGAAATAATTTGAAAATAATTGCTTCCAGATTTTTTTTTGTCAACTTTTTGTGGTATATTTACCCTGTAATTAAAAGTTAAACCTATGACAGATTTCAAATTTAATGCAGCCGATGTGAAAGCCAACGGCATCGGTGGTTCAGGCTACCAAGCAGTTTTAAAGTATCGTGACAACGTTCGTTCTATTGTAGACGAAGTAGTCAATGCTATTGGTCGAGATAAGCTCTATGAGCTTGCAGTAGACTCTGGTGAGAAGTACGATGACTTCTATGCAGGTAGTCGATTTAACTCTAATGAAGATCTATCTTATCGATTGATCAGCTCACTTGCTAGCTATATTTACCCTAAGTTTGGCAATGATCAATTGACAGAAATGTACGTTGGAGCCCTCTTCTCTCGTTTGAGTTTTGAAGAGAAGCAAATCTTGGTTGTTGACGCAGCTCGAGATTGTGCAAGTGCCGATCATTGGTACACCTTCGAAAAAGATTGGGGATAATGATGGATATTGACGAGCGTTTCTATCGCATTGACGCAGCACCTTATATTGTGTTTCCCGACGACAAGTCTATTCACGTAGTAGAAAGTATAGAAATCATCGGTGACACAATCCTGATCGAGACCGACACGGGTTGGTTATTTAATGACACGGACGTTTTTACAGTAGAAGAAATGGTCCACGTTGAACATTGTATAGAAAATTTGCTAAAATAATTTTTTTATGTCACTAGTTTGTGGTATATTAGCAGAGTAAAATAAAGAAAAGATGGATAATATTGTAATTTTTGATTTGGATGGCACTTTGGCCTTGATCGATGATCGGAGAGCTATGGCTACTAAAGACAGTGGTAAGATGGACTGGGACAAGTTCTTTGATCCAACTAACATTGATCTTGACAAGCCTAACATGCCAGTAATTCATATGGCTAGACAACTTAAAAAGACTGGCCATAACATTGTAATTTTTAGTGGTAGAAGTAAAGCTACTAAAGATGCTACTAAGAAGTGGCTTGATAAGTTTAACGTACCATTTGATGTACTTAAGATGAGACCGACTAGCAATGACTTTAAGTTTATGCCAGACGACAAGCTTAAGCAAATGTGGTTAGACAATCTGATCACTGACAAAAGTAAAGTAGTATGTGTATTTGACGACAGACAAAAAGTCGTTGATATGTGGAGAGATAATGGATTGACTTGTATGCAAGTTGCTCCTGGAAACTTTTAAACCTTTTAAACCAAAAGATATGACATTTAACGATATTAAATTTGAGAAGAATCAGTTTGGTGATGGCTTTGGCTCTCACACTGAAGTAGGCAACTTTATCTTGAGTGTACAGTGTGGTCAAAGAAACTACTGCACGCCTCGACAAGATTTAGACTCTGTTGAAGAGTACGCTTCTTTTGAGATTGCTATTTGGCCAAAAGACCTTAGTAGAGATTGGTGTACTCAAGACTTTGTTGAGGGTATCAATGACGATGTTGCTGGTTGGCAATCACGAGAAGAGATTAACGAAGTATTAGCAAAATTGTCTAATGAGTAGACAGTTTACATGGTGGAGAAGATTTGGAGGCACCGTTAAGTTACCTAAGAAGTACTTATATAAAGGTGCCTCTGAGCTCCTTCAACGTATTGAGTTTGGTGAGTATGAGTTCGATCACTTAGGTCGTGAGGTCTATCTTGAGGACAAGATCTACGAGGCCAAAGTTGAGGCTATTAAGAAGGAGAAACCATGGCTCAAAGGTGAAACCCTAACTGAGGCTCTTGAGTATGATCGCAAGCAATACAATAAGCGTAAAGCTGTGATGATGAAAAAGCACCTTGAGAATGAGCAAGTGCTACTTTGGAAATTGGCTGAAGAACTCTCTAAAGAGTTTAATATACCTAAAGACGATGTGTCAGAATTGATGGAAACGTTTGATGGTACCACACGCGAGCTCTACTTTAAGTGCATGAGTATTGCGACAGGTAAAGTCATTGATCCATCTAAAATGCAACGTTTCTTTCAAGAGCAACCACAACACATCTTGAAACCAAAGGAACGTAAGTACATAAAATTATGGATGGCGCTAGTTAAAGAAAGAAACTGGCAAAGATTTTTAAATTGGGAACAGTTAAAATGAAAACATTTGTAGAAATAGGAAGTTGTGACTTTGACACCTTAAACTATTTAGGTGACGAAGGTTGGCGAGGTGTAATCGTCGAGCCAATCAAAGAGCGCTTAGACAATTTAGCAAAATTAGCCAATGTAACCTATCTTAACGTTGCGTGTGCTAAAGAGTTTGGTAAGGCTACCATTTGGAAGTTTAAAGACGAAGAGATTGCCAAAGACTATGATCTAGCGGGTATGACCTCATTTAGACCTGAGGTTTTTAACAGTAAAAAGGTTGATGAGACCATGTCTAAGATGGAAAAACGTGAAGTTATTACAATGACTTACACTAATATTCTTGATGTGGCTGGCATCGATCGCGTTGACTTTTTAAAGATCGACACTGAAGGTTACGATTGGATCATTTTGCAAATGGTAGACTTTGAAGGTCCTCGTCGCCCTAAATTTATCAAACTAGAGCATGCTCACATTGATGACATATTAGCCGCAGAATTCTTAGAGGATCATGGGTATTATGTAGATGTGCAAGCTAAAGATATTTTTGCACTTGATTTGAAACAAAGCTAACGTAGCTTAATATATAGATTGAACTTAAATTTATTGGATATGAAATTAATGGACGCACTTCGTCAAGAGGACCGTTTGACTGAAAACGGCATGGCTACTAACTCAACTTCTTTGAGCGCTGTAGTTGATCTATTCTATAATATTGGAGCAATGCGAGGCCAAGATAAAGGGCGCTTGCTTTCAGACTTTTCAAAGGCATTTTACCAAGATCCAACTCGAGCAATGAAAATCTTGTTTTGGGCTCGTGATGTTCGCGGTGGTGCCGGTGAACGTCAAATTTTTAAGGACATTCTTGTTTACTTAGCCGACAATCACTACGAGGTCGTGGCTAAAAACTTGTGGTTAGTGCCACAGTTTGGTCGATGGGATGATTTGCTTGCACTTGAAGGCACTAAGTGTGAAGCTTACGCTTTCGGCATTATTCGTGAAGCCCTAACTGGACCAACACGTAATGCGTTGTGTGCTAAATGGATGCCACGTCAAGGTAAAACTGCCGCTAAGTTGCGTAACTTTATGGGCCTAAGCCCAAAAAGATACCGTCAGCTTCTAGTTAATTTGACTCGAGTGGTTGAACAGCAAATGTGTGCTAAAGAATGGGATGCTATTGAGTTCTCTCAAGTGCCATCTGTGGCCGCAGCTCGCTACCAACGAGCATTCATGAAGAATGCTAATGAAAGCTACACTAAATACTTGGAATCCCTTAAGAAAGGCGAGACTAAGATTAATGCTAGCTCAGTTTACCCATATGATGTGATCAAATCATTGTGGGCTGGAAATGATGATGTAGCATCTGAACAGTGGAAGGCATTGCCTAACTACTTAGAAGGAGCGAATGATATGATTTTGCCGATGGTCGATGTTTCAGGTTCAATGAGCTGTGCTGCAGGTAATAATGCAAATGTAACATGTTTGAGTGTTGCTATCTCGTTGGGTATGTACATCGCTGAGAGAAATGAGGGTCCTTTTAAAGATGCTTTCTTGACATTTAGCGCCGAACCTGGACTTTATGTTTTGAGTGGAGATCTTAAAGATCGCTACCGTCAAATGTCAAGCTCTGATTGGGGCATGAACACTAATCTTGAAGCGGCTTTCGATTTGGTATTAGATCGAGCGAAGAAGCACAACGTATCGCAAGATCAAATGCCTGACAAAATCTTGATCCTATCAGATATGCAATTCGATGAGGCGACTGCTCCTCGTCGATGGGTGGGCGAACCGGTTGTGTCTGAATGGAATCCAACTGCTCAGCAAATGATTGAGACCAAGTACCGTGATGCTGGTTACAAGATGCCAAAGATTGTTTACTGGAATATTCAGTCTCGTAGAGGTGATGTGCCAGTTGCATTTGACAAAACTGGAACTGCATTGATCAGTGGCTTCTCACCTGCGATTATGACTTCAGTCTTAACTGCAGAAGAGTTTAATCCAGTATCAATTATGGATGAGACCATTTTAAGTGATAGATATGCCGATGTAAAGGCATGATATATAAACTAAATAAGATTTCTTACAGCAAACTCTATTTTATATTCAATTACATAAGTTCAAAATAGAAATCTGATATTAGGATCGGTTCAGCAACCTTTAAGACAAGCAAACTCTAAAACGCGATCCTGTTAAATTTGAATCTGGGACTTTTTTAGTCCCAGATTTTTTTATGTCAAATATTTTTTGTATATTAGCAATGTAATTAAAAGCTAATATTATGAATTTAAGATTTCCATTCCTTCGTCAACAAGACGAAAAAGCCATTCAAGAAATGATTGATCAAAACCCAGAAATTTTTGATCACTTGTCAGATCAACAAATTGTCGCGATCTATCTTAACAAGCTTTATTCTAACGAATAAGGCTTAAAACTAGATCATCTAAACTTTTTTATAGATCGACATATAACTATTAAACTATGCTTATGCTAGAACTTATTCAACATCCATATGCTCAGTATGTTTTGTACTATTGTATGGGCGGTGTAGTCTTTAATGCCTTCTATGATTTTGTAGTCTCTAAGATCGGCAACGAAGATTTACGATTCAATATGATGGAGCGTATCTCAATTGGACTTGTTTGGCCAGTGTTTACTCTTATCTTTATTGTTAATTTTATTAAGCAACTTTTTAACGGCAATAACAATGACTAATTACGGATACTGTTGTATTAACACAACTTTACAAAAGTCTGACAAAATCACTACTAATCGTAGTATGATTAAGCGCACCTTTGCAGAGAAAGGTATTGAGTACGCCTCAGAGTTGGCTCTTGCTAACGTCAAGGATCTCGTTAAGATTATTAATTGGAACAATCGCCAAGGTATTAAGCTATTCAGAATTAGCTCTGATATGTTTCCATGGATGAGCGAGTACAAACTAAGTGACTTGCCCGATTATGACAAGATTGCTAATGTGCTTCGAGGTGCTGGTCAGATTGCAATGGATAATGGTCAGCGTTTGACTTTCCATCCTGGCCCATTCGACGTCTTAGCATCTAAGACTCAATCAGTTGTCAATAAATGTATTCGAGATCTTAATCAACATGGCGAAATCATGGATCTTATGGGTCTACCTCGTACACCTTATGCCGCTATCAATATTCATGTTAACACTACGCAAGGTGGCAAATTAGAAGCTATGCAACGTTTCGTAGATAACTTCTACCTATTAGATGCTTCAGTACGCAAGCGCCTTGTTGTTGAGAATGATGATAAAGAATCACAATACACTGTCGAAGATCTATATCAGGGAATTTATTATAAGACTAATATACCTATCACGTTTGACTATCATCACCACTGGTGTCACCCTGGAGAACTGACACAAGAAGAAGCACTTAAGATGGCAAGTACAACTTGGCCTAAAGGCGTCAAGCAATTGGTACACTTCTCGTCATGTCAGCAGATTCATGAGAATGCAGAGCAGACGAATAAGCGTGCACATGCTGATTACATCTATGAGTTTATCGATGACTATGGTCTTGATCTTGACATTGAGCTCGAAGCCAAGGCTAAAGAATTGGCTCTTCTTCAGTATGTGAAACAGTTTGCCGTTCAACCCGTATAATAATCAAAAATAAGCTATATGAAATACGTAAATGGTTTTTTTAGAGGTTTTGGTAGATTTCTATCACACCTCAACAAGCGCCAAATGGGCGTACAATCAAATCTATTCTGGGTCATAGCCCTATTTAACCTAAGCACCGATAAATTTTGGTTGTTTGCAATTCCAGCAATCGTTTTTAGGGGCTTACAAATTATTATTGACGAACTAAGAAAAGAGGCATAGTTATGAGTTTAAAAGTTGATGCACTACGTGCAAAGTATCAAGCACAAAAGCTTGAAGCAATCGCAACCCTAGAGGTCTACATCAAGAACGCGGCCGGAATTGGCGAGCACCCTCAAATCATTGAAGAAATGGATAAACTGGTCAGAGATGTAGCTGACGCCAATGATTGTCTAGAAACACTAGACCAAATTTTTACAACATCTGACGAGGGCGAAACCCTAGGGAATGGTGGCTCCATAAATAGTTGATTTATTTAGGCATAGTAAAATCAGGGGCCAGGGGAGATCGAAGGATCTCCCCTTTTTTTGTTTGATATATAATAAGATGAGACATATTTTACCATTAGATCAATTTTTGAATGAGGGACGTAACTCTCTAGACACACTTGCAGGTGCACTTACAAGAGAAGTGTTCTTAAAGTGGACTATTGACTTTAAGGCTGGTAAGTCAAGCTCAACCTATATGAAGTATGTTGACGATAGAAAACGTAGTATATTATTTGACCTCGAGGCCACAATTCATTTTAAAGGTAAAGGCTTTGAGATCTTAAATTCTACAGGTGCAGATGGCAGAGATACTGATGATGAAGGTGATGATCAAGATCCATACATCATTATTGATTTTGCTATTAGTCCAGAGTGGTTGCCTGGTGAATGGTCAACAACTTACTTCCACTTAGCAGATGTAATGCGTCATGAAATTGAACACATTACACAAGACGGTGAAGCACTTGGTAACTATCGCAAAGGTAAACCAAACGAGGATGATTCAGATTTAAGATCGCTCATCAAATTAGGACTTCTACCTAAGTACCACTATTTAATGTTGCCTAAAGAGGTTGATGCAAATTTACAGGGTCTTAGATATGAAGCTAAAAAGCGTAGAGTTGATATGAGTAAAGCTGTAAGCGATTACCTTGATACTCAAGACTATTTAACTGACGAGACTAGAGCTGAAGTTATGGATCTATGGAGAAAGCGCGCTAAAAAAATAGGAGGTATTCCGACATTTTAATGAAGATTACTGAGACATATGATGATTTCCTAAATGAAAAAGGGAAGAAGCCTTCTACTAAAAGCAAGGTTAAGAAGATCACTAAGAAGATTGCTAAGGTAGTTAGCAAAAAAGAGGATCTTGTTAAAACTGCTAAAGAAATGGCTAAATCACCAGATCCGTCAGGTAAAATGCAAGCAAGTTTGGCTAAAGTACAACTAAAACAATCGGACGCTGAAGCTGAAAAGCTAGCACTACAAAGACAAGTTGAGGTACTTAAGTCTAAAATTAGTACGGCTAAAGAAAAAGAAAAAGCGGCTAAAGAATTAGAGAAGGCCAATAAAACCAATGAAGGTGTGCTAAGAGTTAAACTATATGAAGATTTTATCAACGAGTCTGACGAAAGAGATTGGAACGATAAACGCAGAGGTCCACACCCTTATGATAGAGGCTTAACTGATAAAGAAGAAGAGGAAAAAGAGGAGCAAATGAAGGATCAAGCCAAAATGGACGATGATGATCCAGATGCTTATAAAGAAATGCCAGGCGACAAAGAGGCCAGAGAAAAAGGTGAAGTTAAAACCTCTAAGCATGTAAAGTCATATCACGAACTTTATGGTGATGAAGACGAAAAGAATGAGGCCGTTGTAAACGAAGACGAAAAGAATGATACTAGTCCAATCGACGACGAAAAGGTTGAGACAGCTCTAAAGAAAAAAGAAGAGGAGACCGGCGTACCTGTAAAATTCTTAAGAATCGTAATGAGACGAGGTATGGCAGCGTGGAAAACGGGTCATAGACCGGGAGCTGGCGTTCATCAGTGGGGCTATGCAAGAGTTAACTCATTCCTAACCAAACAAGAAGGTACTTGGGGTGGAGCCGATGCTGACGTTGCTAAACAAGTTAGAGACGGCGGACATGATAAAAAACTAAAGAAAGCTTAATGATTCAAGTTAAGAAATATAATGCTTTTATAACTGAGTCTAAGACTGAGGCCATTTATAATGACTATCCAGCTGCGGCTAAAGCCAATGCTAAAAAAGCTATTGAGTGGAGAGATAAGCATGGTAGAGATGAAGTTGATGGCGGTACTGAAGTTGGTTGGGCGAGAGCTAATCAATTGGCTAAAGGTGAAAAGTTATCAAGAGATGTTGTCTCTAGAATGGCACAGTTTAATCGTCATAGAAAAAACTCTAAAGTTTCAGCTGAATACAAAGATGAACCTTGGAAAGACAGAGGCTATATTGCTTGGTTGATTTGGGGCGGTGATGAAGGCGTTGATTGGGCCATGGCTAAAATGGACGAGATCGAAAAAGAGGAGACTAATGAAAAGGTTGACTTGGACAAAGTTGAAAAATATGCTGATAAAGTAATGAGTCCAACTGACGTTGAGTTTACTAAACACTTCTATGATCAATTGACTAGAGCTGAACATGATAAAGCCATTACTGATGCTGAACTAATCGGCTTCTTTAAACGTTTAGCAAAAAAGAAAAAAGAATTTGATAAGTTTAAACAAGACTATGATCAGTTTGTGGCTAAAGACTCTCGCAGTGAGATAAATATACCATTTAAGAATAAAGTTGATCAGATCATTGCCAAAACCGTAATGCGTAAGTCAGACTTTAAAACATCAAACGCTGAATATACATTTGAAAACAATATGAAACACGTTAAACTATTTGAACAGTTTGTTACTGAAAATAAATTCCCTGGTAAAAAGGGTGAGTTTATCTATAATGATCGTGAAGGTTACGTAGAAATCAAAAAGACGGCTGGTCAAACTGCTTATGTTAAATGGTCTTACACTTCTGCCTCGGCCTTTAACCAAGTTTGGGCAGATGAAGTAAAATTGTCAGACGAAAAGCACAAAGGTAAAAGAGTTTGGTTGATGGAATCGGCCAAGGCACTTAATGAAGGGTTTTGGAGTGGCTACGAATACAAAAAATGGGTCAAAGCTAACGGTAAAATTAAATACCCTAAATGGATTCAAGAACAAATGAAAGAGATTATCGAGGGCGGCTTCATGGATCCAGTCTACGATGCTGAGCACAACTACATTTATTTGTGGTGGAATAGCCTAACTGACGATCAAAAGTTTAATAGCGATAAAAGAAAGAAAGCACTTGGTGATGTAGCTGCGAAATTGATCAATGATCACTACAACGATATTACAGGATACACTGCATTCTTTTTTGAAGGTGCTGCAATTGCCTTAGATCTTTCTAAGCAAGTTGAAGATAAGCTTGCAAACGGTGAAGCCGTTGAACCTGCATACTATTTGGCTAAAGAATATTTTAAGAATATTGGCAAAGATTACAACAGATAGAGTCTTTAATGCAGCTCACGAAAAGTTAGCAGAGTGGATGAAACTAAAGGGTGTAGAAACACTCTAAAAAAGAATGATATATAATCTAAATATAAAATAATACAATAGTATCATGGCAAGAAAAATATTATCTTTTGAGGAGTATTCATCTCAGGTTAAAGGTCCTCAAGTAGAAGAAACAGAAATGGAAGACGTTGCTGCGGCAGACGTTGAAGAAACTGAAGACGAGGCTGAAGAGGAAGAAAGAGAAGAAGAAATCGTTTTAGCTGAAGAACCAGAAGAAGAGTCAGATGATGAAGATGATGAAGATGATTCTGACGACGATGACGA
>Ga0181563_10003172_pt1 | contig 15788 bp, 22 predicted proteins | sample 011ome_25_FD_133759 | JGI IMG/M metagenome (GOLD analysis project Ga0181563, IMG submission 133759) | Coastal salt marsh microbial communities from the Groves Creek Marsh, Skidaway Island, Georgia - 011512CT metaG (megahit assembly) | ecosystem: Environmental > Aquatic > Marine > Intertidal...
TAATGAAAAAGCATATTGCTGGATTAGATACGGATGTGAGAGATGGCATTCATATGTTGTTAAAGAAACACGGCATGATAAAGAATGGTCGTATAGTGCAAGAATCTATTGAACTTGATGAGAAAGCAGTTTCTAAATCACAACAGAAATTCTTTGGCATGGTTCGTGCTACACAGAAAGGTGAAATGGATGATGCCTCACCCGAAGTAAAGAAAGCCGCAGACTCCATGAGCAAGAAAGATGTCAAAGATTTCGCAAAGACCAAGCACAAGGATCTTCCTGACAAAGTAAAAGAAGATGTTGAACTTGATGAAGCCAAGTGCGGTTGTTGCGGTAATGAAATAACTGCTGAAGGTTGTGGTTGTGGATCAGACTGCGAACACTGTGGTGGAATGGGTAAAGTGCTGGGGGAATCGAAATACGCTGTTGATATTCAAGGATTACCAAAATTTTATATGGATTCTGACAGCCCAGGCAAAGTAAAAATGGCTTTGAGAAAACTATTAAAAAACCCAGCATCATTAAATGATGTCCATCGCGTACCAGAAGGCGAGGTCAAGTCGGATTTCAGAAAACGTGCTGCAGGGAAAGAAGAAGTTGAGGAAGCTACTTTAACCGAAAATGATAGACTAGAAAAACAAGCAATTGCAATTGCTAAAAAAATGTCTGGTAATATGACTGGTGCAGTCAAAGAAATTGAAAAAATCAAAAAAGGTTTGTCAAAAAATTCATCTGTACAAAAAGCATTGAGAGTTGCAAATGAAGAAGTTGATTTGGAGTTAGATCAGATAGAAGAATCTGTAGCCAAAAAATTATCTAAAGTGATGGAATTGATGGGATCTACTGAAACTTCTGCGGAAGCTATTAAAGTTGTTGCTAAAGAAATGACTAACGGAAACACCGGACAGGCGAAGAAATTGATTACACAGGCGTTAAAAGCTAATTTAGGTGAAGCCAAAAAGTTGGATCCGGTTGGCGATGCAGATGCTGATATTGACAATGATGGTGACGTTGATAAGTCTGATAAGTATCTACACAAACGTAGAAAAGCTATCAAGAAATCTATCGATAAAGTCACGAAAAAAAAATCTAGTGAAGCTTCAGAAGAAAGTAAACAATCTTCAAAGAACCTCAGTGGAAAACAGGAAAAAATTACAATTAGTCCTAAAGCAGAGATGGAATAATTATAAATAGTTAAATTAAAGGAGATCGATTATGGCTTTATGGGGAAAAACTGATGCTACATTAAGCATCCCAAAATACTTAAACGCAACCGATGCGGCCAATGCATTTTTTATTGACCAAACGGAAGCTGTTCAACCAGAAAACATCGCGAAGGGTTTGAATTGTGCTGGTTGGTGGTTATATACAACATACACTGATAGCGCTAGTGTAGTACGACATAAAGCGGAACTTTTAGTTCCCATGTCATCTGCTAGTGATGACGTTAGTGCCGCAAATGCTGGTGATAGAGCTGACGACGCAGTTGCTGTTGACCGAACCATTACGATTGATTCACAGCCGGTTGCTGCGAGTGTAACATCACCTGATCCTGCATCATTCGTTGTTGCCGCTTCAGTTGATCCAGCAACTACTATTACATTCCAGTGGCAGGTTTCTACTGATGGTGGTAGCAACTGGGCTAATTCGACTGCTGCAGGTGGTACGACTTCATCAACGCTTGATGTTGTAAGCACTGACGCAGATTATGTTGATGCTAACCAGTTCCGTGTTGTTGTGTCATCTGATGGTGCGACAGACGTTACTTCAGACGCAGTATTGTTGACTGTTGCATAATATAAGTAATAGGGGGTACTTCGGTGCCCCCAAAGTGATCCGAGTCCCGGCAGTAGCATTCCCTTAATTGGGTTTAAATAATAAGGAATAAAAATGGCAGATAAAAAAATAACCGCGTTGACTGCATTAACTGATCCGACAGGAACGGATTTGTTATTAGCAGTAGATGATCCATCAGGCACACCAATTTCAAAGAGTTTGGAAATCGAAGATATGTTTGGTGCGTCTTCGCAGATATCTTTGTCTGCGGTAAATATTAGTTCTGCAGGAACTACAGATATTGCATCGACAGGAGCATTAACAATTACTGCCACTGCTGGTGCTACAGTAACCGGCAATCTTAATGTAGTGAATAGTTTTGTTTCATTGTCAAGTACTGCAACCGCCGCAGGTGGCGCAGCGGCAACTATCGACAACACAAACAGTGCTGGTATCCCTGTAGGAACTATTCTTTGGGACAACACCAAGTTGTATGTGGTTGTCGCATCTTCTGGGGTAGACGCAATCAAATCGGTGGATTTAACAGCCGTATAATATGATAGCTATAATAAATGATGATACTTTTGATGAATTTGCAGTTGCTAATTATGACAATCCCAACTGCGTTTCGGTTTTAGAATTTTTAGACGATTTGAAAAAAATTAGATATGTCAAACGGCTAATTAATAAATACAGAGATAGGAAAGAGTTGCGGGAAAGGTTAATATTAAATCATATTATATTCCTTTCCAATGTTTTTGGTATCAAAGCGACAGTTGAAATGTTAAGATATAAGATCGAGGATGAAAACGTAGATATTTTAAATTCCTTCTTGATATATCTTGATTATTGTGATATGATGGTAAATTATGACAAAGAATTATTAACTGTATTACGGAAGAAAATTTAAAATGTCAAGCCTCGTAGATTTATATGTCGTATATCGCATTTTGCGTAAGTTGACTACACCTTTCCGCGATTGGCCGGCATACAAGACTGGTGTTATTGACGAGCGGGGAAACATCTTAAAATCTTCCAAAGATCGAGTTACTAACACCGATCAACAGTCATTCAACAAGTTTGACTTGATGATTCTTAAGTTGAAAAAGTTATTGGAAAAAATTCCTGGCGGCAAATCAAAATTTGCGTCATATGCAGCAGCATTGCTTTTAATAAAAGAGGGTGATGAAATTGGTGATGACGACCAATTATTATCTGAAAGGCTAGATGCATATCTTGCAGGAGAAAACATCAATCTTGTAGAATACATTGATGAAGTTGGGTGTGCTATTCGAGGGTATGGATTGTATGAAAGCTCAAATCTTGAGGCTGAGTACGGCGAAGTGTTTGTTAAATCCGCACTACAAATCAAAGCACAGAAAAAGAAAGTTGATGAACTCAAAGCAGAACTCGATGCATTCGGAGGCAAGTCATCTGTAGGTTTAACTTCTGACGAGACAAGATCAAATCCTAAATGGAGAGCCACTAAAAGTGCTTTAGATTTGGAGTTCAAGAAGTTGCAGAACATGAACGCCAAAATGACAAAGGTGTATGGAAAGCAGATGCGAGATTTGAGAAACAAAGATCGTAATGCATATCAAAACTTGTTTGTTCGAGAAGAAATCACCAACAACGTAGGTAGTGGTAATATTGCGGGCATTGACCGAGGCAAACCATTACTGAAAGTTCGTCGCAAAAAATTTGCTGACAATGACGTTTTTGTCGTTGACACAAAGAGATATCTAAAATCCAGATTCGGCAAGAAAAAATATCGACCGTATGAAGAGTGTGTCGGTGATGATGAAGTTGGATGTGCTATTCGCGAGTATGGATTGAAATATCCAAACAAACCTATCATTATAGAAGATGAATCTACAGGCGCAATGTTATTCCTTCGTTATGGTAAAACAGGAATGTTTACCGGAAAATAACTTGACATTTGACCGGCCGTCTGGTATCATACTGACTCACCATCAAGAACACCCTATATTATGAGCATGTGGCTAGACCAAAAGTATATTGGTATACTATCTATACATTTAGAACAATTTAAACGCAAGGGTGGATATAACTTCAATTTTCGGTGTCCGATCTGCGGCGACAGTCAAAAAAATAAAACAAAGACTCGGGGATATATTTACCCAAATCGGAATGCGTTATTCTACAAGTGCCATAATTGTCAAGTTAGTTGTTCTCTCGGACATCTTATTAAAGATGTCGACCAATCCTTATATAAAGAATATTGTTTAGAAAGATATTCTTCTGGGGAGGGCGGTAGAAAATCTCATAAAGAACATGGATATGTTTTCAAACCAGTAAAATTTGATTCCGATTCGCCCAAGAAATTGATGGAGAAACTATTAAAGCCTTTAAAAGATTTACACGAAAATCATGAAGCCGTGAAATATGTGCATTCTAGAAAAATTCCTAGACATAGATATAATAAGATATACTACGTCGAAAACGTTCAAGATCTTAAACAATTAGCCTCTGGATATGAAGATAAAATTGTAACAAACGAACCTCGACTGGTACTTCCATATTTTAATAAAGAAAATAAACTCGTTGGATTAACAGCGAGAGGTATTCGTGGTGAAAAATTTAGATATTTGAATTTGAAAATTGATATTGACGACCATATGATATATGGACTAGAAACCGTCGATACAAACAAGACTATCTATGTTACCGAAGGGCCAATAGACAGTCTATTTTTACCGAATTGTGTAGCATCTAGCAACGCAAATTTAAAAATTGTATCGTCAGTATTACCCAAAGACAAATTGGTATTAATATACGACAACGAACCGAGAAACAAAGAAATCGTTAAGAACATGAAGAGTGCTGTAGACGCTGGGTTTTCGTTATGCATTTGGCCCAAATCATACAGTGAGAAAGATATAAACGATATAGTAGTAAATTTAAAAATAGAACCGGAAAAACTTCTCGACATAATTTCGTCAAGAACATTTTCAGGCCCAAAATTATCTTTAGAATTTAACAATTGGAGAATATAAAAAATATATGAAAGCAAAATTAATTAGTCATAGTAAATCATCAGGATACTTAATTAAATCTACATCACCATTAGAACTTATTGCTTTCTGTGCGAGAGTTAGTAATCCAGAAAATCAACTGAATATGGATACCTCTGAAAAATTGGTAAAATATTTGGTCAAACATAAACACTGGAGTCCGTTAGAGATGGTGTCGGCATGTTTAGAAATCGAAACAACTAGAGACATAGCGAGACAGATATTAAGACATAGAAGTTTTAGTTTCCAAGAATTTTCTCAACGTTATGCTGACCCGACCGAGGATTTAGAATTTGTTGTACGGGAAGCAAGAATTCAAGACCTCAGTAATAGACAAAATTCTATTGACGTTAAAGACGACAAAGATCTTCAAAGGGGTTGGGAGTTGGCTCAGAGGAATGTTATTCACGAAGCCAAAATTGCATATAAGTGGGCTATCGAAAACGGCATTGCCAAAGAACAGGCGAGAGCCGTTCTTCCTGAAGGCAACACAGTATCTAGAATGTATGTTAACGGCACACTAAGAAGTTGGGTTCACTATATAGAACTACGTTCCGCAAACGGAACGCAAAAAGAACATATGGAAATTGCAAGAGAGTGCGCCCACGTTATATCAGCAGTGTTCCCTCTTATTAATGATTTTGTAACAGAATAAGGTAAAAAGATGAATTACGAAATTAAAATTGATTACAGTAGAGATGAGCTGTTTGATGAATTGGGTATTAGAAGACTAAAAGAATCGTATATGAAGGACGGCGAAGTGTCTCCGCAGGAACGATTTGCATTTGTTTCATCCGCGTTTGGAAGTAACACAGAACATGCACAGAGGTTATACGACTATAGTAGTCGACATTGGTTGTCATATTCGACGCCAATTCTATCCTTTGGCCGTAGTGCAAACGGACTACCAATCTCGTGTTTTCTGCCATATCTCCATGACAGTTCGGAGGGATTGGTCGAATGCTTGTCCGAAGTTAACTGGTTAAGTATGCTCGGTGGGGGTGTTGGTATTGGTGTGGGCATTCGCAGTTCGGATGAAAAGTCTGTTGGTATTATGCCACATCTTAAAACATACGACGCAAGTTGTCTTGCATATCGCCAAGGTAGAACTCGTCGAGGTAGTTACGCAACGTATCTTGACATCTCACACCCAGATATTATTTCGTTTTTAGAAATGAGAAAGCCTACTGGCGATCCTAATATGAGAACATTGAATTTACATCACGGTGTCAACATCACAGACGACTTTATGAACCTCGTTGAAAAGTCTATGATTGATTCTAATTTCGACGATTCGTGGGAGTTGCGGGACCCAAATAACTCAGAAGTTCGCGAGGTCGTATCAGCTAAGTATTTGTGGCAGAAAATTATTGAGAATAGAATGCTGACGGGAGAACCCTACATGCATTTTATTGATACGTCTAACGAAGCGATGCCCCAGTCACAAAAGGATTTAGGGTTATCGATTAAACAGTCTAATCTTTGTTCTGAAATCATTTTACCTACGGATAAAGATAGAACTGCGGTATGTTGTTTGTCGTCGGTGAATTTAGAATACTATGACTCGTGGAGTAAGAACCCGCAGTTTTTACGTGACGTTGCGGAAATGTTAGATAATGTTCTTCAGTATTTTATTGACAACGCTCATTCGGGTATTAAACGCGCCAAATATAGTGCTATGCGTGAGAGGAGCATTGGTATTGGTGCGTTAGGATTTCATGCATATCTGCAGTCAAAAAATATTGCGTGGGAAAGTGCTATGGCAGTTTCCGCAAACAATAGAATGTTTAGTTATATAAGTAAGAAGTTGGGTGAAGTTAATTTAGAGTTGGGTGAAGAAAGGGGTGTAGCACCAGACGCTAATGGTACGGGGAAAAGATTCTGTCATATGATGGCTATTGCTCCTAACGCATCGTCATCTATTATTATGGGGAACACCTCGCCGTCTATTGAACCTTATCGTGCTAATGCTTATAGACAAGACACTTTGTCTGGATCATTCTTGGCAAAAAATAAATTCTTAGATGAACTTATCAAAACAGAATCCGAAAATAAACCGGCAAATTGGTATGAAGATGTTTGGAGTTCTATTATTGCAAACGATGGGTCGGTTCAACATTTGACTTGGATGGATAGTTACTATAAAGACGTATTTAAAACGTCTATGGAAATAGATCAAAGGTGGATTATTCAACACGCATCTGATAGACAACAGTTCATAGACCAAGCACAGTCTTTGAATGTGTTTTTTAGGCCAGATGCACATTTAAAATATATTCACGCTGTTCATTTTATGGCGTGGAAACAAAAGTTAAAGACGCTCTATTACTGTCGCTCTGAAAAGATTGGTAAAGCAGATAAAGTGGCAAAAAGAATAGAAAGAGAAGCTATTAAAGAAATTGACATGAGTGCCATCATCGATGGTGATTTGTGTTTAGCGTGTGAAGGGTAAGGAAAAAATGACAAAGAAAATTTCTAACGAACTAATACTAACGGATGAAAGGTCTTTCTTTAAGCCCTTTCAATATCCTTGGGCATATGATGCTTGGTTGAAACATGAACAATCTCATTGGCTGCACACAGAAGTTCCTATGTTGGAAGACGTGAAAGATTGGAAAAAGAAAATGACGGAGTCAGAAAAACTTTTCCTAACAAACATCTTTAGATTTTTTACGCAAGGTGACATTGATGTTGCTGGTGGATACGTAAAAAATTATTTGCCGTATTTTCCACATCCAGAAGTTCGAATGATGCTTATGGGGTTTGCTGCTCGTGAGGCGCTGCATATTGCAGCATACTCGCATCTTATCGAAACTATTGGTATGCCCGAATCTACATATTCAGAATTTCTTGAGTATCAGGAAATGAAAGAAAAGCACGATTATGTGCTTCAGATATCTTCGAAGAACGGTGATAGAGCGTCTACCGCCACACATATCGCAGTATTTTCTGCGTTCACAGAAGGGATGCAGTTGTTCAGTTCATTCATTATGTTATTGAACTTCCCCCGTCATGGCAAGATGCGTGGGATGGGACAGATCATTACTTGGTCGATTGTTGACGAGACAATGCACGCTGAGTCTATGATCAAGCTGTTTAGAACATACATCGAAGAGAATCGAGAGATTTGGAACGACGATTTAAAAAGTCGTATCTATTCCATCGCCGAAAAAATGGTAGAACTGGAAGACAAATTTATCGATCTTACATTCGCTATGGGCCCTATGGAAGGTTTGACATCCGAAGAAGTTAAAAAATACATCAGATATATTGCTGATCGTAGATTAATTTCACTTGGGTTAAAGGGTGTATTTAAAGTTAAAAGGAATCCACTACCGTGGGTAGAGTCTATGATTAATGCGCCAACGCATACAAACTTTTTTGAAAACAGAAGTACGGATTATGCCAAGGGTGCAATGGTTGGCAAATGGGACGATGTCTGGGGTGATGCTTCTTAAGGAGGAAAAAAATTATGACAATGTTTAAAATATTTTGTGAGGATTGTAATACTGGTTATCTGTTGGATTCTGCCGACACTGAAGAACAACCGAGGTTTTGCCCTTACTGTTCAACTGAAATCGACGAACACTTATTGAAACCTATTGACGATGTAGTCTCAACTTTCGACGATGATGGCCGATGGGGAGATTTGTGGGAGTCGTCATTTGAAAGTTCTGACGAAGAAATTTAAATGTCTATCGCAGGTATAGACTACTCGATGACATCTCCAGCTATATGCATATATTCTGGAAATATCGAAAACATGAATTTTGATACTTGCAATTTCCGGTATCTTACAAAAATCAAAAAATACGAAATGTCGTTTAAGAATGTTGTCGGTGATTACCTCGAATATTCTAATGAGATGCAAAGGTACGATAGAATATCATCATATTTTCTAGACACGATGTTGGACAATAATGTAACCAAAGCATACATTGAAGGATACTCGATGGGATCAAAAGGTCGGGTGTTCAACATTGCCGAAAATACTGGCGTGTTGAAATATCGAATGTGGAATTTTGGTATAGAATTTGATATCATAGCTCCAACAACAATAAAGAAATTTGCCACAGGTAAAGGTAATTCTGGTAAAGAAGATTTGCAACAACAGTTCGAAAGTGAATCATCTATAGATTTAAAGTATGAATTGAATATGACAGAGAAACAATGGAATCCGTCATCCGACATTATCGATGCGTATTACATTTGTAAATATGGCGTGAGTATGGAGACTAATAATGACATCGAACAATAACACATCATTAATAGAAAAAGGAATAGCCCTTGGGTTCTTGCATCGGATATATATTTCCGGCGAAATTGGATCCCCTGAAAATTATATCGAAACCTTTGAGTTGTTGCGGTCGCTTTCTCAAAATGATGTTGTGATCATCCATATGAATTCTGAAGGTGGTCAAGTTCGAACCGCAATACAATTCATTAGATGTATGAAAGAATGTAAAGCTGAGATCGTTTGTTCGGTCGAGGGTGATTGTATGTCAGCTGCGACTATGATATTTTTGACGGCTGATGCTCACGAAGTTGCTGACCATTCGTTGTTTATGTTTCACAATTATCTCGGCGGAACATTTGGTAAGGGTGGTGAAATGTACGATCAGATCCAAGCTGAAAAGTTGTGGTCTGAGAATTTGCTGAAGGATATCTACAAAAACTTTCTAACTGATAATGAAATTTCCTCAATGATAAATAGCAAGGATATTTGGATGCCAGCTGAAGAAGTCGTCCTAAGACTGGAAAAAAGGCAACAAATTGATGAAAATTCGTGAAAATCAGGAATATAATGTATTCCTGAAATTCATACAAAAAAGTGTTGACATTTTTGGTAAAATCGCGTAATATGTACTTTGTAACTAAGAGAACCAATGGAGAAATCATGAAAAAGACAATTACCGCTGCAATTATCCTCAGTTCGGTATTAATATCAGCAGAATCCGCTGCGGCAACTACGCCAGTTGCGATTCCTGAAGCTGTTCTAGGTAAAGTGACTAAAGTTGTCCCAATTGAGTCTGAATATCAGACATATGTTCAACAAAGAGTGTGTCGGAATGTCATTGTCCCTAAAGTGACGTATGAACCCGTATATGAGACCAGACGGTCTGTGGCAGCGCCTATTATGGGTGCCTTGGTGGGTGGTGCAATCACCCGAGGTATCACTAAGGGTGACCACAGGAACGAGGCCGCTGCTGTGGGTGCGCTTTTGGGTGCATATACACAGCGAAACAAAACTGTTCAGGTTGAGGTCGGCCGTCGAGAACACATAGTGCATGTCGAAGAACAACAGTGTCAGATTGAGAGTCGACCAGAAACCCGTACTGAAATCACAGGTTATAGTGTAACCTATGAGTTTGATGGAGTGTCGAATACAGTTGTTATGGATCAGCAGCCTGGCGAATTCGTTAGGTTACGTACCCAAGTGAGCGTTTACTAAGACGCTCATATTGACATTTATAGGTGATGTATGGCAAAAAGACTGAGATCCAATCAAGTTTTAGGTATGGGTTCGGAACCTCTCTGGGTCGATGAATTCACACAATCAAAATTGATAGACGCACTAAATTACTATAATTATTGTTATGGTCAGAAAGAAGCTAAGGATTTTATAATCTCTTATTGTAAAGAGAAGAAAAAAGATTCTTCCGAAATCGAAAAAATCAAATCCGTACCAGAATCGAAAATACTTCCGCAAGTTGGTTGGGTTGCTCGGATGATGTCGGTTGGCATGTCACCTGATGAATCTACCGAGGATTTTTTCCTACAGTCGTATGAAAAATTATTATCCTACAACGGTCGTCGGGCTGAGGATGTGGATAAAAAAGATACACCACAAAGAGTTTCTGTGCAGGAACGGATCCTCGAACGGGCTCGTGAAGAAGCTGGAGAAATCGAAGGTATAATTGATGACTTCCGATCTTCGGGGTATTCCAAAAAATATGATATGGAAAAGTACTTCAAAACCAAAAATCTGAGTTCTGTTGTTCTATCTAGAATTTGTGAAATGTTTGTGGTGTCGTCTCGTGAAATATCCGAAGCTTTATCCGGTTCTGATGAACAGATGAAAGAAGCTTATGGTCATCTCCGTAAGCCCGAACTTAGGAAATTGTCTGAATTGTATGACAGTATTGTATCTGCAGCAAACAAAGTTGCTATAGAAAATAAACCCGTCAAACGAAAAAGACGAGTCAAAGAAAAACCTTTGACACAAATCGTCTCGAATGTAAAGTATCTTAAAAGCTTTGGTGACGTAATTGGACAACCTATAGAAAAAGTTGTTGGTGCGTCTCAAGTGTGGGTGTACAATACCAAAACAAAGTTGCTTGGTGTGTATAATACTGACAATGCCAAAGGTCTGACATTCAAAGGGACTACATTAAAAAACATTGATGAAAAAACTTCCGTCGGCAAAAAACTTAGAAAACCGGAGGTTGTAATTCCTGAGTTGTTGTCTGCAGGCAAGATTAAAATGAAAAAGATCTTACCCGAGTTGACAACAAAAGAGATAGCCTTGACAGGCCGGTTTAATTGTGATACAATAGTACTGAAAATTTTATAAGAGTAATACATAATGATTTTAGTTGATCTAAATCAAGTGATGATATCTAACTTAATGATGCAACCCGATATCAGCAAACGTGTTGATGAGAATGTTGTAAGACACATGGTAGCAAATGCTTTGAGGTCATATAACGTAAAATTTGCCAAAGATTATGGTAGGATGGTGATCTGCGCTGACGATAAGAAGTATTGGCGCAAGAAAGTGTTTCCATACTACAAAGCAAGCCGCAGAAAAGAGCGATCCGCATCACCATATGACTGGGCAATGATCTTCGACACGTTACATAAGATCAAAGATGAGATTAAAGAATTCTTTCCCTATTCGGTTGTGCAAATCGACGGCGCAGAAGCTGACGATATTATTGGAACACTTTGTCACAGACATGGAGTCTTCTTAAAAAATGAAACGACAGAAAAAATATTAATTTTGTCAAGCGATAAAGATTTTATGCAATTACAGAAGTTTGTGAATATTGATCAGTACAGTCCTATAGCCAAGAAATTTATCAAACCAGATGTTAATCCACATTCGTTTTTGTGCGAACACATTATTAGAGGTGATCGAGGCGACGGCATACCAAACATTCTATCTTCGGATGATACATTTGTTACTGATAGTCGGCAAAAACCCATAAGTTCTAAGAAACTAAATACATGGGTAACACAAACTCCAGAAGAGTTTTGTAGTACAGAAATGTTGCGGAATTATAATCGCAATCAAATGTTAATTGATTTGGCTAAAATACCAGAAGATCTTCAAGAACAAATTGTTGACGGATTCGAAACGGCCCCGAAACGTGGTCGCGAAAAATTGTTTAACTATTTTATAAAAAACAAGATGAAGCATCTTATGGAACACCTACAGGAATTTTAATTATGTCTATGGATTTAAGTAGAATGACGGTTCACGAAATATTTCAACACATCTCAGATTTAAAACCGGCAAAACGCGGAGATGCAATCAAAAAGATAACTGCAGCTTATCCAGCAATAAAATTGTTTTTTATGTTGGGATTCAACAAAAACTGGAAACTAGATCTTCCAGAAGGTCATCCACCATATCAGCCACAAAATTTACCTGAGAATTACGGGTACACAAGATTAGGCTCAGATTATAAAAAGTTTAATTATTTTTTAAAAGAAAAAACGCCGGATATGCCGATGTTAAAACGAGAAAAGATTTTTATTGATTTTCTTGAATCACTTTCTGAGGAAGAAGCTAAGGTTGTATTGATGATTAAGGATCAAAAATTTAAGTATAAGGGAATTACAAGGAAACTCTTAATGGAGTGTATTCCCGAAATTTTTAATGGTGAGGAGTTGGGAAAGTCCAATGGCTAGAAGTAAAAATAAAGACAGTTATAGAGGATTTCGAGAATTTTATGACTCATATGATGAAGAAATTCCAAAGAAAAAGAAATTGGCAGAAAAAAAAGGCCGAGCACGGTCGAAAATAAACGAAAAACTCCAACATATTGATATAAATAATATTAATGACGAAGACTTTGACGATCTAGAGGATTATTGATGTGAATATGGATAGTACACCTGTCTGGGTAATATTGGTAGCAATTTTTGGTGCAGTAGTTGTTTTACCCCTATCAATTATTTGGACACTAAACACGTTGTTTGGCCTCGATATTAACTACGGATTTTTTGAGTGTTTAGCTGCGTTACTTTTTTATCAATACTTTGGCACTAGTCGGCAATTTATATCGAATGCCTTCAAAAATGATGACGGTATTCTAAACAAAGCAAACCGTGAAAGGATGAAATAAGGAGAGAACGTCCCAATTTCGTAATGTGAACCTCACTAATCGAAAACAAGGAGACTTGCCTATGGTTGAATACCATATAGAAAAACTAAAGAAATACTCTAACAAACTCGGGCACTATGCTCGCAATTTAACAAAGAAGGGTAAAAGTGGAAAGGCGTACAGGATGCAAAAAACTCAAGCATCTATTAACGCTTCCATAGAACAAGTCAAAAGGGGGTGATCCCATCTAACGAGTGCCTCATTCGAGGCACTCATCTTAGGAATTATATTATGAGTGGAAAAGGAAGCCGAAGAAGACCTATATCAAAAGACTATCAATCTAATTTTGATGCACAATGGGACCTAATCTTTGGAGGAAAAAATATGAAATCAAATGAGAATAAACAAATCTCGAAACACATGTCCACCAACGGCAAGTTGGAAGCTATAGTCATTCACACCAGTGAAGGGTATGTTGTAGAATTATTCGAACAGTCTCGATACATTCGAACCATCGACTGTAGTAGTCACAGCATAGATTGGGCGGAAAATGTTGCGGAGAATTATGTGTTGGGTATACATATTCCATGACACTAGAATATCACCTAAACCATTGGGGGCCTATCCCAGCTAGATGGTGGATGGAACGCGACTTGGATGTCACTGATCCATATATGGGTGGGTCTGTTGATGTCTGGTGTACCGAAAAGAACGAATATATTGACAGGTACAGAGTTGGTGTGATGTCCGGATCGTCTTGGGGCAAATTAAACTCATATTTAAATGAAATTCAAACAGATTTGCAAGTAAAGAAACACGAATTAATTGCAGCTTTCGAAGTTGAATCTGGACACGAGATCGAATGGGTTCTCGATGACGGCAAAAAAACTTACATTGAAATTTTTAAAACTGAAGAGTAGGAGAGTTATACTATGATTAGAAAAGGCGATAAACTACCATCCGTGTTATTTAACACACGAGTACGAGACGAAAATATCGGAGGGCCAAATCCTTATCGATGGGAGGTAAAGTCTACTGATGATTATTTTAACGACAAGCGAGCTATTCTGTTTGGATTGCCTGGAGCATTCACACCCACTTGTTCGACTTATCAACTGCCAGACTTTGAAAAGTTGTTTCCTGAGTTTGAAGGGCTAGGTATCAACAACATTTATTGTATATCTGTTAACGATGCGTTTGTAATGAATGCTTGGGCAAAAAGTCAAAAATTAGATTTTGTTGAGGTCATTCCTGATGGATCTGGAACTTTCACTCGTGAAATTGGTATGTTAGTAGACAAAGACAATATCGGATTTGGAAAACGTTCTTGGCGGTATGCGATGGTCGTACATAACGGTGTCGTAGAAGCATTTTTCCCTGAAGCGGGTTTAGGTGATAATGTAGAAGGTGATCCATATGAAATCTCTACGCCTCAGAACTTGCTTGCTTACTGTAAGTCGTATAATAAGCAAGGAGCTGCTGCATGAACGATACTTGGAATGGCGAGTCTCGTGGAATTACTGATGTTATGGTGTCACGTATCAAAACGTGGCACCGTGATCGGAACCTAATTGATGGTAGTACAGACAAAGATCAAGTACTCAAACTCATGCAAGAACTTGGGGAACTGAGTGACAGTGTTTGTAAGGGTAAAGACATTCGTGATGACTTGGGTGATATGTTAGTTGTTATGATTAATATTATGGAACGTAATGATTTGCATATTACTGAATGCCTTGAAGTTGCTTGGCTGGATATCAAAGATAGAAAAGGTAAGATGATTGACGGTATCTTTGTGAAAGAAGGTGATCTAAATGATTGAACATACGACGATTGCTGGATTTGTCGAAGCAGCAAAAATGGGTGTGGTTACCGTTGAGTTTGATAAGATCAATGACGGTGGGCGAAGAGTGATGCCCTGCACATTAAATACTTTGTTATCAAATCATAACGTACCAGAAATTCTGGAACAAAGGGAAACTGAGTCCGAACATCTTGTAGTGTGGTGTTTAGATAAAACTGCTTGGCGTTCTTTTCGCGTTGACACAATGGTCAGATGGTATGAGGGCTATCCTCCGATTGAGACGAATGATTAAAAATGTTTTTAAAACCGCTTGACATTTGCACAATTATATGTCATAATATGTTTTTAATCAATGAGAAAAGGTAATACATTATGAGTCACGAAGTAGAAACAATGGCATATGCGGGCCAAGTTCCATGGCATGGTCTTGGTGTAAAAGTTGCTGCGGATCTATCTCCACGTCAAATGCAGAAACAGGCGGGTCTAGATTGGTCTGTGATCAAACGGCCATCATTTGTCACCTTTGACGGTGATATGATTGAGACCGGCACTAACGCATTATTGCGAGAGTCTGACAACACAGTTCTCTCGCCATCAGTGGGTGACGGTTGGGAACCTGTACAGAACTCTGAAGCGTTTGATTTCTTCAACGAGTTCTGTCTTGCTGGTGATATGGAAATGCACACTGCTGGTTCATTGAAAAATGGCCAGATTGTATGGGTCCTCGCAAAGATCAAAGAGTCCTTCGATGTCCTTGGTGAGGACAGAGTTGACAACTATATGTTGTTCTCTAACCCCCATCAGTATGGCAAGTCCCTGAACGTCCGTATGACCCCCACA
>Ga0181563_10003185_pt1 | contig 15759 bp, 12 predicted proteins | sample 011ome_25_FD_133759 | JGI IMG/M metagenome (GOLD analysis project Ga0181563, IMG submission 133759) | Coastal salt marsh microbial communities from the Groves Creek Marsh, Skidaway Island, Georgia - 011512CT metaG (megahit assembly) | ecosystem: Environmental > Aquatic > Marine > Intertidal...
CACTTCAAAGAACTTAGTTTCCAATCATTTTTGGAACTTGTGTTTTTTCAAGGTAACCCTCTAAAAACATCCACTTTTTATCCCATTCCTTCCGAACAGGGTTGCAAAGGTAATCAATCTCTACTTCACCACAACTAATTCAAGAAAATAAATTTTCTATCTACCCCCCCTTTTTTTTCTAGCTTTTCAACACCCATCAACACAGCTTATCCGTCTTTTGGGAGTGCAAAGATCGTAAAAAGAATCCAATTGACAAGAATAAATCAAGATTCTACCCTAGAACCACACAAGTGCTTGAGCCTGAACAAGAAAAATTTACAGAAAAAATGCCCTGTAAATTGGAATTTACAGGGCATAAACTTATTTTAAATTTGGTAAATTATATTTTTTTCAAAATTATATTTCTCCAATAAACTTTTATCCCTCCTCCATCGTGGATTTGAAGCAAAACACCGCCTTTCCCTGAACCAATCTTCTCATCAGCATAATTGACCATCTCTACTCCATTGAGATAGGAGGTTACCCGATCTCCTTTTACCACAATTTTCATCTTGTTCCATTCTCCAAACTTCAAGGCTTTGTCTTTCTCTGGATCTGGCTTGACCAACCAGCCCCGACCATAGGATTCGTAAATCCCCCCAGTATCGCTCCCAGGAGGAGCTACCTCCACCTGCCAGCCAGAAACCTTCGTGCCGTCTACCGTGGAACGAATAAACACTCCAGAATTACCATTTGCCTCCTGCTTAAACTCTAGCTCCACCTCAAAATCATCATATTCTGCTGTTGTACCTAAATACCCATATCCCTTGTCAGGACCACTTTCGGAAACCAATAACCCTTTCTCTACATACCATTTCTCCGTTCCATATACGATCCATCCCGTCAAATCCTTTCCATTAAACAACTTTTCCTTTTTCTGGGCATACACCGTTTGCATCCCAACAAGGAGCAAGACTACTACAATTACTTTTTTCATAAGGGTCGGATTTTTATGTTTTTAAACCAGACAGGATCTCCGTGATCCTGCAATGCAATCAGGCCTTTGCGGGCAATTTTGTAATCGGGAAAATCATTCCATTTCCCGGAATTTCGTCGAGTGACCCAGTCTTCGGAATACGGCACAAATTCCACCGTTTGCTTGCCGTTGAGCCAATAACTTGCACCTGCTTCAGAAAAAACAATCTTGGATTCATTCCACTCTCCAGCAGCCTTAACCACTCCTTCATAATCCGGCACGTACATTGCATAATCTCCAGCTAGGGATTGCCAATTTTCAAGTGGCTGCCCAAATCCCAACTGATCAATCACCTGGTATTCCGGTCCTGTATAATAAGGAGCCTTATAATTTGGCCCCTCCACTACATGGTAAAATACTCCTGAATTGCCTCCAGGAGAAATTTTCCAAGAAAATTTCAATTCAAACTCTTCAAACTCTTGGGCACCATACACCACATCCCCTCCAAAATCTTCTCCTCCAGTAGCTCCCAAACCCTTCATCGCATTTTCCTCAATGATCCAGTTGGCTGGTGTCGTATCTCCATTAAAGGCTCTCCAACCCTGCATGCTTTTCCCATCAAAGAGTAAAATCCATCCCTCAGCCAGCTCCTCTGGACTCAATACATTATCAAGACTTGCCACTGCAAGCGAATCCCCTTCACTCGCTGCATTTTCGCTAGACTTCGGGCTGCATGCAAACAGCATCCCTGCTGCTGCCGCTCCCACTAACATGATTTTTTTCATGAATTAATTTGTTTTCTGTAGACTATTACTCCTCACTTTCGCTATCAAAACTTGCAAAAGGAAAAGAAATGTAGCTACATTTTTTTTAAGTCCTCGAAAGATCCCTCGCAAAATTTTATAGACGGATAAAAATTTGCTTGCAAATTGAGCTGCAAAAGGATTAGAAAATCAGCTAAAAAAAACCCTAAAAAAGGGAGTTTCTAGGAGATGTATCGGAAGTCAAAACTGGGATCAAAGTCCACCAAAAACGCATACATCAATGCAATCACCTGCTCAATATCAGTTTTGCTAGCAGTTTCCACCGTGGTATGCATGTACTTTAAGGGAAGTGAGATTAGTGCAGAAGGCACACCTCCATTAGAATAGGCAAAGGCATCGGTATCTGTTCCAGTAGTTCGAGAAGCTGCAGCCCGCTGAAAAGGAATGTTTTGCTTTTGAGCCGTAGCTATAATCAGGTCCAATAATTTTTTATGCACCGAAGCACCATAGGTAAGCACTGGTCCTTTACCAGCAGCCTGATCCCCACTGCTAATTTTATTGTACAATGGCGCTGTGGTATCGTGGCAAACGTCGGTAATAATCGCCACATTCGGCTTGATTTGCTGCGCAATCATCTCGGCTCCACGAAGGCCTATTTCCTCTTGCACTGCATTAACGATATACAAACCAAAGGGGAGTTTCTTTCCCGACTCCTTGATTTTTCGCGCCACCTGCGCAATCATATATCCTCCGATTCGGTTATCTAGCGCTCGGCCAGACCAATATTTCCCATTCAATTCAGTCAGCTCGTCCTGAAAGGTAATGACACAACCGACATGAATCCCTAATTCCTCCACCTCAGCTTTGGATTGAGCACCAACATCAATAAAGATATTATCCAAAGTAGGCGTATCTTCTTTCCCATCTTTCCGTACATGGATGGCTGGCCAACCGAAGATCCCTGGTACAACCCCCTTATCGGTATGGATATTGACCCGCATGGAAGGCGCAATCATATGATCGGATCCTCCATTCCGGCGAACATAGATGAATCCATCGTCTTTAATGTAGTTGACAAACCAGCTGATTTCATCCGCATGAGCTTCAATCACCACTCGGAATGGAGCATCGGGCTCTATCACGGCCACCGCAGTACCGTAGGAGTCGGTAAAGTAACTATCGACAAAAGGCTTGATGTAATCCAGCCAGATCTGTTGTCCAGAAGCCTCGTGTCCAGTAGGAGAAGCATTGTTCAAATAAGTTTTCAAAAATTGAGTTTCATTCATCGCTTTGTAACTATTACAACATGCTTGAGAAGCACATTCGTTTTGGGTAAATAAAATTTATTCAATACAGGATTAAACAGTTTCTCCCCAACTTAAAGTGGAATATTACCGTGTTTCTTTCGTGGCAAATGTGCCACTTTATTTTCAAGCATTTTAAAGGCCTTGATCAATTTAGTTCGCGTGTCAGAAGGAAAAATCACCTCATCAATATAGCCCCGATGTGCAGCGCGGTAGGGATTGGCAAACTTGGAAGTATATTCATCCACCTTCTCATTAAGTTTGGCTTCTGCATCTTCTGCTTCCGCAATTTCTTTTTTGAAAATAATTTCTGCTGCTCCCTTTGCCCCCATCACGGCGATTTCTGCCATAGGCCATGCATAGTTCAAATCTGCACCAATATGCTTCGAGTTCATCACATCATAGGCCCCTCCATATGCCTTTCGGATGATCACTGTAATGCGAGGAACCGTGGCCTCTGCAAAAGCATAAAGCAACTTCGCTCCATTGGAGATGATCCCATTCCATTCCTGATCGCTGCCTGGTAAAAAACCAGGCACATCTACCAATACCAATAGTGGCACATTGAAACTATCACAAAAGCGAACAAAACGTGCTGCCTTGATAGAGGCATGATTGTCTAAAACCCCTGCCATGGATTGGGGTTGATTGCCAACGATACCAATACTTCTTCCAGCTATGCGAGCAAAACCCACTACTATATTATCCGCATAATTTTCATGTACTTCCAAAAACGACCCTTCGTCTACAATCCCCCCAATCACCTCTCGCATGTCGTAAGGATGATTTGGATTTTCTGGAATCAAGGTATCCAAGACAGATCTCGACTCGTCTTTCTTCGATTCGTAGGAATAGCTAGGTGCTCGATCTTCACAATTTTGTGGAAGGTAACTGAGCAAGGATTTGATTCGCTTCAGTGCCTCTACCTCATTGGCACAGGCAAAATGGGTAACTCCTGACTTGGTACTGTGGGCAGAAGTTCCCCCCAACTCTTCTGCAGTAACTGTTTCCTGGGTAACCGTCTTGACTACATTCGGCCCCGTTACAAACATATAGGAGGTATTTTCTACCATCAAAATAAAGTCCGTAATCGCAGGAGAGTACACTGCTCCACCTGCACAAGGACCCATAATGGCTGAAATTTGAGGCACAACCCCGGATGCAAGGGTATTTCGGTAAAAAATATCTGCATAGCCCCCGAGGGAGTTAACCCCCTCTTGAATGCGAGCTCCACCCGAATCATTCATTCCGATAATGGGTGCCCCATTCTTTAGCGCTAGATCCATGACTTTACATATTTTTTCAGCATGTGTCTCGGAAAGAGAACCTCCAAAAACCGTGAAATCCTGAGAATACACATAAACCAAGCGCCCATTTACCTCCCCATATCCTGTCACTACCCCATCTCCCAAGTAATGCTCCTTATCCAAACCAAAATCTTTGGCCCGGTGCATCACAAACTTATCCAACTCTTCAAAGGTACCCTCGTCCAAGAGCAAGGCGATCCGCTCTCGAGCTGTAAGTTTTCCTTTTTTGTGCTGCGCATCAATTCGTGCTTCCCCTCCTCCTTGTTCCGCTTCTGCATTTTTTTGTGCCAAAAGAGCGATTTTCTCTAGGTGACTGGATGGGCTATAATTTGGGTTATTGGGATTTGTCATCAGGAGGGATTTTTTCTTCTACCAAATATAAACCCTCCAACGGATAGAAAAAGTCTTTCCTTTCCAAATCAAGTTCTAAGTTGACTTCAACCTGCTACTAACCTGTGTTTTATCTAATGCATAAAAACTTAAAATAGAACTTTTAAAAAACTTTCTATATTCGCCCATCCAAAAAATGGACAATGGCACATCCCAAAAAAGCAGCAGTAATCGATATGGGGACCAACACGTTTCACCTAGTATTGGTGGAACTGCATGGAAAAGAGTTTAGGACCATTTATAAAGAAAAGGTTGCTGTAAAATTGGGTCAAGGAGGTATTACAAAAAATCAAATCACTCCCGATGCTGAAAAAAGAGCAATACACACCCTAGAGCATTTCAAAAATTTAATTGACAGCGAATCTATTCGTCAAGTATTTGCATTTGCAACCTCTGCCGTACGAAATGCAAACAATGGGCCTGAATTTGTCAACAAAGTAAAAGAACAACTAGGGATTCAAATCCATGTAATTTCTGGAGATGAGGAAGCTCAATTGATTTACGATGGCATCCATTTTTCGGGAGCATTGGATGAGCGCACCTCTTTGATGATGGATATTGGCGGGGGCTCTGTCGAATTTATTATTGGCAATGCACAGGAGGCATTTTGGAAACAAAGTTTTGAAATTGGAGGCCAACGCCTTCTAGATGCTTTTCACTACCACGATCCCATTTTAACTGAAGAGGTGGAAAAGTTAGAGCAGTACTGTGGAGAAAAACTTCAGCCCTTATTGGAGGCAATTACCATTCACAAACCCAGTGTATTTGTAGGAGCTTCAGGCACCTTTGACACATTGATTGACATGTATTACGCGACCATGCTGCAGTGTAAGCTTACCGGAGAACATGTATTCGAGTTGCCAATCAATGATTTTTACCAACTTTTTCAATTGCTAGTTACCAAAAATAGAGCAGAAAGATTAAGTATTCCAGGAATGATAGCCATGCGAGTAGACATGATTGTAGTCGCAAGCTGCCTCATCGACTTTATCCTGCAACATCTCCAAGTAAAAAGCATCCGCTGCTCCCATTTTTCCTTAAAAGAGGGCGCAGTATTTAGGATGCTCTCAGGAAAAATAAACCTGTAGATCAACCTAGCGCATAAGCAAGATTAGAATCTACTACTCTTATTTTTAAACTTGTGTTAAAGAAGGTACGCTACCTTCTGATTTCTATCTTTGCAGCATATTATAACAAGATTTAGCCATGCAAAAGTTCTCCTACGACCACTTGTACCGCTTCACCTCAGACATGCTCCTTAAGATTGGCTGTCCCCAAGAAGATGCCCAACTAGCCACCCAAGTCTTACTTTCGGCAGATCTCCGAGGGGTAGACAGTCATGGAGTAGCCCGACTGAGTGGCTATGTACGGTTATGGGAAAAAGGAAGAATCAATACCAAACCTAAGGTAATAGTGAGCTACGAAACCCCCTCCACTGCCGTTGTAGATGGAGATGGGGGTTTGGGCTTGGTGGTAGCTCCATTTGCGATGAAAGTAGCCATGGAAAAAGCCAAACAAGTAGGGACAGGCTGGGTGTCCGTCAAAAATTCCAACCACTACGGTATTGCCGGCTACCACGCCATGATGGCATTGAATGAAGACATGATTGGTATTTCCTTAACCAATGCTAGTCCACTAGTAGCTCCCACTTTTTCTAAAGAACGACTGCTCGGCACGAATCCCATTGCAGTGGCTATTCCAGCCCGAGAGGAGCCACCCTTTGTGGCAGACATGGCAACCACCACGGCTGCTAACGGAAAATTAGAAATCCTACAACGTAAAGGCATGGATACCCCAAGCGGCTGGGTGCAGGACAAATCTGGAAATCCCACCACCTCCGCAAATGGAGTAAAAGAGGGAGGTGCATTGCTCCCACTTGGCGGTGACCGAGAGCATGGCTCGCACAAAGGATATGCCTTAGGTGCCGTGGTAGACATTCTCTCTGCCGTACTTTCAGGAGCCAATTATGGCCCTTGGGTCCCTCCTTTTGTATCATTTTTGGACCCTCTTCCCAACCTGGTAGGCGAAGGAATTGGTCACTTTTTTGGAGCCATGCGAGTGGATGCCTTCCGTCCCGCTGAAGAATTTAAAGGACATATGGACCAATGGATCCGTAGATTTCGATCCGCAGAACCTACACCTGGACATGAGAAAGTATTGATTCCAGGAGACCCCGAACGAGAACTCGAACACATTCGAAAAAAAGAAGGCATACCCTTACTCGATCCAGTAGTGCAAGATTTAACCGAGTTGGGGATAAAATTCGGAATCAACTTTTAGGGTTCGCTCAAAAAACTAAATTCCACCCAAAACGCACCTAATGAAATTGGTTTTTCTCTTTCTAACCTTCCCCAAGTGCATTCCTCCCTTTTTATAGCTATATTAGTAGTTAGGTGCAATTTATATTTTCTCATGAACCGATTGTCGTCTCCCATTGGTTGGTTTTTGGTATGCATTAGCCTCATCGGTTGTAGTCCCAAAGCTACCTTTCGCATTTTGGATAAACCCATCACCTGGAATGCCGAGCGAGAGCAACTTTCCTTAAACTACCTCAAAGAGCGGCATGGATTGGACCAATCCAATGCTACCATCATCCCAAAAATGGTCGTAGTTCATTGGACAGCCATTCCAACCATTGAAGTTACCCATGACGTATTCAATCCCATCACCCTGGGAGGACGTGCTGACCTTACCGGCGCAAGTAACTTGAATGTTTCTAGCCAATTTTTGATAGATCGAGACGGTACAATTTTCCGATTACTTCCAGAAACCACTTTTGCAAGACATGTGATTGGCCTAAATTACCTGGCTATCGGCGTAGAAAATATTGGCAGCAATGACATGCCCCTGACCAAGGCACAATTGGAAGCCAACGAGCAGCTGATCCGCTACTTAAAACGAAAATATCCAATCGACTACGTCATTGGACATCACGAGTACCAGCGCTTCCAAAAAACAGACCTTTGGAAGGAGATGGATCCTAATTACCGCACCGTAAAATCAGATCCTGGAGATGCCTTCATGAATCGATTACGGAAAAAATTGTCTGACCTGAATTTAAAACCACTTCCTTCGCTTTGATTGCCTTATGAATTTGGCCCTCAAGTTTTCGCTTCCTTTTCTTCTTTTTTACTTGCTTTGGATAACTTGTCCTGCTCAAGAGGCAACACCACTAGCACCAAAAACAAATTTTTTAGAATCCAAAAACAGTACTTCAGCAAAAATTGAAGCTCCCTTTGTTGTCATTCCCCATTCCCTACCCGAGATCCCACGGGAATTTCGTGGGGTTTGGATCGCCACAGTAGCAAATATTGACTGGCCGCTATCTCCAACAGATCCTTGGGAAAAACAAAAAAAAGACTACCTCGAACTGTTAGATTATTACCAAAAATTGCATTTCAATGCGGTAATCGTTCAAATACGTGCCTCCGGAGATGCACTTTATCCCACTAATCTAGCACCTTGGTCCAAATATCTCACCGGTACGCAAGGAACTAGGCCACAGACTGAAGAAGACCCACTTGAATGGATGATTGATGCAGCACACGAGCGTGGATTGGAGTTTCACGCTTGGCTCAATCCCTACCGAGCCACCATGGACCTCAATACCGCTACATTAAGTCCACAACATGATTTCAACACCCATCGAAAGTGGATGCTTAAATACGGTAGCAAGTGGTACTACGACCCAGGCTTACCTGAAGTGAAAGCACACTTGCTTAAAATCATTGATGAAGTAGTTGAGAACTACGAAATTGATGCCATCCATTTCGATGACTATTTTTATCCGTACCGAGAACCCAATTTGGAATTTCCTGACCAAGCCTCTTATGCGGCCTATAAAAAATCTGGCCAATCCAAAGACGATTGGAGAAGGCAAAATGTAAATGAGCTGATTCTAGCACTCAGCCAAACCATCAAAAGCAAAAAGCCTTGGGTTCAGTTTGGCATCTCACCTTTTGGGGTATGGCGTAATAAAAGTAAAGACCCAAAAGGCTCCCCTACACAAGCTGGGCAAACCAACTACGACGACCTCTTTGCAGACGTGCTTCTTTGGATGAAAAATGGTTGGATCGATTACTTGATTCCTCAACTTTATTGGAGCTTGGAACATCCTCTTGCCTCCCATCGATTGCTTGCAGAATGGTGGTCAAATACAAGTTTTGGTATTCCCATTTACCTAGGCAATGGTCCATACAAAATTCGAGACGATTCGGATTTGGCTTGGAAAAATCCAGAAGAACTCATCAATCAAGTCCATTTCGGCAGAACCTTGCCTCAAGTTCAAGGAAACTCCTTTTTTTCAGCAAAATCCATCTTTCAAAAAAATAAAGACATCGCCCAACTCCTAAAAAAGGAGGTGTATGATCACCCTGTTTTACCCCCTGAATTTAAGCCCAAAACTCATGTTCAGATCCACAAACCACAAATCTTAGGTCTTCAAGATTTAACCACAAAAATCCAACTTCAACTGGAAAAGCAATTAGATCCTTCCATTCGGTATGCCCTCGTTCAGGGTGGAAATGACCTCAATAGCATCCATCAGGCCACAATTCATAAGGTTTGGGTAGGAAGCACCCAAAAATCAAGCCTTACTATCCCCCAATTAAATAGCAACTACCTGGCCATTCGTTGGCTGGATAACTTTGGCAGAGTGATCCATAGTCAAGTGCTGCATCTTACTAAAACTACCCATCCATGAAAGACATGCTCGTTCGGCTGCTAGAACTTCCATCAGGAACAGAACTAGAGCAAATGCTACTGGAGAAGGAAAAAATTGTGATACGCAGAGCTATCCCACCAGAAAAACACTTGGTATCTGACTGGGTCTTGCAGGCGTTTGGGGCTTATTGGCATTCGGAGGTAGAGGTGGCATTTTCTCGCCAGCCTGTTTCCTGTTGGATTGCGCAGCGGGACAATGCCATTTTAGGTTTTGCCTGCTACGAAAGTACTGCACGAAATTTTTTTGGCCCTACAGGCACCAAGGAGTCTGAGCGAGGTAAAGGCATCGGAAAACTATTGCTTCTCAGATCCCTAGAATCCATGCGGGAAATGGGCTACGCTTATGCCATTATTGGTGGCGTAGGACCAGCAGAATTCTATGAAAAGGCAGTTGGTGCCAAAATCATCGAAAACTCAGAAATCAGCATCTACCAAAATTTACTTCGCAAACCATGACCCAAAGCTCCTCCAAAAACCCTTGGCTGTGGGTTCCCACGCTTTACCTCACAGAATCGGTCCCTTATGTGCTAATCATAACGGTGTCGGTGGTGATGTACAAAAATTTGGGCATCTCCAATGCAGACATTGGATTATACACTTCCTTTCTCTACTTGCCTTGGGTAATCAAACCTATCTGGAGCCCGATTCTAGAACTTTTTGGTCATAAAAAGCAATGGTTTTTGAGCATGCAGTTTATCTTGTCACTGGTGTTTTTGGGCGTTGGATTGACAACCGGTAGTTCTCATTTTTTCACACTCACACTTGCGTTTTTTTGGATGGGTGCTTTTGCCTCTGCCACCAACGACATTGCTTCGGATGGGCTGTATTTGATTGCCTTAAAACCCGAACAACAAAGTTTTTTTGTGGGCATGCGCAGCACCTTTTACCGGGTAGGAATGATAACCGGTCAAGGATTAATCGTGATTGTTGCCGGCTTTTTAGAAGAGAAATTTGCCGATCCTACCCAAGCCTGGTCATGGACCATGCTTGGCGTGGGAGGCTTGATGTTTGCACTAACTGGGATCAATTTTCTCACTACACCCAAGGTATTGGAGGAACGCATCTCCAAAGAAGTTCAACCTAGTTTTGCCAAGGTATTTTCTACCTTTTTTACCAAAAAAAATATAGGTTTATCCCTGGCCTTTGTCCTTCTCTACCGCTTAGGAGAATCGCAACTCGTGAAAATGGCCTCTCCTTTCTTTTTGGATGAGCGCACATCAGGTGGCTTAGGTTTAAGCACCACCGAGGTAGGGTTTATTTATGGTACGCTAGGAGTAATTTCTTTGTTGATCGGCGGTATATCAGGCGGTATCGTGATCTCTCGAGATGGATTAGGGAAGTGGATGATGCCCATGGCTATTGCTATCAATGCCCCAAATATCGGCTACGTGTTTTTGGCGTGGATGCAACCGGATAGCGTGTACTTTGCGGCCTTAGTTGTCGTGATTGAGCAGCTTGGCTATGGTTTTGGCTTTGCGGCTTTTATGGTGTTTTTACTTTTTCTAGCAGAAGGAATTTTCAAAACAGCCCATTATGCCCTTGCTACAGGATTTATGGCCATGGGGATGATGCTTCCTGGCATGCTCAGCGGATACATTCAGCAGTGGCTCGGCTATCCAGGATTTTTCGTATGGGTAGTGATCGCTACGATTCCCGGATTTGTGATGGCTTATCGGGCGAAGTTTCCGAGGGAGTTTGGGAAGAAGGTTTCTTGAGGAACAAGGTACGAAATACGAAGTACGAGGGGTTGAGTAGCGTTGAGATTATCCTTCAGCCTCATCACTTTCTTACTTTGCCCCATTACAAACCCAATATTCAAATCAATTTGTTTTGCACTAGTACAATCAGCCGATGAATAAAAAACAAAAGATTGCCCAGTTGTTTTCACCTGCCGCATTTATTCACGATACAGAAGAAAATTACCAGGCCATAGAAACTTTGATTCGCGACCAGGAAATTGGGGGACTTACTTTTTTTCATAGCAGGTATTCTGCTGCGGCAAACTTTGAGAAGCGAGCCGAGGTACTGGAAACTACGGGTACCTATGAGCAACTCATTGCTCTGATCAACCGCTACCAGAAAATTTCCAGGATCCCACTATTAATCAGCATCGATGGGGAATATGGTTTGGCCATGCGTATTGAAAAAACCCCCCAATACCCCTTTGCCATTACCTTAGGAGCTTTAAAAAGTGATGCAGAACAATGGGTGACTGAGGTAGGATTCCGCATGGGCTTGGACATGAAGCGCTCTGGCATCCACCTCAATCTTGCTCCTTGTGCAGATGTGAATACCAATCCCAACAATCCTGTGATTGGCTATCGCTCTTTTGGAAATCAGCCGGAAAAGGTATCCCAACTTGCCTTTGCTTCCTATTCGGGAATGAAAAAGGCGGGAATCGGAGCCTGCTTGAAGCATTTTCCAGGACATGGAGATACGGTAACCGACTCACATCTAGGCTTACCTATTTTAAACAAAACCAAGGCCGAACTGGAAGCAGAGGAATTACTTCCTTTTCAAGTGGGCATCAATCAGGGCGTAGAAATGATCATGGTAGGGCACTTGGCGGTACCTGCCCTCACTGGGGGAAAAAACATTCCAGCCAGCATCAGCCGCGAACTGATTACCGACTTGCTCAAGGGAGAAATGGGGTTCAAAGGCCTGGTGATCTCCGATGCATTGAATATGAAAGCAGTGGCCAACCTATTTGCTGATCCAGGCGAACTGGAATGGCAGGCATTCTTTGCAGGCAACGACATCTTATGTTTTTCGGATCATGTGAAAGAGGGCATAGAGAAAATTGCCCAGAATGGTTCAGATCCAGATATTGAGTTAGTTTTTGAAAAAGTGATGGCAATAAAAACCCGTTTGGGTGTTTTAGGGACCCAACCCATTGCTGTCCCTAGGTTTGGTTGGGAAAGTCATTCCCAACTGCAAAAGGAATTGGCAGAAAACTACGTTTCGGTAATCTCCGGTGAAATTAACCCCGCAGAACTCAACAGGTTGGCTAAAGTAGGGAAACTGGGTTACCGGGATTTTTTTTCGGCTAGTCCAAGTATCTTTTTCCAACAGTTGGATCTTCAATTTTCTTCAATTGAAAAGGCAGAAAAGGTGATTTTGGCAGTCTTTGTTCCTAGCCACAAGCCTTTGAACCAATTTGGGATGGATCCAACTGTCTTGGATGAAATCCAAGAATTGGCAAAAACCAAGCCTTGCATTCTGGTTCATTTCGGAAATCCCCTAGCACTGAAACACCTGGGTGCATTGGATGACTTTGAAACGGTGATCTGCGCATATCAGGGATTTGTGGAAACCCAAGTAGTCACTGCCTCACTTCTACATGGGAAATAAAGATTTAGCCTTAATCTTACTTTCTAGAGATTTGCTTCAACACATGACGCGCTGGACAAAGTATACGTTGAAGGACTTTTTAATAAGGTAATGCGCCTCACTTGAAACCCAGATTTTAACTTTACATTCAAATCAAAAGTACCTGCAGTTTCCACATTAAACTAAGAAATACGATTGTAAGCAACCAAAGCATATTCCATTTACCACTTGTAATTGTCTGAATATCTACCAAAATCAATCGGTTGTTGGCAAAAATAAAGGTGTCTGAGATCGATTTAAATTCCATTTCTTGTTGGTGACTTTCAGTGAGTAATCAACTGAAGTTTTTAAATTATCCTTTCGAGCTCACTGCACCAACATATCCAAAAAGAACTGCAAATAATCCTTTGTTTTTTTTAGCTAAATAGTCAATTTTCCTAGAATACGATGGATCATTTGGCATTCAATAAAGGTGGAAATTGCCATTAAAAGGCTTTTTTTTAAGAGAAATAACGAATTTCTCAATCTTCTACAGAAAAACGGTAATCGACGGTATGTGTATAGGTTTCCCCAGGTCGCAGTACCGGACTTGGAAAATTGGAGTGGTTGATTGCATCCGGCCAAATTTGGGATTCTAAACAAAATCCCCAATGGGTATCATAGGTTTGGCCTGCTGCTCCAGAAAACTTATTCAGAAAATTACCAGTGTAGAATTGAACCCCCATATTGTCCGAATACATGTCTAAAACCCGACCACTCTCGGGGTGTCGTACTCGAGCCACCTGCTTCATTTCATTTGATTTTTCCCGCTTCGTCACGAAGTTATGGTCAAAGCCTCCCCCATTGGCTGCGATTTGGTTTCCCAGGATTTTTGGCGAACGAAAATCAAATGGGGTACCTTCCACGTTCTTCACCTCACCTGTAGGAATAAGCTCCTCGTTTACAGGCGTGTAAGCATCGGCCCAAAATTGAATTTCATGATCCAACACATCGCGTTTCATCCCCCCCAAATTAAAATAGGTATGGTTAGTCAAGTTGATTAAAGTGGCTTGATCTGTGGTGGATTCAAATCGAATTCGGAGCGTATTATCTGCCTGAAGTTCCATCCATAGTGTCGTCTGTAAATTACCAGGATAGCCCTCTTCCCCATCTATGCTGAGGTAGGTCATTTTTACTCCAACTGCATCGTCCGTGGAGTACGTTTCAGGTGTCCAGACCTTTTTATCAAACCCAATCTTTCCTCCATGCAGGTGATTTTTTCCATTCGTTTTTGCCAAATCATAGGTCTCCCCATCCAAATTGAATTGCGCATTTGCGATTCTGTTGGCTACCCTTCCGGCAGTTGCGCCAAAGAAAGGATTTTCTGTAGACAAAAAATCTTCAATTCGATCCAGCGTTAAGGTCACATTCTCCAGCTTCCCATGACGATCTGGTGCAATAATTTTATAAACAATCCCTCCAAAATTAGATAGCTCTACTTGCATAGTGCCATTATTCAGGACGTAGCGGTAAACTGGTTGTCCCTGAAAGTCTGTTAAATGTTCGGAATGAATCATAAATGTGGTGGTTACTGAGTTGGAATTTTTTATGGAAGGAGAAGTACAACTACTTATCAACAAAGCAACAAAAAGAACAAGTTGGCAAATAGGGAGAATCAAACAATTAATTAGGCGCTTTTTCATGAACAGTTCAATTTCTAAGGTGATTTTTTTCGATTCGGTCTAATTGACCTTGAAGTTCTTCTCTGCTTATCCATTGTCCTCGAATCACTACCCCAGTAGGTTTTTGGAGGGTTTTAAGGTCCAGGAGTGGATTGTTCTCCACCAATACAAAGTCAGCATCAAATCCAACTTTTACCTTTCCCCAACTACTCTCTGTACCCATGTATTGTGAAGGAACGATAGATCCCGTTTTTAAAATCTCCAAATTGGACATCCCAGCTGCAGACATCAAGGCAATCTCATGATGGATAGAAAAGCCCGGCACATTAAACACTTGCGGGGAATCCGAGGCCATCAGCATGGGAATTCCTGCACGATGCAGCTCCAAAAATAGTTTTCTTCGAAACGCAAGATAGGGAGCCACTTTTTCTTTGTCCAACATTCCCGCTCGCTCCAGCTGCTTTTTGGTATTTACCCATTGCTGAATTAAGGGGCCTGGCAGATACTTCATTTCTGGAGCCAATCGAAAGGTGTCTGCTGGAATATATCCAAAATACCTATCAAAAAGTGTGAGGGTAGGTGCAAGATAGCTTCCTGTAGCCTTGGTAAGCTGAATTAATTCGGGCAATTTATTCCAATCAACCTGACTCACCAAGTTGAGATTAAAAGGTCCTGAGGTGGTGGGGTCAATAGTAAGGGTAGCCGGAAGCAAGCCTTCCATATAGCCATCCATATGTTCCACCGATTTGAATCCACTTTGTAAAGCATTTCGAATTCCTACCTCCAAGGGCACATGCCCACCAAAAGGAATTTGTTCTTGTTTGGCTGTCTTGGCAATGGCTAACATTTCCTCCATACTTAACCCGGGGTGGATTTTAAGGTGGTCATATCCTTCCTGTTTTTGTTCCCGCACCCGGTCTGCTGCCTGTTGTGGATCAATTACAGTGGCAGCACTAAAAGAGGGACCCGAAATTACGATTCGTGGCCCAATCAACTTTCCAGAATTAATCCGTTCTCTCAGCTCCAAATGACTCAAATGTCCTAGCATACTACGAATACGAACAACTCCATTGGCCAAATACAACCACATAGATTCTTCTTGAAGTTGCGTACTGCCATCGTTGGACACGGGTAAGTGGGCATGAAATTCCGCCAGCCCAGGAAAAACATAACTTCCTTTTCCGTCAATTTTAGTAATATTTCGATTTCCTTGAGGCAGCTCACCAGCAGGGATAATTGCCTTTATTTTTCCTTCGGAAACATGAATAGATCGGTTTTCAAGAAGCTGCCCGTTTTCCAAAGAGACCACATGTACTCCAGTGAGTA
>Ga0181563_10003196_pt1 | contig 15724 bp, 18 predicted proteins | sample 011ome_25_FD_133759 | JGI IMG/M metagenome (GOLD analysis project Ga0181563, IMG submission 133759) | Coastal salt marsh microbial communities from the Groves Creek Marsh, Skidaway Island, Georgia - 011512CT metaG (megahit assembly) | ecosystem: Environmental > Aquatic > Marine > Intertidal...
TGTATACGAGTGAAGCAGCTGAACTATTAAGAAAAGACATTGAGTTGTTAACCAAAAAATTTTGGGTAACGGTCGAAAAAGAGAACGAAATTCGTAACAGGAATATAGGTAAAAACCATGCCAAGAAGAGGACACGGTAGAAGGCCAGCTGGCGGTGGAACACCACGGCGCCTTCCTAAAAGTATTAACCGAATACGGCCAAAGACTGATAGTATTTTTAAAATGCCGCGGAATAATCCGTTTGGCATTGCGCCTTTTGTATTACCTAAAAAGGTAAAACCGATTCCAATTAAGGCTCGTGGCCTAAAGCCTAACACTGCTTATAAAGTAATGTTGGACAATAGACCTGGTGATGATTTCGAAGATATTACTGATACAGTAAAATGTGTCGGTGAATCAAAGAAGCCAAATCCACGACCGAAAGTACCAATTGCAAGTGGCGGTGGTAAAGGTTGTTTTACTTCTGTTAAGACAGATAAGAAGGGCAACTTAAATATTAAGTGTCACCCCTTCGGTTCAGAAGAGAATACTAAAAGAACGAATACTCGTCGACCACTATTTACAAAGCTTTGGAAATATTGGCACACTCGTCGAAGTACATCAGATCGAGGTCGTGATCGAATTAAATTGATTCAAGCAAGTGCTGTAGAAAATCCTACATCAAATGCTCGTGTCAAAAGATTAAAGAAGTCTGTAACGGCTCAAGTTCGACCGTCTGGTAAGAAAACAACAAGACCGCAAAAAGCACCCGAAAAATATTTGCCGCCTGCAGTCATTGCTCCTGTTATTCTTAAGAAGCCCGCGAAGATCATTAAGATTGTTGAAGAAGAAGTACGTACTGACTTATATCAAACATTCTACTTAGATGCATCTTCTGTTGATGGTTCTGACACAGTTGATTTGCTGGATGTAACGTTATATATTAGATCGAAGCCGAAGTTTAAAGCTAATTCATCAGGAGCTGAAGGTCCTGGTATTAATATCTGCTTGCTTGATTGCGAATCTGATGGTACACCTATCATTAATCAAAAGTATGCAGATTCAACTGTTGATTTGAATTATCATCAAGTAAAAGCATCACCTTTGGCAACTTCTGGTACCGTATTCAAGTTTGATAACCCTCTTACAGTTCGAACGAATAGATACTATGCTATCGCAGTTTTCCTTGAAGATCAAGGCTATGTACTCTGGGATAATAGAAAGGGTGATCTTACACTTGTTGATGGTGGAAAAACTGAAGAGCGATCACAAGGTAGTTCGAAAGGTCATAAAGGCGACGTCTATTTCTATAACGATGAGAACGCTAAAAAGAAGAAGAGTCGTCCTCAATGGGTACCGAAGAATGATCTCGATCTCAAATTCGATGTGCACTGTGCAGAATATACAGTTGATGACGTAACAGTAAAACTTGTCAACAAGCCGTATGAATTCTTCAATCTAACGAATGTATCAGGACAAGATTGGGATCCAGGCGAACATGTCTATAAGCAACAAGCCAATTCAGCTGGTACAGTCTCAGTTGCTGCAGGATCATCAAAAATTACCGGATCAGGTACAGATTTTACTGGACTAACTGAAGGCCAAAAGATTGTACTAATCGATTCTACTGATACAAAGATTCAAGAAGTATTTACAGTCGATAGATCAATTGGTGGTACTGCTACTATTCTACATGTGCATGAAGAATCTGATTTTACTATCAGCGGTAACTATCAAGTCACTGTTGTTGGTGAGCTAGAATATTTCGATTACTACTTTAATAGTGTTCGACTTGAAAATTCAAGTGTAAATTATAGTGAATACACAAATGCAAACTCATCTATCAGTAATACTCTCATATTCCAAGTTGGTGATACAATCGTTGGTACAGAATCTGGCGAATCTGCGCAGATCTCATCATACAATGAGTTAGCAGTATCGGTCTTCCGAGCTGATATGAATGCCAACATTCCACCTCAGTTTAAAACAACTACGAAGTATAATCTTTCGTATGAAGACACAACGCCTGGTGTATACTTCTTGAGTACTGATGATAAGCAATTCTTCTTGAATGCTCCTAACCATGTTCAAGGATATGCTGGTAATATTCTCAGTGCATCACAAGAAATTGACCAGACAGATTCAGCGATGGTATCGAATCAAAGTAGATCATCAGAAATTGAAATTACTTATACCTATACAGGTGCAAATACACGATGTTATGCATGTCCTACTCTTGATTTGGATGAGTTAGAAATGACTACGCACCGTTGGGAAATCAACAATGATCTTACTAACGAATATCTCAATGAAGGTAATGCGAAAACAAGACACATCTCTGCAGAGCTTGATCTTGGAGATGGATCAGAAGCAGAAGACGTACGTATCATTATGAATGCATGGCGACCACGTAATACTGATATTGCAGTATACGCTAAGTTGCAAAACCCAGCAGATGGTGATAGCTTTATCGATAAGCACTGGACAAAGCTCGCTACATTAACTGGTGGCCAAAGCTTTAGTGATCCGTCATCTCCATACGATTACGTTGAACTAGAATTTGGTTTGCAAGATTATACTGATAAAACTGAAACGCTTGATGGAGCATTTACAACTGTAAACGGTTCTGCGGTGATTACAGGCGAATCAGGTACTACAAACGTCGCGGCTGTTTCTAGCGATGATGTTGTACGAGTATATAGTCCGCTGTTCGAAAATAACTATCAGGTGTTTGCGGTTGATTCAGTCAATGCGACTGCTCAAACGATTACACTTTCAAATCCAATCTCTAACAACAATATTGTTGGTGAAGGATTTAAGGTTGATGTAATAGAGGCGACACAGGCAGCATTTAAAAACCCAGACAATTATGATATCGCAAGATACTATAACAGTCAAGGCGAAATGTTCGACACTTATAATAGAATGGCTGTCAAGATTGTACTTCTTGCTGACGATAGAAAACTTGTACCAAAAGTTGATGATTATAGAGTGATAGGAGTCACCGCTTGATAAATGAATTTGAGGAAGCACAATATCAGAAAGCAGATAACGGTGTCTTTATAAATAACAATGAGAGGGAACTCGCTCTTTATAAATCGGCTCGAGCAAGAGCATATAGAGAGCGAGAACAATCAGAACGCATAGACAAGCTAGAAAAAGAAATACAACAAATAAAACAGATACTGCAAAAACATATCGTTGCGCAGCGACAAGATTAAGGTAGAATAATGGCATTGCTATCAGGATTTGACGAGCTCGATCCAAGTTCGGATACTTTTTCGGATTGGGTTAACAAGACAAACGAGTTGATCTTGTATGTCAGAGGTAGTACTGACAGTGGTCAGACTTCTATCATGACCGCTAATTCACTACCAGGTGGATCGCAGACATACGGAAACGCTACACTCTTCGGACAGTTTACATCTAATACGATGGTAATCTTGAATGATGGTGCTTCCGACGGTGACGACGACAGTGTATTTGCTAACGGTAATTTTGGTGGATTACGCGGTGGAACATGGGATACTGCTGCTAATACTATTACATCTGATACTCTCTACATCACGTCCAATACTAACTTCGTATCATATACAGGCCAAGTCAATGTACATTCGACCTATGGTGTATATGTAGAAAATAATATTGATGTAGACGGTGATGTATTCTTCGTTGGTAACAGTGGATCTAATACTGATCCGAAGATGCATTGGGAATCAGATAATAATATTCTCAACTTCAATGATGATGTAAAAGGTACATGGGGTACTGGAGATGATCTTGAGATCTATTATACTGGAACTCGAGGAAATGTAAACACCGATATTCTCGATGTACGCGGTTCGACTAACACGAACATCTTTACAGATGATTTTGAGATGCGCTCCGATACTGGTAGCGAGTTGTTGATAACAGCCAATGTCAATAACGGGGTTGAGCTATATCACAACAATGTCAAGAAAGTATCTTCAAATACTAACGGTGTTGAAGTATACGGACAAGTTCTTGCCGATAGCGGTTTTGTTACTTATAACAATCAACCTATCGAGATGGGTGGCGCAAACTATGCAGCAGCCCATAACTTCACCATCGTTACTGATGGCACAGATACAACGATAACAGAAACCTCTAATGATTTGTCAGTTCGCGTTGAGGATAACTTCCGTGTCACTGATGATACCGGGTCGACCAGTCTTATCGTTGCTAATACATCTGGTGAAGTCAGTCTATACTTTAACAATGCAGCAAAACTTATCACACGAACAATCGGTGTTGAGATTGAAGGCGAAGCAAATACTGATACCTTACGAGTCCAATCAGATGCACAGTTCGAAGATGGTTCAGGTAATGACAAGATAAATTGGGAAGCTAATAACGGCATTCTTAATTTTGAAGATGATGTCGAAGCCACTTTCGGTACAAATGACGACTTCAGAATCTATCATGATTCAGCTAATAACGTATCTTATATCAAAGAATCTGGTGCTGGTGACTTCGTATTACAAGCTAATAACGTTCAAATAGAAAATACAGATGGTCAAGCATACTTCTGTGGTATTGCTGGTCAAGGTGCATCGCTACACTATAACAGTGCACAAAAGCTGATCACTACTAATATCGGTGTCGATATTACTGGTGAAGCTAACACAGATACATTACGTGTTCAATCGACGACGTTGCTCGAAGATGACGTATTCTTTGACGGTACAATAGCTGATCAGCTACATTGGGACTCATCGCTTGATACATTGCACGCAAAAGACAATGTTGATATGTATTTTGGTACTGATAAAGATTTTCATATCTACCATGATGGATCAAATACCTATTTGATGGAAATGGGTTCTGGAGAATTACATCTCCAAGCCAATAACATTATTATCGAAGATACAGCTGGTCAATCATACTTCGAAGGAAACGCTGGCGGCGGAGCTTCTTTACACTTTAACGGTGTACAAAAGCTAATCACTACTAATATCGGCGTAGAAATCGAAGGTCAAGCGAATACTGATACGCTACGTGTACAATCAACAGCATATCTTGAAGATGATGTATATTTTGATGGATCAGCTAATGATCAACTCCATTGGGATTCATCAGAAGACGAATTGCATTTTAAAGATAGTGTATCAGCGTTGTTTGGTGATAGTGATGATCTTACTATCATGCATGACACCGCTGATTCTTGGATTAAGAACATTACCGGTGAATTGTATATACAAGGTGATGGAATTACTTTACGAAGTCATACTGGTACAGAAGAATATTTGACAGCAGATGTCAACGGTGCGGTATCTCTATATCATAACGACGTAGTCAAGTTTGCTACGACTGCATCTGGTATTGACGTCACAGGTCAAACTCTCACCGATAGTCTGCAGGTTGATGGTAATGTCGATCTTGGTTCTGCCAACACCGATACCATCAGCGCTATCGGTGAGTTTGATACGGCACTGATTCCTGCTACTGCAACTGCCAACGTTGGTTCAGATGCATCACCATGGGATTGGGGTTACTTTAATGATATTAACGTAGCCAACACTGCGACTATCCTTCAGCTTGAGGTAACTACACTCGAGGCAAACGGTGTAGCATTTACCGGTACAGGTGATGATGTAACTACTACATCTGCTACGGTGATTGACAGCTTCGAAGTTGGCCAAACACAAGGATTTAAGTATTTTGTTTACGGTGAGAATATCAACGACAGCGATTCAGGTTATGCAGTCGAGATTAACATTATTGTGACAGACAATCTAGACATCTACTATACACGATATGGTGAAGTAGAGAGTGGAATGTCAGATGTTACTATTACTCCTGCAATGGCAGCGAATACTACACACGTTGATCTCAGCGCAACATGTCTTTCTGCAACTGGTACTGATATACATAGATTTAAAGTTCTAAAGATCGAGACGAGAACATAATGGCTAACGCGATTTACAATAAATACAAAGAAGCTTTATTGAGCGGCGCTGCCAATAGTGATCTCACGACTGAGACAGTCAAGATATCGTTGATAGATGCGAACACAGAAGTGTTTACTTCAACTGACGAATTCTATGATGATATTACAGATGCTAACTGTGTTATTTCTACAGCAACATTTACATCAAAGACAGTCACTGATGGTGTATTTGACGCAGACAATATTACATTTAGTTCAGTCGATGCTGCTAACTCTGATGGTGATGCTGAAGCTTTATTAATTTGGATTGATACAGGTAATACGGCTACGAGCCGTCTTGTTGCCTGGATGGACACAGGAATTAACGGACTACCTACAACACCGGACGGAGACGACATCACAGTAACGTGGAGTTCTTCAGGTATATTCAAACTATAAGAAGAGAAGAAGATGGCTTCAACATCACAAGAATTTGACGCGTTAGACGGACTAGTCATCACAGGCGATTTGAATGTCGGTGGTGGTGCCACTTTTGACACTAACGTCTTAGTTATCGACGCTACGAATAATCGAGTCGGTATTAATAAAACACCAACCGTTGCATTCGATGTCAGTGGTGATGTTAATATCGATGGTGGTACGATCGACGGCCTGACACAATTAAGCGTTGATAGTCTTACTTTAAATGGCGGCAAAATGTCGTCATCTGGTACATTAGAATTAGAATCAGCGGTAGGAACACACGGATTAGTCTTAAATTCTGGTCTTGGTCGTGTCATCTTCGAAGATGAAGGCACAGAATTTGCTCGTATATCAATCTCCGGTTCAGGTTTAAAAATTAGTTCGGGCTCTTCAGCCACGGATGCAATAACAATCCAATCAGATGGCGATGCAGTCTTTGCAGCTAATGCTATTTTCTCTGATGGCAATCAGATTAAACTGGGTTCGGTACAGAACATCGTTGGTTCAGCAACTGGTGCAAGATTTAGCGCGAATACTACTCATAATGGCCATATCGTAGCAGACGGTGATACTAATACACACTTAAATTTCAACGCTGCAGACTCTTTCCAAATTACAACTGGCGGCGTAGTACGAATGACTGTCGATAATAGTGGTGTCGATATTGGCACACTAGTCGCATCTGCTACACTTTCAGAAACGGCAGTATTTGAAACTGTTCAAACTGAAGCCACTTATAATATTGACATTGGTGATGGATCGGCAGTTCTTTGTACAGCAACAGGTGGCGGTACTGTAGCATTTACAATGCCATCTACTCTGCCATCTGATTCGTTTTCTTGGACAGTCAAATTTAATAACTCTGGTGCAATCACTTGGCCAGCTTCAGTAGAATGGGCAGAAGGTGTGGTACCACCTGTATCGACAGGAACGGACATATATAGTTTTGTAACATACGATGGCGGAACCACGATTTATGGATCACTTGCTATCCGTAATGCGAGCTAAGAGGTAAAAAATGGCAGGTGCAGGCGGTAAAGGTTTTCTTGACAGAACTTGGGCAGCGACTTTTGATGTAACAAGGTCGGGCAATTCTACGTCTGATATTGATGTAACTTACGGAAAACAAATTCTTGAAATCGAAGCGAGAGGCGGTACAGCATCGGCTCCTATTCTTCAGCCTGCTTATAACGTTGTTACTAATTATCCTTCTCGCGAGTATATTCAATCTGCATATCAAGTAGTAACTTTTTACGCGGACGAAATCACTAATTACCCGTCTCGAAACTTTACACAACCAGCATATAGTGTAACGACTAACTATCCTGCACGAAACGTTGCTAATCAACCAGCATATAGTGTAACGACTAACTATCCTAGTCGTAAATATTCTCAAGCTGCGTATCAAGTACAAACAAACTATCCATCACGTACTGTTCCCAGCTCGCCAGCATATAGTGTAACGACTAACTACCCGTCGCGAGCCGTTCCCGGTCAGCCTGCATATAGTGTAACAACTAATTATCCGAGTCGTAAATATTCGCAAGCCGCTTATTCTAGTATTGTTTATTACGTAGCTCGTCTAAATTATCAAAGTTATCCTGCACGGACTACTAACTATCCAGGAAGATTTGTACCTAATCAGCCAGCGTACAACCGAAACTTCCCGTCGAGAGTTACATATTATCCATCGCGGGCTGTACCGAGTCAGCCTGCGTATTCAGCTAGTTATCCGGCGCGATTTGTACCGAATCAGCCAGCGTATAGCACTCAGTTTAGTTTTAACATTTATATGGGTGCTTTGTACGGTCAATTGTTCTATCCATCAAGAACTGTACCGAATCAGCCAGCGTATACTCGTAACTTTCCGTCTCGTAACGTTCCTTCGCAACCATCGTATTCTGTTACACAGCCGGCGTATAGCACAAGTTATCCATCACGTACTGTCGCAAATCAGCCAGCGTATTCTGTTACACAACCAGGTTATCAAGGTTCTCAGTATCAACCAGGATATTCGAACGTAACTAACTATCCTGCAAGAAACTATTTTCAAAATGCTTATGGCGTAACGACTAACTATCCAGCTCGAGCAGTACCAGCTCAGCCAGCATACAGTGTAACGACTAACTATCCATCTCGAGCTATTCCTAGTCAACCAGCATATAGTGTTGTTACTAATTATCCTGCTCGAGTATATCAACAAGCTGCATATTCAGTAATTACTAATTACCCTTCGCGTGCTGTTCCCAATCAACCAGCATATAGTGTAACGACTAACTACCCGTCACGTAGTACTAATCAGCCTACATATTCTGTCACACAACCAGCTTATCAGGTAACAACCTATTATCCTGGTCGAACATTCCAACAAGCTGCGTATAGTGTTGTGACTGCATATCCTTCTCGAGTTACTGCAGGAACTGATGGTACTGATACAACAGTGAGTCTAGAAGGTGTTGATGGCACAACTTATACACTGACCGCGCCTGGTACAGCAACTAACGTGGCGAATTATGCTCAACCCGCTACAGCTTCAACTGTATACGCTACGATCTATACACCTGTTGTGAAAGAATTGGCAAATGATCCAAATGAAGCCGATGTCACATTGGGTACGAGTCCTGCAGGTCAGACCGACGTGTCTTATCGACCATTTGTCAATGTAAAGTATGACGGCAACCCATAACGTCGTATAAATAAAAATGTGATTATATTATTTTAGGTGATCTATGTTTCAACTATCCCACACTCTTGCTCCCCCGTACGAGCTCCCTCATTTTGGTGTCATGGAAAAAGTGTTCGACGAAGAAGAAGTCGATCGTATTCGTTTCTATGAAAAAATTCTAAACTTTAATGATGCAACCATCGTCGGCCAAGAAAATGGTGCGGCTGATGATAGCCAAACTGCTAGAATATGTCAAAACGCCAGCATTCCGCAAGACGATAATACAATGTGGCTATGGCATAAGATAGCAAATCTCTCTGCAAAAGCCAACTATGATTTATTCTTATATAACATTTCTTTTATCGAAGATTTAAGTTATACTGTATATGTTGGTACAGATAACGGTCACTATGTACAGCATAGAGATACTTCATTGTTTGGCTATCGTCAATACGATCGCAAAATTTCTGGCATTCTGATGCTATCGGATCCAGATGAATACGAAGGCGGAGAACTCAAGATCGATCTACATGGTGGATCTGAGAAAAAAGACTGGATGACTATTGAAAAAGCCAACAAAGGCGATTTAATTTGGTTCGATTCTCAAATGATTCATTGTGTTGAACCAGTTACAAGTGGTAAGAGACAGGTTGTAGTATTTTGGTTGCATGGAAAAAATAAATTGTAATGTTTGGAAATGATATTATTGAGTTTTATTGTGACGATCGATTTTACGGTGCGTTGCCTGAACCTAAAGAAGCATCGAAGTGTATACCTGAGTGGTTTAAAAAAATAAAGCCATTCGAAGGTAGACATAGAGAAGGATTTGCAGAACCGACCGCAAAAAAATGTTTACCTTTACTCGATTCAATGAGTTTAGGTTACATTCTGCCACTACAAGGTGATATGCATGTAACTGCAAATCATGATTTAAGTATTATACGTTGTGGTGAAAGAAATCGCGAAGCGCTAATGGTACAAGACGGACATCCATCGGTACAAGTACACAGTCCTGCATGGCCCATACAAAAACAAGATCCGATTAAGTTTATTAATCAGTGGAGAATTAAAACAAAACCCGGTTGGTCATGCTTATTTACGATGCCAATGAATCATATAGGTATGCCATTTACGACATTAAGTGGAGTTGTTGATACCGATAAATACAATCAACCGGTGAATTTCCCAGCTATTTGGAATGTACCTAATTATGATGATACACTCAAAGCTGGTACACCGATTGTCCAAATCATTCCCTTTAAAAGAGAAAAATTACCAAAAGTAAAAACAAGAGAGTGGACAAAGAAAGAAGCAAAGCGTGATGAAGTTATTCGTATTGCACAAGATAGTCGACTCGGCGTATATACAGAAGAGCTGAGAGAAAAGAGATAAATAAAACATGACTAGATGGCAAAAATTTAAAAATTGGGTAGAAGCGTGGTTCATCGATGAATTTGAACTCACTATCTATTTTCCAGATCAGGTTGTAGAACAACCCGATGGTTCGAAGAAAATGGGTTTCAATCCTAAAACATATACGGTCAGAAAACTGAAGAAGATAACTAATCAACACTTTAAGTTTGTGACTGTAGATAAAAATCCTGTGGAGATCAAAACAGTTGATCCAGTTGGTTATGATATTGTAAAAACCAAATAGGAGTAAACAATGGCCGATGAACAAGAAGAAAAGAAATCAGGCTATCATCCAGCAGATACAAATGGTGACGGTAAAGTCAGTGAAGAAGAGCATGCGATGTATATGGAGTTTAAGAGGAAGGAGCTAGAAGATGCCGACGCAATGCGAGACGCACAAAGAAATATGGCGTGGTTCTCTCTTGCTGGTATGCTTCTGTATCCCGCCATGGTTGTTGCTACTGATCTTGCTGGCTTAGAAAAAGCATCGAACATTTTAGGTGATATGGCGCCGACCTATTTTGTTGCAGTCGCTGGTTTAGTTGCAGCGTTCTTTGGCGCGCAAGCATGGAGTAAAGGTAAGTAATTATGCCGTATTTGATTTTAATGTTTTTGTTATCTGGCATGGTAGGAGGCGCGTGGTTCTATTATACCGATACACAAGAGCGCCTCGCTACTCTACGTGATAATAATGCTAAACTACAGATGGTCGCTGAGACAAATCAAGAGACTATCGAAAATCTGCAAGCTGACTATAAACTCGCACAAGAGAATATGGAAAAACTAGCAGAGAGGGCACGAGAAGCTGAGGTATATCAAGATGAATTAGCTGCAAAGCTACGACGTCATGACCTCACACGGCTCACCCTACAAAAACCTGGACTAATTGAAAAGAGAGTAAACAATGCTACGGACAAGATTTTCTCACAGCTTGAAGTCGATTCTGGCGCTGAGCCTCCTGTTCCCGCTGATCAGCCTAAATAGTGGCTGTGCAAGCGTAGAACCAACTGTCGTAGTCAAGACCGACTACGTCGTCAAGGATATTCCTATCCAACCCCGCCCTAAAGCGATGAATCTACATCGCGTAAAGTTTTATGCTGTGACGCCTGAGAACATGGAAGAATTTCTCGAGCGATTCGAAGAAGAGAGTGGTACTACTGTGTTCTTTGCGATGAGTGTTCCCGACTATGAGAACATGAGCATGAACGTAGCAGAACTGCGCCGATATATAAACCAGCAGAAAGCTCTTATTGTATATTATGAGGAGTCAATTGAGACTATGATCAAAGAAACTCCCGAAGATTCCGAAGAGGTCGTACAAGAAGGGACAGATTCTGTATTTGATTTGATTAAATTTGACTGAGTAATTCATGACTATACGATTTTCAGATATGAGCCGCCGTGCCTATCAAGTGAACCCCGTGATCAGAGCTAATAAATTTGAAGGTGCTCATAAAAAAACTCAAATAGAAAAATACGGAAAAGAAACATTCGTCGAATGCCCAGGTATTTTTGATTATAAAAATACTGGTTGGCTTATACCAGCGTGGGATGAGTTTAAAGTATATTCATCTGAGAATGCTACAATGGCATATGCTGGATCAAAGAAAAGACCGGCTGAATGGAAATTTCCCACTCCTATCGACGGCTACCCGCCTGATGAAGATAAAAGAAATCCTGAAATGATGGATCCAAAGATCACTGATGGAATTCCAATTCAATGTCCATATAGTGATTCTGTATCAAGCTTAAAGGCATTACATTTTGGTTGTCCATGGACTATTGATACTGACGAAGAAATTTCTTTTTTATTAATGCCACCGTTTTATCATAGTAATATAGTTGATGATTTTAATATTTTTCCAGGTATCGTCGATTATAGTTCTTCTTTTTCTACAATCAATTTTATTGCAGCTCCCCGCAGAGTTGGTACATTTACTATCAAAGCTGGCACACCATTGCTACATGTAATTCCGATTGAAAAGAAAAAATACGTTGCTCTATATGGTCCATCGAAAAGGGGCGTAATGATGGGAATTAAAGCTTCAGCGGAACAATTTTATAGAAAATATATCATGAAGAGATCACGCTATGAATTGGAATTAGATGATGTTTGATAAAGAAAAATTATTACAACTCAAGCGTGATCTATATTATGATGATAGACCAATATTTATCGAAAATGTGATTGACGATCCAGAAGAATGGGCGGATTGGAAAGACGTAGAATATTGTTGCGAGAATCCAAGTATTTTTGATGTCAGATACTTTAATAAAGTAGAATCTAAATACGACAATGTGACTCAAGTCAAATTAATGTCTAATAAAGATAATAATATGCACGCGAAGAATAGACGCGGCGCAATCGACCCGCGTTTCGACCCTGTTCAAGTAGTCGATGCTAAAACTCTTTTAGATAAAAATCATTCGATTATCATTACTAATTATGAATATCATAATACTCGTTGTAAGAAAATGATAGACTTTCTATGTAATCTCTTCTATTACGATGTTGAAAATCATGGTGTGTGGCCTGCGAAGATAGGTCCAAATTCAGGGCATGCACATCTATATGCTGGTTACGAAAAGAGTAATTCGTTTTCTCCTCATGTGGATGGTCCATGTAATTTTATATTTCAGATCAAAGGCGAAAATAAATTTACTGTCTTTGAGAATAAAAAGCTAGCATTAGCTCCTGTTGTTATGAGTAATGATATTGAATATGAAGAAAGAAAAGATATATACGACGGTCTGCGTGTACTCGAAGAGCGAGTAATGTATCCTGGAGATATGGTCTATGTTCCAAATAGACAATATCACTATGTCGAACCAGTTACTGATCGTATATCACTGAGTTTTCCTCTCATTCTAAAAGGTCCTACGTCGGTAATGTTGTAATGCCTGAAATTAATATTAATAGAGTGAGATTATGGGAAGAGTGTTATTTTGATTTGACACTTCCTGAAGTTGATAATGATGCTATTATAGGATTTTACGAAGAGATAGAAAAAAAAGAAGAAGGACAAAAAAGATCTAATATTGGTGGGTGGCAAAGAGAAGTAACACAGGGTGAATGTCTTGCTTACGATCATATGTTATATTTGACAGAAGTTGCAGTCACTGATATATTTCAAAATGTATTTAAAATTGATACTGAAATTGTAGTAGCGAACTCGTGGCTAAACTCAAATATTTTAGGAGAAAGTAACGCATTCCATACACATCCAGGTTGTTTATTCTCAGGTGTTTATTATGTTAATGCGAGTGAACATAAAGAAAATGGATCAATTAACTTCGTAAATCCTAATCATCATGTGATTGAAGATTATATTCAAAATTTATGTTTAAGGATTCCTGGTCTTTCAGCTGATGAAGCGTTTAAAATATATGAGGATAAAATATTTACTTCTCATGAACACGCAGAACCAAAAATCAGTCACGCCTATGTCTTTCCGCCGTGGCTTGGACATGAAGTAAGAAAAAACCCGCATGCATTTAATCGACTTGTAGTCGGTATCAATTTTAAAGCCGCGGATAGAGTTAGATAAATACATAAATAAAAAGTAACTCTAATAGGATCTTTTCCATGGCTTCTGGTAGTCGCTCTGAAGATCTGACCGTAGTACAAGGTACAGATGCTCTCTTCAAAATAGTAATTAAGGATTCGGCTGGCGCCGCTTTTGATGTCAGCTCGAAGTCTTTTTCTGCTTCTCTTAAAAAATCGTACAGTTCTGACGATTCTACTGCTGTAGATTTTAGTGTTGCTATCAGTGACGCGGCAGCCGGTATTATTTCTATATCATTGACTGATACACAAACTGCTGCCTTAGATGGTGATTCGCGATATGTCTACGATGTCTTTATGTACAATACATCAGGCAGTACAGACATCACGAGTATATTAAAGGGTAAAGTGTTCGTAGAATCTAGTGTCACGAGGGTATCATAATGTCTACCATCACTACACGAGCAGGTAAAGGTTCTACACTTACACATAACGAAGTAGACGATAACTTTACAAACCTTAATACTGACAAGTATCAAGAAGGTGACAATATGGTCGCTAATACTATCAGTATTCAGGGTGGTACTTCTTCACAATTTTTAATGGCCGACGGATCAACTTCTACTTCTACAGGTGGTGCTACGGTTGACGACGCTACAGCACTAGCAATTGCACTAGGATAAACAAATGGCAAATACATTTAAGAACGCTGCACTCGCTGACGTAGATTCTACCACGTACGATACGCTTTATACTTGTCCGAGCGCAACTACGGCTATCGTCCTCGGTGTAGCAATTACAAACAAAACAGCACAAGCTGTTAACATTTCCGTTCGATTCACTGATACTTCGGCCACTAGTGACTATCAACTTCTAAATGAAGTAGATATTCCTGGTCGCACTACACTTGAAGTATTGGCGGGTCAAAAATATGTATTAGAAGCAACAGATGTTTTAAAATGTCAAGCTGGAGCAAACACTTCAATTGATGTTACAATGGGCTTGATGGAGATAACCTAATGGCTCTTACCAAAATTGGTATTCTGAGAGATTTTGTTTCTACTGGTATCGATGATAACGCTACGGCTACAGCTATTACAATCGATGCTGATGAAAATATAGCCTTTGCTAACGGTGTTACTGTAGCTGGTAATTTGCAAGTTGATGGAACAACAACTACAATTAATTCGACTACGTTAACAGTAGAAGACAAAAATATCATTCTTGCAAGTGGCGCCAATAATTCTTCTGAGGCTGATGGTTCAGGTATTACAGTTGAGGGTGCTAGTGCAACTCTTACATACGGATCTACGAATGATGCATGGTCATTTAATAAAGACTTAGGTATTGGTGTTGCGAATCCAGCTCAGAGACTAGACGTCAGAGAAGAAAAAACTGGTGGTGGTGTATTAGTACAAGTTTATAACACTGACAATTCTGATACGACAACACAGACGGCAGGACTTGCACTTGGCCCCGATAGTCGTGGTGCTACAGCAAGAATAACTGCAGTCAAAGAAAATGCAAGTTTTGCTACCAATGCTGGTAGAGATGTAGCATTAACGTTTAGTTCCGTTTTAAATAACACACCGACAGAAGCTATGCGGATCAAATCCGACGGCAATGTTGGTATTGGTACGAGTAGTCCCAGTGAGTTACTTGACGTTGGCGACCACACAGCCACTGGAAACAGAAATATTAGGATTAGCCAAAGAACAGGCACGAATAGTACAACATACGGCGGTTTACAATTTTACTTCAATAATACGGCAGGAACCGAAGGTATTAA
>Ga0181563_10003197_pt1 | contig 15720 bp, 9 predicted proteins | sample 011ome_25_FD_133759 | JGI IMG/M metagenome (GOLD analysis project Ga0181563, IMG submission 133759) | Coastal salt marsh microbial communities from the Groves Creek Marsh, Skidaway Island, Georgia - 011512CT metaG (megahit assembly) | ecosystem: Environmental > Aquatic > Marine > Intertidal zone...
CGCGATGAAGACGAGGTACGCCGGGAACGGGGGAATCGCGCGCAGTTTCAGTAGGCACAGAAACGCCACCGCGACGGTGATCATCGGCACGAGCACCTTAAGCATCAGCAGCGCGCCCATGAGGAACGGGTTGAACCGCGTGGTGAACCGGTACACCGAGCTGATCTCGAACGATGCCACGCTGGCGATGTTGCCCGTCCCGAAGAACGCCGCGTTGATCAGCGCCAGGAACGTCGCGGCGTGCCGCGCGACGCTCGCGTCGGCGACGCGTATCTCGCTCGACGCCGCGAACACCACCTCGTTCGCGGTCGGCTTCGCGCTCGCCGGCGCGGGATCGCCAGCCGCGAGCGCGTCCGCCGCGGCGAGCTTCTGGACGTTTCGCTCGAGCACGAGCCACGCCAGCGACGCGAAGCCCAGCGCGGCGTAGAACAGGGACTCGTACGAGACGGAGAAGAGCGCGTACGCGGTGGCCGCCGCGAGGTACACCGACGTGAAGCGCGGGACGAAGCGCGGCGGCGAGAGCAGCGGGAGCGGCATCGCGCCCGTGGCGATCGCCCACGCGGAGGCGTGCAGCCACGCGGGGATCGACGCCTTCGCGCCCTGCAGACCGTCCACCACCCACACCACGAGCCCGGCGCACCACAGCAGGGAGAGCTGCGCGACCAGGAGCTTGTACCCGGGGCGGCGCGCGCCGCCCGCGGCGCCGGCGCCGGCGTCCTCGGGGTCGTCCCCGAACACGTCCAGGGGCCGGAGCGCGAAGTGCGACAGCAGGCCCACGAGCGCCGTGCAGGCCACGCCCGCGACCACCAGAGTGGTGTTCGCCTCCAGATCGACGGAAAACAGCGTGAACGGCGCGAGCGCCCCCGCCCCCGCGGCGGCGGCGAGCGCCGAGACCGCCGCCGCCCGCGCGACGGCGTCGCCGCGCCTCTTCTTCGCCGTCGTCGCGCGCGCCGCGAAGGCGACCAGCGCCGCCGCCGTCGCGGCGAACAGACCCGAAAACACCCGCCGGTCGTGGAACGCGGCGCACAGCGTCCGCGCGAGCGCCATCGCGGCGGCGGCGGTCGCGACGAGCTCGGCGGCTTTCTTTCCGCGGCTTCGCGGCGTCGCGTGTCGCTTCGGCGCGGCGGAGGCGAAGGCCAGGAAGGCGCGCCGCGCGAACCACGCCGGGAGCGTGAAGTACGCGTAGTACGTCGCGGGCGCGCGCCGCGAGGCGAGCACGGCGCACGCGGCGCACGAGACGCCCACAGCGATCGCGGTGGCGCGCGTGTGTATCACCCGACAAACCTGGCGCTTCGTTTCGCGTCCTTCCGTCGCGAGTTCGGCGAGGAGCACGCCTATCCACCCCAGGAAACACGACGCGATCGTCCACAGAAGCAGACGGCGGTCGTACAGGTGCAGGTACGTCGTACCGTCCACGCACGCGCGCGCCAGCGCCTGCGCGGCGTCCACCGCGGCGTCGTGGTCGCCCTCGACGCGCGCGTGCTTTGCGGCGGCTAGCGTTTCGTTCGCGCCCGCCAGAGGCGCGTACGGCCTCAGACCCCCGGGCGTGGCGAACGCCGTCAAAGACGCGCGCGCGGCGACCGCCGCCTTGCGCCGGTACACCGCCAGGAGCTGCTCAGCGTTGGCGAGCGCGGCGCCCGAGCGCGCGGACGGCATCGCCGGGTCGAGGTACGACACAGGCAACGATCCGGCGTTGTGCGTCGGCGGCGGCATGCCGAGGACGGACGCGCCCAGGGATGCGACGTCCGCCTGATCCACGTCGCACCTCTCTTTGTCCTCGAGCCCCCACGCGTCGCGCGGCGTGGGCGCGTCCTTGCCGCGGGGCGCGCACGCGTCGTCCGCCGCCGCGTCCGCGGCGGCCGGGATGCCCGCCCCCCACGCCACGAACGGCGTCTCTGTGCACCCGGGATCACCGTCGCCGTGCGCGCCCCTGGAGCTCATGCCGTGGTCGGCGGTGAACAGGAACGACGTGCCTCCGTCGCGCGGCGTCTGGTCGAACCGTCTCTCGAACGCGTCGACCAGACGCCGCACGCCGTCGTCCACCGTCTTGACGTTTTGCGCGTACGCGTCGCCGAAGGGCTTGTGCGCGTGGCCCGCGCTGTCCAGTCCCAGCAGATGCAGCAAGAAGACGACGCGCTCGCCTTCCAACGCCGCGCGCTCGGTGTCGCGCGAGCGCCCGTTCGCTTCGTCCTCCGCGGAGAGCGAGCGCCCGTCGAGAATCTCGATCGTCCGGTCGAACACCCACTCGTCCAGCGCGGCGTGGTCGTTGGACGCCGCGAAGTCCTCCAGCTCCTCGGCGTACATGCGGTGCCGCACGTGCTCGATGCCTTTCGCGAATAGGGGTACCACGGAGGGCGCGCCGAGCGCCCACGCCGCGGAGGACTGGTTCAGCAAGTGGTCGAACTCCACGGCGTTGGCTTGCCATCCCTTCGTGATGGCGCTCGGGTCCTCGTAAAAGCCAGCCAGGAGCGCGACGTGCCCGGGGCGAGACTCCGTGGGCGGCCGGGCGTGGCTGATGCCCCAGCGGCCGCGGGACTTCGCCACGCCGTGCAGAAACGGCGCGCGGGGAACGCGCGGGGCGTCGGGGTCGTCTCCGGGGGCGTCCTCCAGCTCGAACAGCCTGTCCGCGCGCAGCCCGTCCGCCACGATCACCACGAGCCTCGACGCGGGCGCGGCGAAATCGGCGGTGGTCGGCTCCATGCCGTGCACGAGAGGCGTCAGGAAGTGCACGTCGAACATGGCGTAGATGAGCAGCGCGTGTAACGCGACGCCGAAAACCGCCAGGCGGGCCTGAGAGGACACCATCGCCACCGATCCCCGCGCTCACCACGCGCGCCCGATCGAATGAGGAGGCGACATCTTGCGAGTATACTTCGACAGTTCGAGGTTAAAATACGATGAATCGCGTTTCCACGCGCCCGCCGCGCCTAACGCGCCCCCGAGACGCCCAGCTCGTCGTCGTCGTCCTCGCCTTCGTCGTCGTCGTCGAAGTCCTCCGGCTTCGCCTGGATGTCGTCGACGCCCTTGAGCATGCCACCGCGCGTGTCCTCCGCCTCGGGGTTCAGGTTCATGGCAAAGTTGTCGTCCGCGGAGGTGTCCACTGTGTCGTCGACGCCGTCGCCCTCCTCCACGGCGTCGGGGTCCTCGCGCCCCCGCGCCATCGACCCCATCGCGGCGTCGGGCGATTGCGGCTCGTCCCCGAAGAGCGCCTCCTCCTCCTCCTCCTCCGCGGCGATCATCTCCTCGCGCTGGCTCGCCATCGTGCGCAGCGAGCTGTCCGGCATCGCCAGCGCGTCCGCCGCGCCGCCGTCGGCGGGGCCGTCGTCGTCGTACTCGTCCGTCGGCGCGACGAGCGCGCCCTCCTTCGCCTTGGCCTCCGCCGCGGCTTCCGCCTGCGCCAGCACCCTCTGCATGCGGTCGCGCGTGCTCTTCTTCACCTTGCCGTCGTCCTCCGCCAGCTTTTCGTCCACCCACGCGCTGATCTCCTCGCGGCGGCGCGCCCGCTCCTGCTCCTGGTCCTCGTCGGCGAGTCGCACGAAGCGGTCCAGCGGCCGATCCGCGTCCCAGTGCGCGAACGGCACCGACTCGCCCGAGTAGATGTTGATGGGCGGGCCCTCGCCGTGCGGGTGCGTGGGGATGAGGGACGCGACGTCGGGCTCGAGCACCTCCAGCTCGATGGGGAACCGGAACCGCCACCACTTCGGGCGGATCGCGGCGACGCGCACCTTCACCTTTGCGCCTACGGCCAGCGCGGCGCGCACGCCGCCCCACTCCGCCTCGCACACGGGAATCAACGCGTCCGTCTCGCACCCGACGTCCACCAGCGCGCCGTGGTACAGCTCGCAAGCCACCACCTCGCCCTCCAGCACGGCCCCGACGCGCAGGTGCTGCAGCTGCGTGCGGGAAGCGTCGCTGACGTGCCTGAGCGCGCTCCGCGGTATGCCGTCCGTGGAAACAGCCTCCGCCATCTCCAGCGAGTCCCGCGCCGCGGGGCGGTCCAGTTTCCACAGATCCCGCGGGACGTGCTCGTCGTTGTTCACGCCCACGTACTTCAAGGCGCCGCCGTCCACGGCGCTGACGATCTCGTGGTCGGGCAGGGCGTCCCAGCCGCCCCCCTCGACCCACCGCGTGCTCGTCTCGTACTCGTTCGGAGGGCCGACCGGTTTCTCCACGAACCAGTGCCCCGCCTCTCTTCCCGTGTACGGGTTCACCAGGAACGGCTTCTCCGCGGATCCATCCTGCGGGATGCGCGCGACGGCGTCGTCGTCCAGGCCCTCCTCCGTGTCCTTCTCCACCTGCGCCGCCGCCGCCTCGGCGGCCATCACGCCAGGCAACGATGTCATGGTCTGGTACAGCGGGTCCTCCAGCGTCAGCGCTTCCTGCTCCTCAGGTGTCAGCACGCCGTCCTCGTTCCAGGGCGCGTCCATGAACACGGGGTCGTCGTCCCGCCCGCGGAACACCAAAGGATCGTCGTCGCCGAGCTTCACCGTGAGCGCCTCCAGCTTTTTGAGCTTCGCGTCGCAATCCGCGGCGTATCGCGCCTTGTCCGCGAGGGACAGGCCGTGGTAGTGGTCCAGCGCGTCCGCGAACCACTTGTGCACGGTGCGCTCGGCGAGGCCGGAGCGGCGCGCCATGTCGCGCACCTCCCCCGCGTCCGGCGCGTACGTCTTGAGCTGCGACAGTCTCAGCCACCACATCGTCTGGCACACGTACAGAGGGCGACCGGACAGCCCGAACTCCGCAACCTCGTTGACGCCGATGTTCATGAGCCTCTGCTCCACGGACGGGTCCGAGAGATCGGAGTCCGCGGCGCTCTTAGCCTCATCATCCGCGGCAAGGCGGTCGATGTCCCCGAACCCCTCGTCGAGCTCGTCGTCCTCGTCGGCCAGCGCCGCGCCGACCACGCGTCGACGCGAAAGCGCCGGTCCGCCGCCGACTGACCTAACCCTCGACAAACCCAAAATCTGACGCGCGGGCGCGACGGACGCGCGCGACCGGAGCCTTCCGCCGCTCGTGCGCACGGCAGCCGAGGCCGGCCTCGCAACGACGCGCGCGCTCGTGATCACCAGCATCGTGTTCGTCGCCTCCGTGCCTGTCCGAGTGGCCTGCGCGCGGCGTCGTCGCCAATTCGCACTTTCGCACACGGCGCAAACCTGCGTGCGCTTTTCGGCGGCGGTGGTGGCCTCACTCTGTCGCTCAACCGAAAATTTCAGCGTTGATGAGGGTCTGTGACTCAAGGCGTTTCCTCGACTGCCGCCTCTAAACGCAGTTCTTTTTTTTCGTCGTTCGGCGCTTCGCGCGAATCGAGGCACTTTTCGTCGCTTGGCACACTTTCGTAGCTAAGATATTTTCCTGCTCGTTTCGAGGCGCGAGGCAGTGTCCAGCACGCGACAGCCTGTGGCGGGTCACTGTTCGAGAATATGTCACTTCCGCTGATGTCATCCACGCACGCGTATGCGCGGGCGCCGTGCGCGGCTCGCCGCGCTCGCCGCGCTTCCGCGCCGGCGAGGCGCGTCGTGACTCACGCGAAGAACAAGCGGGATGTACTTTTCGGGGAGGAGACGAGCCCGCCCCTCCCCCCCTCGTACGACTCGCAGGACGATGACGACGAGTTCGGGAGCCCCGCGTGCGCTTTGGCGTACGCGAGCGCGAACAACGACGAGCACCCCGAGTGGAGTATGCTTCGCGTGGACGTCTCCGCGGTCCCGGGCGTGTTGCGCATCCTCTCCTGGCTCCTGAACGGCCTCGACCTGGACCTGAAGAAAGCGGAGTGGGACATTGAGTTGGGGTCGTCCGCGGATGAGGAGGACGGCGAGAACAACGACGTGGTGCACATCAACATGTGGGTCGTGGAGGGGTACGGTAAGTCGGCCAGGAAAATCTCCGACCCGCAGAGCCTGGAGGACAGGGTCACGGAGTACCTCCGGTTCTGCACGGACGCGGAGCGTAAAGCGCACACGGTGATCGAACACCGAGGCATCTGGATAGACAACGTCAGCGACGCGGAGCGCACGCTGATTCGCGTGCGCTCGCACGACACCGGCGCGCAGAGCCTGCTGAGTCTCGCGTCGACGGTCACCGGGCTAGGTCTGCGCATGAACCACGCCGAGCTCAAGTTCGACCAGGGAAAGACCACCGGCGACCCGATTGCCGTCTGGGCCATGGAGCTCACCGACTTCGAAAACAGGCAGAAGTTATCCAACACGCAGGTGCAGGGTCTGCTGTACACGCTGGCGCTGGTCTTCAGCAAGTCCGAGGAGGGCGGCTTCGGCGGCGCGGACTACCTCGTGGAGAAGATGACGTGAATGCGAGAGGGGTCGAGATTGAGATGGATGGCGCGTTATGAACGATGAACCTGCGCCGACGCGAGCTCGTCGCGTCGCGGACGCGTGTGTAGTGTACGGTAGCGGAAGCGTTTCGGTACACAAACAGACGGCGAAAAAACGCGTCGCGCGTAATAAAAGAATACCTCGCTCGACGCCGCTCGGCGTTGAAAGAAAGCCCTGCATCGCGACGAACGCTCGTTCACCGCTCACTTCACCGACAGCGCGTTGATGGCGGCGCCGAGCGGCCAGGCGGCCTCGATGTTCTGCCCCTTGTACACGATCTGCTTCACCAGCGTGACCTCCGTCGAGTCGTCCAGCCTGTACCCGACCACGAGCAGCGAGTGCGCGTAGGACAGGTCGTGGCAATAGTACGCGGCGTCCGCCTCCGCGACGCCGTGGAATTCGGCGACGATTTCGTTCGGAGACATGCCGCACGCGCGCTTGGCGGCGACCAGGATCTCGCCCGGGGTGGTCACGCCGCTGGGCTGGTCGGGGTCAACCAGGCCCGCCTGCGAGACGCGGTCAAACAGGTACGACGACAGGTAAAACGAGCGCGCGCCGGCGCCGCGGCTCCCGTCCCAGGCGCCGGCGAAGCTGCAGTGGTCCTGCTCGCGCGCCGCGCACGGCTTGGAGACGTCCAGGATCCTGTCCACCACGGCCTTGCACCGCGCGGCGTCCGCGGGCTCGGACGCGTGGCCCGCCACCGCGTGCGTCTCGCCCCCGTAGGCGTACTCGCCGCGGTGCCCGGCGGGCACGCACGGGCTCGGCTCGCCGCGCGCCTCTTTGAGCACGGCCGCGCGCGCGGCCATGAGCCCGAACCCCAGGTGGCTGTGCACGTACACGTGATACGTGAAGTCCCCGCTCTTCATGTCCTTGAAGTACCCCTCCGGCGCGCCCGCGACGTGCTTCGCGTCCGCCGCGTAGGCGAGCTGCACGGACCCGCCGCCCAGGTCCACGGTGGCCACCGTGTCCCCCAGGTCGCCGCGCAGATTCCCGAGCAGGTAGTTCATGGTGAGCCACTGGAACGCGCCCTCCTCGGCGCCGTCCATGATGGACACGCCGTCGTCTTCGAACACGAACGGGTAGTCCCCGAGCAAAGCGCGCGTCGCCTGCAGCAGATTCTCCGCCTGCGCGCCGGGGAGCATGCGCAGCCCAGCCGTCGCGCGCACCTCCACCGTGGTCGCGGCGCGCGCCGCCTCCGGGACCGTGCGCATCGCCACCTCCAGCAGCGGCTTCAGGCTCGCCGCGCCCTGCTCTGGATCGGACGCGAACGACGACAGCCCGGGCTTGAGCTGCTCGAACGTGTCGTCCAGCAGCACCAAGTCGCCGGTCGGCTCGACGTCGAACCGGAACACGTGCACGCGGCTGCCGGTGCTCCCAGCGTCGAACACCACGGCGTACTTACGCGTGTCCGCGACGATCCCGCCGCCACCCGCCGCGTTCACAAGGGGGGCAGCACCGCCGCGCGCGTGCGCCCTCGCATCGTGCACAGCGTTGAGGTTCGGGCGCCGCCCGGCGCCGCGCGCGTCCAGCGTCCGGTCCTGCACGTGCCCGTGCGACGAGAAATCCAGGCTGTCTTCGGGCGCGCTCGGCATGAGCGTGACGACGGCGAGGATCAGGAACAGGGGCACGGACGCCACGGCGAGGATTCCGCGGAATCGCCACATCTTATCCGCCATGCTCTCCCTGCCGAAGGTTCGGCGAGGTCCCATCTTGGGAGACGGCCCCGCGGTCTCCAACGAGCGGTCCTCCGACGGCCTGCGCGATCGCACGATCGTGTCGTCCTCTACCTCAGAGGGCACGACGGGGCTCGCGACGGAGCCGAGCTCGATCCCCGATGACAGCGGGCGTGACGCGCGTCGAAGCACCGACGCGACTCAGTATCCTACCTCGCACGCGTCCGCGCGTGGGTCAAGTGGAGCGTCGCGTTCTACACGCGGCATACAAGTATGTAGAGAGCTGAAAATCAGCCTTCCGAACAGAAATTTTGTCAAGCTGTTGGTTCACAGACCGTCGTTCTTGCCGTATCGGTGATCCTCCCTCCACGACGTCCCTCATCTGCGTGGAGCATTCGTGCCCGCGCGGGGCCGAGTCACGAGGTGCCGCGATGAGCGGCATCTTCGCGAGCTTCGCCAAGCAGCTGTGGAGTGAGGTCAAGACGCACGGACCCACGGTACGTCTCGCTCGTCACGCCTCATCCGACGCCTCGCTTCTCCCCCTCCGAGGCTCGCTCTGACCTGCACCGCGCTGTTTCCACCCCGCTCGCCCCTCCGTCACGGCAGGCGATTCGCCTGGGATGCTTGGTGAACGTGATCCACACGTACGGCATGGAGGTGACGATGTGTCTCGGCCCGTCGATGCTGCCCACGTTCAACCACCGCGGGGACGTGGTGCTGATGGAGCGCGTCTCCGTGCTCGTGGAGGGCGTCGAAAACGGCGACGTCGTCATCTCGCGCTCGCCGGCGAACCCGAAGCACACGGTGTGCAAACGCGTGCTGGGGAGGCAGGGCGACCACATCGAGGTTCCGACGGCGGGCAACTTCGGGGGCTCGTTGCGGGTCAAGGTCCCGAAAGGCCACCTGTGGTTGCAGGGGGACAACAAAGATAACAGCACGGACTCGCGCGACTACGGGCCGGTGCCGTACGCTTTGCTAAAAGGGAAAGTCTTCGCCAAGGTGTGGCCGCCCGCGGAGGCGGGTTGGGTGCGGAACGAGAGGTGGAGGAGCGTGTCGGTGGGGGAGGCGTAGGCGGCGGTCGTGTTTTTGTAGTGTCGAAGGTGCCAGCTCGTCCTCAGCGCGTCGTCGGACGATTCGGAAGGGAGCCCCGCGCCGACAGGAGGCGGCGCGGCGCCGGCACCTTTGCCCATTTCTTTTTTTTTCAATTTTGCCATCAACTTGAAAAGGCGACGCCGATCGGCATCACTTGTCGTTTGACTGCGAAAATCTGGCGGCCACTTATCCACGTGTGCGGCAACGATACGACGCAGAGGCTCACAGGCGAATGCTGGAATCGTGGTGTGCAATTGGAGCCGCGCAGTGCTTCGTCGGCGCACCGCCCTTCGGCCAAGGCACGACTCCCTCGCCATGTCCGAGACCTCCTCCCTCAAGTTCAAGACGGCGTACGATGAGGCCAAGAGCACCATCGCCGCGTCCCTGGACGCCGTGAAGACCACCTATGACACCATCAACCGCGACCTCTCGGACGAGATCAAGGCGTGCGAGAAGGACAAGAAGGAGCTCACCGCGTCGCTCACCAAGGCGAACAAGGAGATCGACGGGCTGAAGAGCACCGTCTCTGGCCTCGAGATTTCCCTCGCGTCGTCTAAGGAACTTGCCGCGGCCACGCAGAAGTCTCTCGAGGTGCGTGCCCGCCGATGCGATCCCAACCGCGACCGCGAACGGCCCCAAAACCGGTCCATCGCTGGATTGGCATAATCGTGTCGATTTTCTCAACCGCCGCTGACGACGACCCCCCTTTCTCATCTCGCAGGCTGAACAAAGCGCGCACAAGGACGCCACCATCGCCGCCGCGAAGGTCGCGAAGGATTTCGACGCGTTCAAGCTGCAGGCGGCGAAGGACTACGACGCGCTCAAGCAGTCCGCCGCCAACGCGGAGAAGGCGAAGGATGCCACCATCGCCGACATGAAGCAGGCGGCGGCGGTGCAAAAGGCGACGCTCGAGCAGACCCAGGCGACGCTCGCCGAGGAGCGCATCAAGGCCAAGGACGTGTCTTTCGCGCACTCCAACGCCGTCGGCGAGCTCGACCGCAAGCTCGACGCGACCCGCGAGGCTCTCGAGGCGCAGAAGAAGGAGAGCGCCGACTTGGTGAACAAACTCAACGCCTCCAAGTCGAAGCTCGAAGCCGCCGCGAAGGACGCGGAGGCGACCGCGGCGATGCTCAACGGCAAGATCTCGCAGCTCAACACCGAGCTCACCGGCGCGAAGACCGCGGTGGCGGACTGGAAGCGCGAGGCGGACAAGTCCAAGACGGAGGCGGAGAAGTCCCGCGCGACGGCAGAGGATGCGCTGCGGGACAAAGCCGCTGCGCAGGAGGCGCGCGTTTTGGCGGAGAAGGATTCCAAGACCGCGCTCGAGGCGAAGGCGAAGGCTGAGGCGGAGAGGCTGGAGTTCCAGCGCGATGCGAAGGAAGAGGCGCTCGCGGCGAAGAATGCCGTCGCGGCGACCGAGCAGGCGAACAAGTCGCTGGACGCGCCCGTGGTGAAGCACGAAGCCCTGAGCTCGAAGTACCAGGAGATGTCGGAGACCTCCAAGGTGGCGATCGAAGCCGGGAAGGGCAAGATCTCTTCCCTCGAGACGACCATCGCGGAGCGGGAGATCGCGCTCGCGACGCTCAAGGACCAGTCCGCGGACGTCAAGCGCACGCTCACGAACAAGCTCCAGGAGGAGACCACCGCGCACGACGCCAGCAAGCAGCAGTTTGAGCGCCTGAAGCAGGAGTCGTACAACCTGTACACCGCGTACACGGGGTGCATGCAGCAGCTCGAGGAGTACCGCGTGGCGCTGGAGAGGGAGTCGCAGGAGTCCGCGCGCCTGCACCAGGCGCTGGCGACGCAGAAGCAGGAGGCGGCGCGCGACGCGCTCAGGCCTAGCAAGGCGAACATGATGCTCCCCCCGTCCTCCATCGCCGGCTTGAACGGCGGATCGGGCGCCGCCGGATTCGAGAGCTTCGCCAACTTCTCGTCCGCGAACATTTCCGAGCTCAACCCCGACGGGAGCTCGCCCGGAAAGACCCCGACGCGCGACCGCGGCGAGAACTCCTTCGCCGTGGACTAAGCCACCGGAGAAATGGCCGGGGAGGAGAGGATCGAGGGTACGGTTTGGGATGCGCGCGAGTTTTTTATCGACGTCGAGTGATTACATTATCGGCTGCTCTTTTACGTACTCGACTCTCACGCTGCCGCCGTCGTGAAATGGCCTGTAGTAGTCGTCGCGTTTTGGCGGGGCTGCGGGAGGCGTTCCAAGACGTCGCCGATCAGGCTTTCGATCTCGACCCCGCGTGTGAGTGGCCACAACCGGCACCGCCGTTGCCGCGCACGAACCGTGTGGGTCGATCTGATCGTGCCCCGCGTGATTTAGCGTCGGTCGTGCTCGCGCACTCGGCCGCTCTCGTCGAGGCACTCGGTCTGACGTTCCGCCGCAAAGCGCGCGCAGAAGCCGACAGCCATGTCGGCGCCCTCTGGAACGCCGACGAGCGGAGGTCGGTCCTCTCCGTACGGAGGACTCCCTCCCGGCGGCGGGGACGGTGGCAGCAGTGAAAACGTGTTGAATAAGATCGTCACCCCTCTTCGGTGGGGTATCGGCGGCTTGACGAAGACGGTGCGTTCGCGATTCCACCCGCCGCGCGGTCGGCGTTCAAAAAAGAAATCTCGCGAAGAAGATTCTCCGCTCACCACGCCTCTCTCCCCGCGCAGGTTCGTGGGTTCCTCGGATCCCCAAACGCCGAGAACGAAGCCGGTCCTTCCGCCACAATGCCACCCGCCGCGCCTGTCGCGTCCGAGGTGCGTCGAACGAACGATCCCGCGCGCCACTCGCCTCGTCGCGCGCCCCACCCGTCGCTTTTTAACCCTAAGCGTCGGCGGTCGACGTCACGGCTTTTCTGTCCCGAAGACGCCGACGCCGACGCCAAATCTGACGCGCTCGCCGTTCCCCTCGCGACTCGTTCCGCCGCGCAGCCCGCTTCGGAGGTGCCTCGCGTAACCCAGGGTGCACCCAGCACCGCGAACTTGCTGGACGCGCTGAAGCAGCGCAACAACCTGACCAGAGAAGAGACGCAGGAGGTGATCAGTCTGTTGCAGCGCCACGGCCAAGGCTTCGCGGCGGCGGACGCCCCCGGGCCGTCGACGGCGGCCATGCCCCCCCCAGCGCCCGTGGGTCTGTTCCAGACCCCGAGCAGCGCGGGCCCCTCCGCGGCGCGCTCGCCGGCGGGCCCCGCGTCGGAGACGGCGTTCTCCAACATCCGGAGCTACATCCAACACGCCAACGCCGAGCGCAGGCGCGCGCCGCTCTCGCTCCCCAACGCTAGGGGCGTGTCTCGGCACCCGGCGCTCGGGTACGTCGGCGCGCGAGGCGCGCGGAGCCTGTACGGCGCACAGGAAGAACACAGGGCGCCTTCGCTGCTGGGGGCGCCCGCGGGCCTGGGCCATGCCGAGACTGCTGCGCGCGCCACCAGGGGGTTTGGCGTCGGCGCGGGCGCCCGCGCGGCGGCGAGGTACGGCGGCCCGAACTCGCCGCCGACGGCGAGCGGCATCGGCATGGACTGGAGAGTCCCAGCCTCGGGGCTGGGGCTGTTGTCACCCGGGGTGAAGCGCACGCGCGACACCGCGGAGATGGACACACACGCGCGCGAGGTGGGGAGGTCCACTGTGGCTCGGCTTGCTGGCGCCGGAGACGCGCGGCGCGCGGCGCCCGCCGCGATGCCCTCGGGCACCCCCGCCGGGAGTTCGCTGAAGGCGACTCCCGACGACCGCTCGGCCGGGAAGAACATCGCCGCGTCCACGGTGACGACGGACACGGCGCGACGCATCCTGCAGACGCTCGACAGGTTGGCGGGCCAGAAATCCGGCGACGGCGCGTTGGCTTCGCCCATGGCGAAGCCCACGAACTTGTCGTCCAGCCTGAACAAAGCCGCGGCGCCGTCGTCGTCTCTGCACGGGTTCCGCGGGATTCAGAGGGCCACGCCCGCGAAGTCTCTCGCGTCCGCGGAGAAGCGCGTCTCCGCGCCCATCGCGTCGCACTCCAAGCCGAAACCCGCGCCCGCGACTCGCGTCGCCGCGCCCTCCGCGCTGCAGTTTGAGCCGGAGGCGTTCAAGGAGACGAAATCGCCGGCGGCGCCGTCGCCGGCGACCGGGTTCGGGAACGTCGCGTCGGCGGCGGCGGCGAAACCCGTCCCGCCGCCCGCGCCGCTCTTCTCGGCTTCCCCGCCGTCGACCGGCGCCGCCGGCAAGGCTGGCGACGCGACGAACGGGCTCCCCGTGTTCACCTTCGGGGACGCCGACACGGTTCCCGCCTCGCCTCTGGCGTCGGCGCCGTCGCCCGTCGCCGAGCGCGACCTCCCGAACTACACCTTCGGCGAGGACGACGAGGACGAGCCCACGTTTACCTTCGGCGGGAACGACGACGGTGTGATCGACACGCCGGGCGTGGGTTCACCGGATATCCCGGACGTGGACATCAAGTACACGTTCGGCGAGGGTGCCTCCGCGCCCCCGGCGGCGGCGGCGGCGCCCGCCGCCGCCGCCGCCGCCCCGAAAGCGGGGGGCCTGTGGAGCGCGGAAGCGTTGAAGAAAAACGCGGATCACCAAGCGAAGGTGAACGCCGCCATCGAGGAAGAGGAGAACAAGGGCAAGGGCGGGGCGCCTCCCGCTGCCGCTCCCGCGGCGCCGTCCCTTTTCGCGGCGCCTTCGACAGCCGCTCCCTCTCCTTTCTCGTTCGGGGTGGCCGCGCCGGCGAAGACTGACGCAGCGCCCGCGCCTGCGCCTGCGCCCGCGCCCGCGGCGGCGGCGCCTGCGGCGTTCTCCTTTGGCCTTACTCCCACGGAGGAGCCAAAAGAGCCTGAGAAACCGGCCGCGGCGGAGCCTCCTCCTCCCGCGGCGTCCGCGGCGTTCACCTTTGGCGCTCCCGCGCCCGCGTTTGGGAAGCCCGAGACGGAAAAACCCGCGAAGACCGACGCGGCGCCGGCGCCGGCGCCTTTCACGTTCGGAGCCCCGGTCGAGAAGCCCGCTTCGAAACCGGAGGAACCGCCCGCAAAACCTGTGGAGACTCCCACGGCCGCGCCGTTCACGTTCGGCGCGCCCGCGTCGACCTCGGCGGCGCCCGCGGAGACGACGCCGCTCAGCGCCTCCGCGCCCGCGTTCACGTTCGGCGCGGTCCCCGAGCCGAAAGCCACGGGCGATCCCGCCGCGGCGCCTGCGCCAGCCTTCGCGGGCTTCGGTGCTCCGGCGACGGCGACGAAGGACGCGGGTGTGCCTAAACCCGCCGCGCCCGCCGCCGCCGCGCCGTTCACGTTCGGGGCTCCCGCGAGCGGCGCCGCGCCCGCCGCGCCGGCTGGCGGCGGCGGTTTGTTCGGCGGCGCGAGCTCGGATTCGCTCGCGCCCTCGTTCGGCGCAACGGATACCGCGCCGGCGGCCGCACCGGCGGCGGCGCCGGCGTTGACGCCATTCACCTTCGGAGGCGCGCCCGCGTCCGGTTTCGGCGCGTCCTCCGCCGCTGCGGCGACGGAAACCGGTGCGTTCACGTTCGGCGCGGCCGCGGCTCCCGCGGCGGCGTCTTCGGCGGCGCCGGCGTTCGGCGCGCCGTCGGCGACGCCTTTCGGCGCCTCGGCGCCCGCGCCGGCGTTCGGCGCGTCCTCCGCCGCGCCGGCGCCCGCCGCGTCCGGCGGCGGGTTCGGGGGTGGGGGCGGGGGATTCGGTTTCGGGGCGTCGGGGACGCCCGCGGCTTCGACCGGCGCGTTCACGTTCGGCGCCTCGACCGGCGCGTCGTCGGAGCCGGCGCCGATCGCGACGCCCTTCGGGTCGTCCGCGCCGGCGTTCGGCGCGGCGGCGCCTCCCGCGTTCGGCGCCGCCGCGCCCGGTCCTTTCGGCGGCGGCGGCGGCGCCTTCGGGTCGTCCGCGCCGGCGTTCGGCTCGAGCGGGGCGGCTGCTTCGAGCGGGGCTTTCGGCGCGCCCGCGGCGACGGGCGTGCCGGCGGCGGCGAACCCGTTCGGCGGCGGGGGCGGCGGGTTCGGCGCGGCGCCGGAGCCCGCGTTCGGGGGCGGCGGCGGGTTCGGCGGGGGAGCGCCCCCCCCCGCGAACGCGCCCTCGATGTTCGGCGGGGGCGTGCCGGGCGGCGGGATGAGCATGGGCGCGGGAGACGCGCCCGCGGGGGGTCGGAAACCCGCGAAGAAGGCGCGTCGGCCGCCGAGAAGAAACGGGTCATGACGAGGTTTTAATCAATTTCGTAGTTATGATCACATCGCGTCTCTGGAGAAACGCCGTTCGCCTTACTTTCAGACGAAAAGTTTTCGACCTCGCACACAGACGCGGGCTCAGTAAAGGCCGATGACCTTCCACCACACAGAGCCGATGCCGAGGAAGGTGGCGATGTAGAAGACGGACAAGCCGAAGCCGATCTTCCACCAGGTGGGGAGGGGCACGTAGCCGGCGCCGAAGAAGGGGGGTGCGGAGCCGATGCCGTAGTGCGTGGTGCAACCCATGATGTTGGAGAAGATGCCGAGCACGAGCGCAGAGACCAGGGGGGGCGCGCCGCACGCGACGAGCACGGAGAGGAACGCGGTGTACATGGCGCCGATGTGCGCCGCGCCGGAGGCGAACATGTAGTGCGAGTAGAAGTACAGGAGCACGACGACGAGGAACGCGGGCTGCCACGCGAGGCCAGC
>Ga0181563_10003211_pt1 | contig 15689 bp, 7 predicted proteins | sample 011ome_25_FD_133759 | JGI IMG/M metagenome (GOLD analysis project Ga0181563, IMG submission 133759) | Coastal salt marsh microbial communities from the Groves Creek Marsh, Skidaway Island, Georgia - 011512CT metaG (megahit assembly) | ecosystem: Environmental > Aquatic > Marine > Intertidal zone...
CTCCCGCCTCGCCTCCAGGGGCATGGCGATGAGCTCGATGACGTACGCGGGCGCCATCTCCCGCAAAGTCAGGTCGATCGTCTCCTGCAGCTCCGTGGAGAAGCCCCGGCCCGCCTCGGCGACGAGGATCTGGCTGGCGATGTCCAGCAGCTCGCACCCCTCGCCCACGCGGGGGGGCGTCGCCACGAGCGCGTTGTGAGACAGCTCGCAGTGCGCGAGCGCGGCGGAGAGCGTGATGTCCCGGCGCGCGACTCTGGACTTGGCCGCCGCCAGGCACTCCGGCGCGTACTCGATGACCGCCTCGTGCTCACCCGCCTCCTGCATGAGCGCCAGCGCGCCGCCCAGCTGCGACGCCGGCACGGGAGTGAGCCGGCCATTCTTCAAGTCCGACTCGTGCTCGGCGCGGAGCTCGGGGTCGGAGATGACCTGCGCGGCGGCGTCCACGAGATCCGCGCGCGCGGCGAGGCAGGAGTTGCTGAAGCCCTCCACCAGCTCGCGCTGGATCACGGAGGTGTACGCCGCCTCGATGCTCGCGGGCGACGCGCGCGCGGGCGACAGGTTCAGGATCGAGAAAAAGCTGATGGGGACGTTCACGGTGGGCTCGTCGTTCCAGTCCCCGTCGTCCTCGGAGGCGCTCGCGGCGACAATCGCCCCGCGCGCACGGGTCGAACCGCGAAGCGCGCGCGCGAGCGGCGCTGGCGTCGCCGGGCGCGCGCCCAGGCGCGACGCCGCCGAGGCGGAGACGCGCGCGCGCGGGAAATGCGAGAGATGTCCCGCGCGATCGGCGCGCGCGCGGGGCGCGGCAAACGACGCGCGGGGCGCGCGCACGGCCGCGGCGCTCGAGGCGAGCGCCATCGCGATTGCTTCGTGAGCGTCGACGAAGGGCGAAAACCTCCTCGGCGCGACTGGGAAGAGCGCGCGCTCCACGCGAGCGACGCGCGAGGTGCTGTGATCCGACACCAGAGGCGGCCAGCGTGGACGGAACACTTGGCGGGGAACCGCGCGTTTGAAATCCCCAGTCTGTTGACCCAGGAACGTTCCGGTCCACCTTATCGGGAATTTCAAGACTGCGTCGGAGAGGACGTTGACACGACGGTTCGAGACGAAACGACTTACCAAGGGACGAAATGACTTACCAAACGACTCACCCGCAAGCCTTCAGCGCCTTGACCACCGCGTCGATTCGTCTCTTGTTCGCGAACGAGCCCGAAGACCGCGCGGCGGTCGTGACCGCGTGACCTGTGCCTTTGCCCGCGGGCACGTCCCGGTACTTCTCCAGGATCCGCGCCGCGCGCGCGCGCGTGAGCGGCGCGGCGCCGGGCGCGTCGTCGTCGTTCGCGGCGGCGGCGTCGATTTCCGCAAACGTCTCAGCCACGAACGCCTCGAGCGCGGCGCGCGGGTCTCGCGACTCCGCCCCCGCCGACTCCGCCGCGGGCTCGGCGCACAGCCGGAGCAGGACGCGCAAGGACGCGAGCGACGCGCGCATCGCATCCGCCGAGGAGCCGCCTTCGGCGCCCCGCCCCGGCGCCGTCTCCGCCAGGGTCTCCGCCAGGGTCTCCGCGACGTGCTCGAACGCCTCCAGGTCGTGCCTCAGCCCGAGCAGCCCGCGCGCGTTCACCGTTTTGGCCGACGAAAGATCCGTCTCCATCGCGCGTAATGTCGCGTCCGCGCACAGCGCGAGCGACGCGCGCGCGACGCGCGCGAACGCCGCGACCGCCGCCGGCGGCGCCGGCGTCGCCAGCGCGCGGCGGAGCGTCCCGTAGAAGTACGCCGAAACCGCGGACGCGCGCTCGGAAGGGCCGGAGGGGGGACTCGCGGGAGCCCACTCGTTCGGGGACGCGGCGGCGGTCGCCGCGGAGGCGATGTGCGCGCGCGCCGCGCGGAGAAGCGCGCGCTCACAGGCGCGCGCCGTCGCGGCGAACGGCGGCGGCGAGACACTCAGCGAGACGTTCGATTTTTGTTCCATCCCCTCCGGCTTTCTCGCGAGCTCCGGCTTGTTCGCGTCGCCCGAGCTCGAATCTCGGCGCGCGAGTTCTTCGAGTTCTTCGTCGTACGCCGGAAAAGTCGTTTCCGACGCGCGGAACGCGCGTCTCGCCGCCGCCGCCGCGAGCGCGCACCACCCGTCGACGCGCGCATCGAGCCACGCGGCGTCGGCGATGAGCCGCGCCGCGAGAGCCTCATCTTCGTTTTCCGAAAACGCTCGCTTTTGGACGCTGAGGCTCCCAAACGCATCCTTTTTCTCGGCATCCGTCTCGGAAAAAAGAGGAAGCGCGCACGTCCGCGCCACGCGCTCGACGCACGCGCGCGTCGCACTCCGCGCCGTCGCCGCCGCGTCGCGCGGTTCGCGGACGTCGCCTCCGCGCGCATCCCCGACATGCGCGAGCCCGCCCAGGAACGCGCCCGTCTCCGCCGCGAACGCCTTGAACGTCGACGCGAGGTCCGCCGCGAACGCCGAGGGCACGTCTCCGTCCGCCGACGCGGCGGACGCCCCCGCCTCGACGTTCAGCCGCGCCAGCCGCGCGCGCGCGGAAGTCGCGGAAGTCGCGCACGCGTCCGCGGTGTCGTCCTCCAGGAGCTCCAGGACGCGCGCGCGCGCGGCGCGCGCGGCGGCGTCGCGCAGCCGAAGTGGCGCGGCTTCGAACCCGGGACCCAGCCGCGCGAGCGCGAAGCACGCGCGCTCGACGGACGCGACCGCCGCGCGCGCCACCGCCGCCTGACCGGCGTCGGCGACGGCGGCGACGACGAACGCCTCGAGCTCGCGCACCGCCGAGACGAAGGCGCGTTCCAGGTGAGAAGGCTCCGTCGGCGTACGATCGCCGTCGAATATGTCCAGCGCGCGGTCCCGCGCGACGCGCCGCTCGATGACGAAGTGCCCGACGAACTTGGCCAGAGACTCGTTGATCAGCCGCCGAAGCGCGTCGTCGCTGGTTTTTTTCTCGACACCGCCAAACGCGTACGCGTCGTACCGCATCTCCGCGCGGAGCTGCAGCGCCCTCTGCTCGCGGACGCGCGCGGCGAACCGCGCGCCGAGCCCGACCGCCGCGAACGCGCGCGTCGCGGCGCGCAGGGGCGCCGTCGCCGGCGCCTCCGAAAAAGAGGCGCCGGCGACGTCCAAGGCGCGGAACGGATCGGAAGGGTCGTACGAGACGTCGCCGACTCCGGGGCGCGCGGAACGCGCCGAATCCGCCGGCCCTTCGGGTCGGCGAGACAGCGCCTCATTCGGGCGTCCTCTCCGTGCCTCTCCGCCGTCTCGGTCCTCCGCCGCCGCCTCCGCGGTGAAGTCGATGCGCCGCGGCAGAGTCGAATCGCGCGTCTCGGGGCGCGTCTCGGAAGCGGGAGACGAGCGTTCGGCCGAGTCCGCGGCCGAGTCCGCGGAGACGGCGAACGAAGGGTCGTCTCCCGCCGCCTCCGCCGCGCGCCGCGCCGCCTTGGCGCGCTCCGCCGCCGCCGCCACGTCGACGGCGGCGCGCCGCGCCGCCGATGCCGCCGCCGCGCCGCGCGCGCGCGCGCGCTCGACGCTGGCGCGCACCAGCGCGCGCGCTTCAGACGGATCCCCGAACGAAAACGCAGCCGTCTCGCGCGCGGCAGTCGCCTCGGCGCGGTCGTCGCCGCGGCGGTCGCCGAGGGAAAGCGCGCGCGCGCCCGCCGCCGCCGCCGCCGCGCGCGCAGCGACCAGCCACTGGGTAGCGGTGGCGTCCGCGCCGCGCAGCGCGGCGTCGCGCGCGCGCGCGCTGTCCTCCAGCAGGGACGCCGCGAGCGCGCGCGAGGCGGCGCACTCGCGGGTCCCGCTCCCGTCGTCGGACGAATCGCGCTCGTCGTCGGACCAGCTCGCGTGCGCGTTCGTCGCGTGTTTTCGACGCGCGTCGATCGGCTCCGTCGCGGTTCCCGAACGCGCGAACCGCGACCGCGGCTTCGGCGCCGGCGCGAGTCTCGGGACGTGCTCGTTCACGACGGCGTCGGTTTTCGCGAGCGCGTCGAACCACCGCCGCTGGGCAAGCGCGATTTCCGCTTCGCGCGCGACGGCGCACGCGCCGCGGCAGGCGTCCGCGCGCCGCGCCGCGCGCGCCGCGCGCGCGGCGGTGGCGCGCTCGTATGAGCAATCAGCCTCGGCCGCTAGCACGGGCGCGCCGGCGGCGACGAGCTCGTCGTGCTGCGCGCGCGCCTGGCTCGCCGTTCGCCGCAGCAGCTCGCGCACGCCGCCGAGACGCGCGACGGCGGCGGTGAACGCCTCGTAGTTTTCCTGCGACGCGCACAGGCGCGTGACCTCCGCCGCGTGCTCGTCGCGAACCGCCGCGAGCGCGCGCAGCGCCGCGTCGCGCTCGGGGAGGGACATGAGCGAGCTTTTCCGATCGTCGCGAGCGTTCGTCGCGAGCTTTTCAGACTCGGTTTTCGAATCGCCCGAGCCGGTCCGCGTATCGACGTCCGCGGCGAACGCGACGCCGCGGCCGGCGGCGCGTTCGCCGTCGGTCGCGCTCTCGCGCGCGGTCAGGTCCTCGCGCAGCAGCGCGAACCGCACCAGCGGCGCCGGGTCGACCGCCTCGGAGTCGGCGGCGGCGGCGACGGCGGCGCGCGCGGCGACGAGCAACGACTCGGCGTGTTTTTTTTCGTGCGCGTCGGACGTCGCGCGGAGTATCGCGGGCGTGGCGTCGGAAGCGTCAGTCTCGGGGTGGACGACGTCGTCCCATCGCCGCGTCTCCTGTGCCATCGCCGCGGCGTGCGTCGCCGACCCCGGCGTCGCGTGGTGCCTGCCGCTCCCAGCGTCCTTCGCGCTCGCCGCGACGGCGATGTCCACCACGCGCTCCCAGACGTCCGGGTCGAAGCCGGAAGGGCACGGCGGGCGAGGCGCATCGCGCGGCACGGGGGAGAAAGGCGTCGAAGGCGCGGCCGGCGTGCCCACCTGCGGCGACGCGGAAAGGCTCTTCCGCCGCCGCCGCGTCGAAGCGCGACGGGAGGGCTTCATGGCCCCTCCCGTCTAGGCACCCGGGCTATGGGAGAAGAGAGACTCGATGTCACGCGAAAACTGCCACGCGAAAAGTCAGTCGTTGCTGCCTGACGTCGAGTTGCCGACGAAGATGCTTTCGTCGGTCGCCTCCGCGAAAAACGAGCACAGGCATCATTGTCATCAGTCTGAAAAATACTCAAATGAACGAAAAAAAGCGCCACGCCACTTCGAAGAAAAGAACAGAAGAAGAAGAGGATGATGTTCTCTCGGCATTGGTCGCGACGCGCCATGGCGTCTCCGGACGACCATGACAGCTTCCGCGCCGCGACCAAGCGGCGCATCATCGATGACATGCTCGGCAAAGTCGCCGCGTCGGGGGGCGGCGAGTGGAAGGTGCTGATCGTCGACCCGGTCACCATGCCCGTGGTGTCCGCGTCCTGCGGGATGAGCGACCTGACGAACGAGGGGGTTTCGCTGGTGGAGAACCTCGCGCAAAGCCGCGAGCCGCAGAGACACCTGGACGCGGTGTACTTCATCTCTCCCTCGCTCACGTCGCTGCAGGCGCTGTGCGCAGATTTCGCGGACCAGGACGAGGAGCGGCGCCTCTACGCGCGCGCGCACGTCTTCTTCTCCTCGCCCATCTCGCCGGCGCACCTCGCGACGCTCAAGCAGTGCCGCGGGCTCGTGCGCAGCCTGGCGAGCCTGGCGGAGCTCAACCTGGAGTACCACACCAAGGACACGCACACGTTCACCACCGGCCAGCCGGGCGTGATGCAGGCGTTCTTCGCGAGCGACGAACGCGCGCGGGAGGGGGAGGTTCAGTCTGCCTCCGCTGCGGCGGAGACCGCCGCGACGCGCGTCGCCACGCTGCTGGCGTCGCTCGGCGAGTTCCCGACCATCCGCTACAAGGACCGCGGCGTGGACGGCGCCGCCGGGACGTCCCCCGCCGCAAACGTCGCGCAGCGGCTGTACCGGATGATGCTGGCCCTGAGGAACAGGCAGGGCGTTTCGGGTGAGACCGGCGGCGTTCCGCGATTCGGAAGCACGTGCGACGTGCTCGTGCTGGACCGCGCGTGCGACCCCGTGGCTCCGCTCGCGCGCGAGTGGACGTACGAAGCCATGGTGTTCGACCTGCTGGACGTGTCGCCGCTCGGCGTGTACGCGTACGAGATCGAGACGAACGCCGGGACGCAGAAGAAACAAGCGGTGCTCGGGGAGAGCGACCCGCTGTTCGTCGAGCTCAGGCACGAGCACATCGCGTTTGTGCTCAACGCGCTCGCCGAGAAGGCGAAGGCGTTTTCCGACGCCGGCGGCGGACGCCTGGACGCGGACGCGAGCACCGGCTCGCTGAAGCGCGCGGTCGAGTCTCTACCGCGCTTCATGGAGGCGCAGGCCAAGCTCTCGGTGCACACCTCCATCGCCGCGAGGCTCAACGCGATGCTCAAGAAGCACGGCCTGGGCGACGTCGGGCGCGTCGAGGAGCGGGTCATCTTCGGCGAGGCGACGTCCAAGGACGTCGTCGCGCTCTTCAACGAGTTCGCCGCCGCCGGGGCGAGCGGCGGGGACGGCTTCCGCGCGAAGGCGGGGAAGGGCGCGGGCGGCGGGGGCGTCGTGGACAAGAACCCGTTCGCGGACCCGAACGGAGACTCGGGCTCGGAAAGGACGTGCGACATGCGTCCGGCGGACAAGCTGCGGCTTCTCCTGCTGTACGCGGCGTCGCACCCCGAGAAGTTCGACGACGCCGAGAGGGCGCGCTGGAGCAAGGCGTCCGGCTTGAGTCTGGGGGACGTCGCGACGGTGTCGTCGCTGGAGCGGCTGGGCGTGAAGGTCTCGAAGCCCAAGGCCGGGAGCCTCGGCGCGGCGGCCGCGAACGTCGGGTTCAAGACCACCAAGGCGAAGCGGCGGACGGTGCACGAGCGCAAGAGCGAGTGGGACCTGTTCCGGTTCCTGCCGGCGGTGCACGTGCTGGCGCGACAGACAGACGCGCAGACGCTGCCGCTGGACGAGTACCCCGAGCTGGGGGGGGACGCCGCCGGACGAGTGCCCGGCGCGGGCGCCGTGCCGGGCAGCCCCGCGCGCGGCGCGGGGCCGGGCGGCGCGCCCAAAACCCCGGGCAAGTCCGCGCGCACAGCGCGCGCCGGCGCGACGTGGGCGACGAAGCATCGCAAACCGAGCGCGGGCGGCTCGTCGATGGGGAGCGACGCCGAGTTTTCGCTCGGCGGCAGCGCCGGGAGCCTCGTCGGCTTGGGGCTGGACGACGCGAGTCACGCGCGTCCGCGCGAGCACAGGCACAAGCGGTCGGGGAGCGTGATCCCGCCGCGGCGGCTCATCGTGTTCGTGGTGGGCGGCGTGACGCGCGGCGAGATGCGCGAGGCGCACGCGTTGTCACGCGAGCTCGGGAGGGAGGTCCTGATCGGCGGCACGGAGGTGTTGACGCCGGAGACGTTCATGGGCGAGCTCGCGCGGCTTGGCGGGGGCTTCTCGGGGGCGGTCGCGCGGAACGAAGAGGAGGTGGACCTGGACGACATCGTCATCGAGTGAGAGGTGGTCGAGCGGCGGTGGGTGTTTGTCTGTTCGATTCGAACGTCTCTCCCGTCGCTTTCGCGTTTTCGTTTTCGCGTATCCGTACGCGTGTCAAGGCGCGCGCCGACTCACGGTGCGCGCGGCCGGCGGTCGCGCTCGCCGGCGGGTTTCGCGGCGCGTCGTTTTTTCACCTTTTCTTTTCTTTTTTTTCGCGCGCTTCCGCTTCTTTCGCGGCGAGGCGCCACTTTTCCTTGTCGAGGTCGATGGTCGGGTCGCGGCGTGAAATCCCGGTGACGCGTTCCTCGAGCCAGGGGAACACCCACGGCTTGCTCCCGAGCACGTAGCGTCGAATCGAATGATCGTACGCTTTTCGACTTTGGTTCACGAGCCGCTCGAAAGCGGAAGGGTCGTCCTCTTTCGTGCACACCTGCAACTGCCTGGTGTCCTTACGGACGAGCACCTCGGGGTTCCAGCGCATGTCGTGCCACGTGATGATTCCCGCGCACCCTAAAGCGACGGAGACGGCGGCGACCAACGGGTACACTTCGACCGGCGGTCGAAGGGAAGTGTTGAAGCGGGAGGGGGGAGGAAGGGAAGGAGAGGAGGCTGGCCAAAAGTTTGGCCACTGCACGTGAGGAATAGGAGTATGGTGGCGGTGGCCGTGGTGACGCGCGCCGGACGACGACGCGCTGGAGATGCCGCGGTGCAGCCCCGCTTCGAGCTCGCCGTCGTGGCGGACGCCAGGACGAGACATGCTTTCGTGTGCGGTGCGGAGTGTGTGCGCGGCGACGACGCGTTCGAGAGTTTCGTTCGTGCGCTCCCAGAAAATAAAGGTCCACGTACAGTATTTCTCCCCGGCCGCGTTTCACTCCGTCACGCGCGGGACGTGATTGACATGTCGCTCGCGCGCGCGGCGGCGGCGCTGTCGGTCTCAGCGGTGTCCGCCGGCGCGAAGCGCGGCGGCTGGTTCGTGTACGTGGTGGAGACCAAGAGCGGCAAGCTGTATAGCGGCATCACCGTGAATGTGAAGAGGCGCTTGGAGCAACATTCGGGAACGCGCGTCGGTGGCGCGAAAGCATTGCGAGGCGACCCGCCCGTGCGCCTCCGGTACGCGGAGACCGCGGCGGACCGCTCCGAGGCGACGAAGCGTGAGATGGTCATCAAGCGCATGCCGCGTGCCAAGAAACTCGAGCTCGTGGAGGCGCGAGGGGCGGACCCGCGCGAATCGAACAACGGAACGTTTCTGGCGAACGTCGTCGCCGCGGAGGACCTCGCCGCCATGGACCCCTTCGCGTCGTGAGACGCGCGGAAGGACCGAAACGGTGTTCAGTATAGATAGACTCGTTAGTCTACCTACAGTATTAATACTCTATCTCTATGTACCATGCTCCGCGCATCTCACGCGCGTTGCGCGCGTCGCGCCTCGACCATCTCTCGGAAGAGCTCCGCCGCGCGCGCCGCGGCGGCCGTCTCCTCCGGCTGCGGCGTCTCGTCTCCCGGAGATACGAACGCGAGCTTCGCCAGCTCCAGACGCAGCGTCTCTTGCGTTGCCTCCGCGCTCATCTCCACGGGACTCGGCGCGAAAACCACCTCCTCGCCGCGCGCCGCGGCCAGCGCGAACGCGCGGCGGCGCGCTTTCGCCTCGTCGGCGAGTCGGCGGTCGCCCTCAGCCACCGCCGCCGCCGCCGCCGACGCCGCCGCCGCGATCGGGTCCCTCGCCCGCTCGGGGAGCTCCGAGACGCTCGAAGCGTCTTCGACGCGCGAGTCAGCCCTTGTTTCATTTGTCGCGTCGGCATTCGAAACACCACCGTCGTCTGTCTCTTCCGCTCGCCTAGCCTCCGCGTTGGCCCGGCGCTCGGCGCGCTCCGCCGCCGCCGCGCGCGTCGCCGCCCTGCGTTTCTCGTCCCGCTCGACCACCAGCGACTCCTTGGCGTCCTTCTCCGCCTGCTTGCACATGCCCCCCCGCCGCCACGCCTCCGCGCCGAGCCGCTCCATGGTGGACACCGCCTTGTCGTCCAGGCAGGTGAGGCACGGCAGCGCGGACACCAGCGCGCGGCGATAGTCGAGGCCCAGCGAGCGCACGAGGGGGTTCCCGCGCAGATGGAGCACGCGTAGCGACGGAAACTCGGCGAGGACGCCGAGCACGGAATCGTCTTCGTCCGAAGCGAGCTCGTTCTCGCTGAGGTCCAGCGTCTCGAGGTCGGGAAGCCGCGTCAGCGCCTCGATCGCAGACGCGTCGCGCAGGCGGTTCTTCGCCAGCGTCAACTGTCGCAGGCTGTTCGGGAAAGCGCCGTTCGCGACGCGTTCGATGCGGTTACCGGCGAGCGAGACGCTGACGAGCGACGGGTGCCGTCTCGCGAGCTGCGCGTCGTCCACGCTCGTCAGCGCGTTGCCGCTGAGGTGGAGCACCGAGAGCTTGCGCATGGTCTGGAGCCCGTCCCCGAGCGTGGGGCCGATCCGGTTGTTCTCGAGGTGCAGCACGGTGACGCCGGTGAAGGCGTCCAGGCCCGCGACCGCGCGCCACCGCTTATCCGAGAGCCACAAGATGTCGTTCACCTCGGGCAGCACGTAGCCGTCTCTCTCGCGCGCCATCCTCGCCACCACCTCGTGCGTCATGAGCGGGAAGCCCTCGGCGTCGTGGGGGTCATCGGGGAGGCTGCCGCCGGGCACGCGCTCGCCGACCATCGCCGCGGGCGCCCCGGGGACTGGGGCGTCGCGCCCGGTGCCGAGAGATGACGTCGACGCTCGCCTCCAACTTTATTCCGTTCTTCCCCACGACTGATCATCATGAACACGGCGGCACGCCATGTTTCATCAGCTCCGACGGGACGATCGGCTCCCGAAAGCGCGCGACGCCGCGGCGGTTTTCGTTTTTTCGCGCGCCGCGCTTCGCGAAGAGGACGTCGACGCGTGCGATAGTAAGTAATAGAATAATAACAGCTAAGAAGAACCTCGTCGTCTACCGCGAAACGCGAAGCGCCGTACCCGACGTGCGACGCGTCTCCGGGAAGCATCACGGTCGTGAACCCGGAGGTGAATCGTCGAATCGTCGAATCGCCGAATCGAGCGTCGTCGCGCGTGCGCCTCACGAGTCGCGCGCGGATACCGCCGTCCTGGCCTCGGCGTCGAAGGATTTCCGAGCCGCGTCGTCGTCCATCGCGTCCAAGTCCAACGCTATGTCCGCCTTCGCGGCGATCTGCACGAGCGTCTTCGCGCGCGCCACCGCCTCGTTCAGGGTCAAGAACATCTCGATTTTCGTCGTCGGAAGCGAACCGCTTACAGCTTCCGGAAAGTCCGTCTCGCCGGTGATCCCGGCGGCGCGCAGCGCGTCGCGCGCGGGGCCGTTGAACTCGCACAGCACGAGCGCCCTCCCCCGCGCGGCGCAGCGCGCGCGCACCTGCTGCAGTGCGGCCGCGCCCGATGAGTCCACGTGCGGCATCGCGCCGCCGTGCACGATCACGACTCTCGGCTCGAGCTCCAGCGTCAACGCCGCGAGCTCGTCTTTGAACGAATCGGCGTTGGCGTAGAACAGGGGCGCGTCCATGCGGTAGATGAGCGTCTTCGGCACCGGCGTCCCCTCCGGGAACCGGTCGCGGTTGCGGAACGTCGGCGGGTCCTCGCAGATCTGCACCAGCACGGCGCTGTGCGGCGACGCGACTCTCTGCACGAGGATGACCACCGCGAGCCCGGCGGAGACGAGGATGCCCTGCAGCAAGCCCCAGAACAGGGTGCAGAGGAACGCGGCGAGCACCAAGGCGAAGTCCCGCTTGTCCGTTTTCCACAAGTGCGCGAACTCGCCGACGTCCACGAGCGACGACACCGCCACGACGATGATGGCACTCAAGATGGGCTTCGGCAGGTCCGTGAACAGGGGTGTCAGCACGAGCACGGTGATGATCATGAACAGCGCCGTGACCAGGCTGGCGAGCGTGCTCTTCGCGCCCGCCTGGTAGTTCACCGCGCTGCGGCTGAACCCGCCCGTGACGGGCATGCACTTGAAGAAGGCGCCGACGACGTTGGCGAGGCCGAGGCCGACGAGCTCGCGCTGCGCGGACATGCGGTAGCCCTCCTTCTCCGCGATGGTCTTCGCGACCGCGAAGGACTCCAGGAAACCCACGAGCGCGATGGACACCGCGGTGCCCATGACCGCGCCGATCTCGCCCCACAGCACGTTCTGCGGCGCCGGGAAGCCCGCCGGCACCTTCCCGATGATCCGCACGCCCTTCTCGGCGAAGCCGGCGTAGTGCGAGACGAGGATAAAGAAGACCACCAGGAAGAGCGCCTCCGGGAACCGCTTCAGCGCCCTCGCCTTCTGCTTGACGCGCTTCGCGGCGAGCAGGAAGGCGATGGACGAGACCGCCACCCCGAAGGTCATGCCGTGCGTCTCGCCCAGCCTCCGGAAGAACGGGTCGAGGATGTCCTGCAGGCGCTCGCTGCGCGGGAGCGAGAGCTTGAAGATGTCCTTGAGCTGCGAGCACCCGATGACGATGGCGGCGGCGCTGGTGAACCCGCTCAGCACGGGGTGCGGCAGAAAGCGCGCGACGAACTCGAGCTTCAGGAAGCCCATGCCCGCCTGGAGCAGCCCGACGACCAGCGCCAGCGTCGACGCGAGGCGCTGATACCGCACGGGGTCCTCGGCGGGGTCCTGGATCTCGGAAAGGCCCGCGCTCGTCAGGAGCGCCACCATGGCGACGGGGCCGACGGCGAGTTGGCGCGAAGAGCCGAAGAGCGCGTACACGAGGATGGGCATGATGCAACTGTAGAGGCCGATCTCGGGCGTGAGCTGCGCGAGCGCGGCGTACGCCATGCCCTGCGGAACCACCATGACCGCGACGGTCAGGCCCGCCACGACGTCGCTCTTGATGTCGTCCCTGGACAGGCTCTTGACGACGCCGATGAAGGGAAAGAGCTCATCGACGGAGTGGGGGACGTTGGCCTTGATGATGGCCTTGATGGAGTTCGGGTCGAGGACGTTGGACGTCATCGTGCCGACGAGTCGGTATTGACGGGCGTCGCGTTGTGACGAAACGCGCGCGCCTTCACGCGTGGAAAACGCGTCGCGTGACGGCGAAATGTGTCACGAATGGCGATCGGCGGGAAATTAACCCCTGAACAGACCGTGGAAGCGCCCATACAGGGCGTGTCATCTCGACTTCACAAGAAAACGCCAAAAATTTTTTGATCGATTCCCGATTCTCAAAAGTTGACATCGTTTCCGGACGAAGCACCTGGGTTTTCCTTACAGACAGCATCCGCGAAACGCGTTGACGGAAAACGCGTCACCATATGTCGACGCGGTCCGCCTCCGCGCGAAACAGCCCGTCCCCTTCCCGCACGCCGAAGGCCTCGACGAACTCTGGCATGTTGGACACCGTGCCGTTCACGCGCACCTCGCAGGGCGCGTGCGGGTCCACCGCGATGTACTTCGCCGCCAGCTTGGCGGTGATGTTCTGGCGCCACACCGTGGCCCACGAGAAGAAGAAGCGCCTCTCCGGTTCCGGCGGGAAGTTCTCCGGCGCGTCGTTCGGATCGCCGTCCGCGTTTCTGGACATACGCCACGCGCGGTACGCCAGGCGCAGTCCCCCGAGGTCGGCGATGTTCTCTCCCTGCGTGAGCTCGCCGTTCACCACGCGGCACTGACACGCGTTCACGGCCACCGCGCGGATCCCCGGCTTGGTCAACGAAAACGGACCGCGCGCCCTCTCCTCGCACGCGTCGTCCTGCGTGTGCACGGTTGTCTTCCCCGCCTGGTCCACCATCACCTTGGCTCTTTTCACGAAGTCCGCCGCGTCGCTCTCCGCCCACCAGTCGTTCATGTTCCCGGCGGCGTCGAACTTGCGGCCCTGGTCGTCGAAGCCGTGCGTGATCTCGTGGCCGATCACCGCGCCGATGCCGCCGAAGTTGATCGCCGGGTCCGCGTTTGGGTCGAAAAACGGAGGCTGCAGGATCGCCGCCGGAAACACGATCTCGTTTAGCATCGGGTGGTAGTACGCGTTGACCTGCTGCGGGGCCATGAACCACCGCTCGCGGTCCACGGGGGCGTCCATGCGCGCCAGCGCGCGCTCGTGCGCGAACCGCTTCGCGGCGACGACGTTGGCGTAATACGTTTCGTCACAGTCCACGACCAACGTCGCGTAGTCGATCCACGCATCCGGGTACCCGATCTTCACGCGGAAGCCCGCCATCTTCTCCAGCGCCGCCGCCTTGGTCGCGTCGCTCATCCAGGGCAGCTCCCGCAGGCGCGCCTCGACCGCGGCGGTGACGCCGCGCACCAGCGCCTCCGCGGAGGCTTTCGCGGACTCAGGGAAGTGCGCCTTCACGTACGCCTTCCCGACGAGCTCGCCGATGAGCGCGTCGGCGTGCCTCACCACGCGCTTCCAACGCGGCTTGAGCTCCTTCTGCCCGTCCAGCTCCTTCCCGAAAAACTCGAAATCCAGATCCACGAATCGGTCGTCCAGGTAGTCCGACGCGCGGCACACGGCGTGGAACGCGGCGTACGCCAGCGCGGTGTCGGAGGTGATGGCGTCCGCGCCCGACGCGCTCGCGACGGCGCGCGCCGCGGACGAAAGCGCGGGGGGGCACGACACGTTGATCTCGCCGGGCGCGGGTTTGCCCAACGCCGCGAAGTACGCCGCCCAGTCAAACGCGCCTTTTTCGTCATCCGCCTCGGCGCCGCCTTTTTCCTGACTGAAAGACCCGCCGCCGGGGAGCGTCTCGAGCGACGCGAACTTGTTGTACGTGCGCTCGGCGTCGCGGCGCTCGGCGGGGGTCAGGTGCGACCGCGCCAGACGCGTCTCGAAAGCGAGCACCGCGCGCGCGGCGGCGGCGGCGGCGGGCCCGTCGGGGTACGTCTCGGGCATCGCCAGCGCGAGCGTCTTCGCGACGTGCGCTTCGTACTTCTCGCGGAGCGCGACTCGATCCGCCGCGTCCGAGAGGTAATAGTCCCGGTCAGGCAGTGCCAGACCGCCCTGGCCGATCGCGGCGAGCGACCACGCCGAGTTCTTCTTGTCCGGCGAGTCCCCCACGCCGAACAGGATGGAGACGCCCGCGGCGTGCAATTCGGCGGTCGCCGCCGCGACCGCGGCGAAGTCCCTCGCGCCCACCGCGCGGGCGAACGCGCGGCAAACGCGCAGCGTAGGCGCCAACGCCGCGTGCGAGTCCTGCTCGTTCGCGCGCATGCCGCTCTCGAACCACGCGTTGGCCTTGTCGTCGTCCGCCTCCATCGAGGCTCGGGTTTTGGCGAGTGCCTCGTCCGCGAGGGCCTCGAAAACGCCCCACCGGCCGTACGCGGGAAACTTGCTCATGGGGTTCGCGGCGAGCCAGTGCGCGTTGACGTGCCGGTACAAGTCATCCTGGGGACGGGGGGGCGTCGGGCCCTGGCCGCCGCCGCCCATCTTCACGGTATGTGGCGTGCGGTCGCGCGAGATCCAGTGACGCTTCGGGTTTTCTGCATGACATCAGGCGACGGCTGGACCGGACGGCTACATTAAAATAAATAGAGTTTCGCGCGCGCGAATGACGAACAACTCGTACTTCACCGGGGAAGTACGAGTACGTTCGTGGCACCTTAGCTCCTGTCGTATACGACGTCTAATAGCTCTAATAGCTCTAATAGCTCACGGTGGGCGGGGGCGGTTTCCGCATCTCCTCGAGCTCTCGCCGCGTCCATTGCGCGAACTCCCACAGGCTCTGCTCCCCCCCGATCTCGCGCATGTCCCCCAGCACGTCCGCGTCCGCGCGCCCGGCGCTTAGGTCGACGCGCCCCTCGCCGATCACGGTGACCCCCAGCCCCTCCGCGTCCGCGGTTTTCATCAATAAAGTGGGGGGCATGGCCTGCGTGGTGCATATGCCCTCGTTCGAGTCCGCACCGCGCGTCGAGCGCATGAACCACACGAACCGCTCGGCGTCGGCGCGCGACTGAAAACACACCGCGTGCGCCCGCGGCGTCGGCTTGACGCGCGGTCCGCCGTTTTCGCCCGGCAGGTACGCGGGCAAACCCGGGTGGGTCATGCGCATGGTCATGATCTGCGTCGCTTTTGTCGCCGGGTTCGCCTCGAAGATGGGGAACACGACTTTCAGCCTTTGCCAATAGAACGGGTCGTCCTCGGAGACGTGCCGCTTTTTGGTTTTTGGCAAATCGTCGCGCGGGTCGTACAGCTCGTCCTTCGCGAACTTCCCGTCCGCGAGCCCGTACTTCTCGATGACCTTCTCGCACATCTCGTCC
>Ga0181563_10003213_pt1 | contig 15686 bp, 8 predicted proteins | sample 011ome_25_FD_133759 | JGI IMG/M metagenome (GOLD analysis project Ga0181563, IMG submission 133759) | Coastal salt marsh microbial communities from the Groves Creek Marsh, Skidaway Island, Georgia - 011512CT metaG (megahit assembly) | ecosystem: Environmental > Aquatic > Marine > Intertidal zone...
CGGCGATTTTCGAGGCGGAGCGGTCGATGTCGTCGCTGCACGTCTCTGAAGTCGCCGATCACAAGTTTTGGGAGACGCAGCCCGTCGGACAGTTGAAGCCCGAGCTCGACAAGCGTGGCCCCGAGGGCCCGATCGACGACCCGATGACGGTGGCGGACGTCCGACAGGAGGGGTACTCGCTGCCTGACTCCTTCGAGTGGTGCTCGTGCGACATGAACGACGCGAAGACCAACGAGGAGGTGTACGAGCTGCTGGACAAGAACTACGTCGAGGACGACGACGCCATGTTCCGATTCTGCTACAGCAAGGAGTTTCTGCGGTGGGCGCTTCAGCCGCCGGGGTACCACATGGACTGGCACCTCGGCGTGCGCGTCGCGGGCACGGGTAAGCTCGTGGCGTTCATCAGCGGCGTGCCCGCGCGCATGGTGGTCCACGGCAAGGAGATTGACCTCGCCGAGATCAACTTCCTGTGCATCCACAAGAAGCTCCGCGCGAAGCGTTTGGCGCCCATGCTGATCCGCGAGATCACGCGGCGTGTCAACCTGCGCGGCATCTGGCAGGCGGCGTACACCGCCGGCGTGGTGCTTCCCAAGCCCATCGGTACGGCGCGGTACTGGCACAGGAGCCTGAACGTCAAGAAACTCGTCGAGATTGGGTTCACGCACCTGCACGCGCGCACGACCATGTCGCGCACGATCAAACTGTTCAAGCTGGAACCGAAACCCGCGACGCCCGGGATACGGCCGATGGTCGACGCGGACGTGCCCAAGGTGACGGCGCTCGTGAACACGTACCTGCGCAAGTTTGCGGTCGCGCCGCACTTCACCGAGCAGGAGGTGAAGCACCACCTCTCTGTGCGCGAGGGGGTGGTGTACTCGTACGTCGTGGAGGATCCCGACGCGCCGGGCTCGATCACCGACTTCGTGTCGTTCTACTCGCTGCCGTCGACGGTGATCCAGGGTCACGGCGGGCACGACACGCTGCGCGCGGCGTACTCGTACTACAACGTGCCCGCGAAGACGGACATCAAGCAGCTCATGGAGGACGCGCTGATCCTTGCCAGGTCCAAGGACTTTGACGTGTTCAACGCGCTGGACCTGATGGAGAACGCGCGCTTCCTGAAGGACCTGAAGTTCGGCATCGGCGACGGGAACCTGAGGTACTACCTGTACAACTGGAGGCTGAACGACGTCGTGGAGCCGTCCCAAATCGCGCTCGTGCTGACATGAAAGGAAGCGCGCGCGCGGACGGGAAGAACAGCGTCCGCGGGCTTTCGGCGGGGGCGCCGTGAGGAACTGTGAGGAACGAGTCGTGACGAGTTGTGACGAGTTCTCTCGCGCGAGCGACGACAGCAAAATCCGACGAAAAAAAATCCCCTTGCTTTTTTTTTTAGTGAAAAATCGCGCGTATCGCGCGCGCGAAGAACGACGCTCGGCTTCTTTCCAAAGCTCACGCGCTCCTCCAGAGATGGCCGTACTCGTTCGTCAGCGTGTCTCGCCTCTCCTGGATTTGCCGGAGCAGCGCCTCCGCGCCGACGCCGGGCTCGTTCAAGCCCCACTTTTCTGCGTCGCGCGCCGCGTCCGGCGCGACGGCCGCCGCGAGATTCCTCGCCTCGCGCTCCAGCCAGCCGTCGTCGTGGAGCGTCGCCATCGCGCGGCGCAGCTCTCGGAAGTACGCGGCGCGCGACGTGGGCGTCTTCAGCATCGCGTTCACGAGATGGTTCCAGGTGGACCGCCCGTCGCTCTCGGTGAAGATATCCTGCGGGTGCTCCGCGTCGCAGAAGAAGGGCGAATTCCACCACTCGCACGACAACACGCAGTACGTCCCGCGGTCGGCGCGGCAAGACGTCGCGCCGTTCGCGTCGCACCTCGCGTCTCGCGAACGGTAATCCGTCGCGAACGCGTCCTCCATGTCCCAGGGCACGCGACTCCACTTGCCGTCGCGTGGGTTCCGGTACACGTAGTAGTTCTTCGTGCACCGGTCCTGGTGCAGCATCGCCGTCTGCGCCGCCATCTCCCGCGCCACCGCGTCCACGTCGACCGCCGCGTACAGCGCCGCGGCGTCGCCGCCACCGTTCACGCGCGCGATCGCGTCGAGGAGCTTTCCCAGGTGCCACTCCGCGTCGCGCGCGCGCGCGTCCGTGGCGTGGTTCTTCGGCGTGCTGTAGCGGTACACCTCGGGGCAGGCGCCCCACGCGAGCTCCCAGTCGCGGTCGTACCGGCACGGCGCCCACTCGGGCGCCGGCGGCCGCAGGTTGGACAGTTTCCAGTGCACGGCTTTGTAGAGCGCGCCCGTCGGGTCGAGCCCCCTCCGCTCCAGGAACGCCTCGTCCACCTGCTCCACGAGCACGTACAGGCCGTGGAACGCGCCGTTGCGCCGCAGCACGACGTGGCGCGCCGCGGAGGCGGGGACACCCAGTCTCCGCATCGCCGCCGCCGCCAACGTCTCGCGGAGCCAGCTCTCTTTCCCGGGCTCGTCGTACGCGGAGTGCGCGTTGATTTCCTCCACCTTCGCGCTCTGGGCCCCGTCGCCCCAGTAAATCTCGAACGCGTTCCCGCGGAAGTCGAACTTGTACTTGCGCTTGGGCCAGTCCTTCGAGCCGCCCTTGCCCCACATGTTCGGGTCGCCGCGCCGGCCCGACCCGCGCCGGCGCGCCGTCACGCCCTTCCCGTAGAACTTGAGCTCGCGCGCGCCGCCGCCGCCGCCGCGGCTCTGGTCGAACGCCAAGAAGCTCTCCACCGGGTCGTCCCACCGCGCGCCCTCGGCGTTTTCCACGAACCAGTGGAGCGTGGGGAGCGCGCTCTCGCTCGCGATCGCGGCCGCGTCCACGACGGCGCCGTAGACATCGCCTTCCCGTTTCGGTTTCCGCGCGCTCGCGCGTTCGCCGCCGCGCTCGGAAACCGTGACCCAGTATCGAACCATCTCGCCTCGTTTCGGGAGCTCGTTCGCGGGAATCGCGGCGGCGAGCGTGGCGTACGGGGCGTCCGGAACGTCCGCGCTCGAGCCCGTCGCCGGGCGCATCGGCGCGGATTTCTCCTCGCCCCACATCGCGCGATACCGCAGGCGCGCCTCGACGGCGTCGCCCCGACGCGTCCAGACGTTCTCGCCCGAACCGCCCGAACGCCAGCCAACCTTAGCGGTCACGACGAGCGCCGCGCCCGAGTCCACCGACGCCGGCTTGGAGTCGAGGGAAACATCCAGAAACGCGGGCGCGTCTTGCGCCTGCGCGATCGCGAGGGTCGCGGCGACCGCGACCGCGAGACACAGCGGGGAGGGGAGCGGCATCGTCGGGAACCTCTCGAACGAGCCCGCTCCTCACAAGAGGAAACCGAAAGTCGCGAGCGCGTGTCGGTATCTCACGCGGAGAGGAGTGCCTGAGCGACGACAGGGGTTCGTTTCCGTCATCGTCCTCGGTTTATGCCGTGGTCCGTGTCGCGATCTCGACCCCTCGGTCCCTCGGACCTCGTCTCGGACCTCGGACGCACGCGGTCGCTCGCTCGTATCTCGTTTTCCTCGTTTCAGCGACGCTCTCTCGAAAACGCCGAAACCAAAATGTCGAAGCCGGCGTCCAGAAACCCGCCGACACCTTTTCGCGCGCGGCCGCTGCCGAGAGGCGTGATGGGCAACCGAGGCGGCAAGCCTCGGCGCGGGCGTCCCCCCACACCCCCGCCTCTGTGCGATCCCGACCCCTCTGGCTTCGACCGCGTCGCCGAGAGCCTGCAGCGCAGCGGCGTGGGGTGCGTTCGAGTGGACGATGACACGGCTCGAGCCATGGCGACGTGTTTCGGCGAGGCGCGCCGCGCGATGCCGACCGTCTCCTCGCTCCCGCCCGGCGACCCGCTCGCGATTCCCCCGGACGCGGACTCGGCGCATGCCTCCGGCGCGCACACCGCGGGCTGGGGCTCCTCGTACAACGCCGCAAGAGAGGGCTTCGTGTTCTCCGACGGCGCTTTCTTCGGCGTGCCCGCCGACCACCCCGAAGCCGCCGCCGACTTCGAGCGCGCGACCCGCGCCGCTTTTCGCGCGGCGCTCGCCGCCGCGCGCGAGGTGCTCTCCGCGCTCGAGCGGCGCCTGGCGCTCGAGCGGGGCTGGTTCGAGGCCAGCTTCGGGCCCATAGGCGACCACGCGCAGTGGCATGTCAAGCGGTACCGGCCCGAGTGCGTCGCATTTGATCAAATGCTGCTGCCCGCGCACACCGACCCCTCGCTCATCAGCGTGGTGGCGCACGACGCGCCGGGCGTAGAGGAGGGCGCGCGCGGGCTGGAGTACCTGGACTCCGGAGGTGGCGGAGGTGCCGGAGGTGCGTGGGCGGAGGTGCCGCACCACGGCCACGGCGTGCTCACCGTGTTCACGGGCAGCGTGCTGGACCGAATCACCGGCGGCGCGTTCCCCGCGGCGAGGCACCGGGTGACGCGCTCGGGTCTTAGAGGGAAGCGAAACGAAAACGAAAGAGACGCCGCGCCGCGTTTGGCGGCGACGTTTTTCTGGCGCCCCGCGCCGTGGGCCACGCTCCGCGTGCCGCCCTCGCCGAGGCTGCGCGTGCCCGCGCAGCTCAAGCAGATACGCTTCGACACGTGGTGCAGGCGCGTCGCAAAGCGCTACGAGGCGCACAGGAAACGCGGCGCGAAGAAGCCTCCCTCGGAGCGCGCCGCCGTCTCGGCCGAAAACGAAAACGGCGAAAACGGAGCGACGACGAAACGTCATGGAAAAAAAAGTGTTTCACTAAAAAACGCGCGCGAAAACGGGCGCGAAGGGTCCGCGGCGGTCGCGCACGCGCCCCCCGCGATATCCCGCTCCCCGGACTCGCGAGACACGCGCCTCGCACTGCTGGGCGGCCCGCTCGCCGGTCGGGAGAAGTACTTGGGCGGGGCGCTGGGCTTCGACGGGATGATTTACGCCATCCCCGGGTTCGCGCGGCGGGTGCTGCGCATCGACCCGAGCACCGGCGCCGTTGAGTACGTCGGTCCCGACTTCTCCAACGCGCCGTTCAAGTGGCTGCGCTCGGTGCAGTGCCCTCGGACGGGCGCCATCTACGGCCTGCCGTGCCATCACGACGCGGTGCTGAAGATCGTCCCGAGCCGCGTCGTCGGGCCGGACGGCGCATTCGGCGCGCCGGCCGTCTCGCTCGTCGGGCTGGGCGCGTGCGGCGCCGGGGACTGGAAGTTCCACGGCGGCGTGTTGTCTCCGGACGACGGGTGCTTTTACTGCATCCCGCAGTTCGCCGAGCGCGTCTTGAAAATCGACCCGCGCACGGACGCGTGCGAGCTGATCGGCGCGTCGTTCCCGGGGAGGAACAAGTGGTACGGCGGGCTGCTGGGCTCGGACGACCGCATCTACGGCGTGCCGCAGAACGCGTCGGGAGTGTTGCGCATCGACCCCCGGAACGCGGCGAACCCGTGCGAGGTGTTCGGCTCCTTCCCCGAGGGCGGATGGAAGTGGCACGGCGGCACGGTAGGCCCGCAGGGCGAGATCTACGGCATCCCCGCGCACGCCGACTCGGTGCTGAAGATCGTCCCCGGGGACGTCCCCGTGCTCTCGGAGATTGGTCCGAAGCTGCGGACGGGGGCGCACAGAGCCGACGGCAAGTACAAGTTTCTCGGCGGCGTGCTGGGGAAGGACGACTGCGTGTACTTCATCCCGAGCGATTCCGATCGCGTGGTGCGCGTGGAGTGCGCGACGGAAACCGTCAGGGAGGTGGGTGCGAGCCTCGAGCACGAGAAGATCGTGCAGAACAAGTGGCAGAACGGCTTCATCGGCGAGGACGGCGTGATTTGGGGCATACCGCTCAAGGCAGAGACGGTGTTGACCATCGTGCCCGGCGCGCGCCCGGGGGATGACCCGGAGGTGCGCACGGTGGGCGGGCCGTTCGGGGGCCTGAACAAGTGGGAGGGGGGGGTGATGTCCGCGTGCGGGAAGATGTACTGCATGCCGCTGAACCACAAGCGCGTGCTGGAAATCGACCCCGTGCGCGGCGTCAACGGCGCCGCCGCCGCCGCCGCGCGGGAGCGGCGGTGGAGCGCGAGCGAGGACGCGCCGCCGGCGGAGGCGCGAGCGAAACACGCGGGGATGAACCACGATTGACGTCTGAGCGGGGTCTGAGCGAGAACGGAGCACTTCTCGAAGTCACTTCTCCACCACGGTGGTCTCTGTGTTACGCACACTAAGGTAGACTTAACTCGTCTCTCATCGCGCCATCACGCGGTTCCCGCCTCCGCGCCTGTTTCGGCGGCTTCGCACGTCGCGCGCAGCGCGTCGGTGAGCGTGACGACGTCCACAGGCTCCCCGCCTTCGCACACGTACACTCTGTGCACGCCGTGCGTGAGGAACGAACGCAGCAACTCGCGGAAGCGCGTCTCGGGCGTCGCCGTGACGAGGTACGGCCCGGTTCTTCGGAACCCGCCCTCGTTCATCTTCGCGAAGAATGGGTTGGACGCGAACTCGGACGGCGCGCCCGCGCCGGAGAAGCCGGCGTAGGACGTGCCGTGCAGCAGCGCCAGGAACTCGGCCGTCGGCAAACCGAGAATCCCGAAGTGCTCGGGCTGGATGCACCGCACGTCGGAGACGCTCAGGTTGGCGATGAGCGAGCCTCGGTCGTCCAGCACCCCGACGCCGCTCACGCGCGCCTCGCACATGAGCGCGAACGCCTCGATGGCGGGAATCGTGGGGGGCACGGTGACCAACGCGGGGGGTTTCTTCTTTCGCTCGGTTTCTTTAATCGAAACCGCCGTCGCCGCCGCGGCGGATCCGCCGCGACACAGACCCAGGTCCTCGAGCGACGCGTCCGCCATGTCCCCCAGCTCGTCCGCTTTGACGGCGAGATACCGCACCGCGTCGCTCATGCTGACGATGCGCGCGATATCGCCCGACGCGTCGAAGATGGCGACGCGGTGGACGGCGCCGTTTGCCGACGTCTTGTTCAAAAACCCCTCGCGGATCGTGCGCCCGAAGGAGTGCCCGCGCGCGTCCGCGTCCGCGCGGAAGAGGAGCTCGGCGTCGTCCCCGAGGAGCGAGATGAGGCGCGTGTCGGAGACCTTGCGTTCCACGCTGTCAAGCACGCGCATCCAGGAAAGTACGTTCCGGTGTCCCTTCGGGAGCCTCGGGACGGAAGGCGCCGAGCCGGGGGCTGAAGGAGGGACTTCTTCGACTCCTTCGACTCCTTCGTCCTCTTTTTTGTCGTCTTCGGGGAGCGCCTTCACGAGCGCGCGAAGCGCGTCCCCGACGTCGAAGAACCCGAGCAACACGGGTCGCTCGCGTTCCCCGGAGTCGTCGTGGTGCGCGCCGTGGTTCATTTCGTCCGCGTGCAGGGGGTCGGGCTGGATCAGCACCGGCGCGCCGAGGATCCTGTGCCGCGCGAGCTTCTCGAGAGCGTCGCTCAGGGTCGAGTCGTGGTTCAGGGTGACCACGTGTTGCTCCCTCCCTCGAGTCCCCCCGACGAAACGCGCCTGCGCCTGGGTATGCTTCTTCGGGGACGGGAGACCCGTGACGGCGCGGATCACCTCGGAGAGCGGCGTCTCGAGCACGGCGCGCGCGGCGGCGCACGCCTCGGGGGAGAGAGACGTCGGGGACATGGTGAAGTGACGCGAGCCTTTGCTCAACAAGCTGCCTTTTCTCGGACGCGCCGGGTCCCGTCTTCAGGATCGCATTGTTGAAAACGAACAACACGGATATTTTTCACGCCGGTACGCATCCTCTGTCGTCAGTCCCGTCGCGATGCGCGCCGGGTTCCTCAACGCGCGTCCATCCAGGCGGAAAAAGCCGGACCCTCCGTCCGCGCCTGTCTCGGCGTCGTTCCCGGCACGCGCCATGGCCGGAGACTCGGCCCTCGAGACCCTACCGCGGCAGGTTCTGGCGAAGATCCTGTCACCACTGGACTCTGACGACCTGCAGAAGTTCGGGCTGGCGCTCCGAGATCCCCACATAGCGGAGGAGGCGAGTTGGGAGGCGTTGCGCGAGTTCGCTTCGAGATGCGACTCGCCCAAGAGTGCACTCGCTTCGTTCAATAAGATGGCGGGCGAGCCGCTGAAGCTCTGCGTGGACGCGGTGCGCCGGATCACCGAGGCGTTCGATAATGCGAATGACGACCGCGCGTACGTCATACCGCCCGTGCAGAACATTCCGGACATCGACGAGCCGATCAACAACCTCGACTACAAACTCGCGTCGTTCATCAAAAGAGACATCGTGACGGATTGGACTTTTCACTTGCACCCCCTTTCTCCGTCACGCGAGCGAGAGATCAATCACGAGGACATGCGGCGGTGGAACGATATGCACGCCGAAGGCGGGTTCTGGACCGAGGCGCCCGGCAAACGCGACGTCGCGTGCTGGTTGCTCTTCGGAACCCCGTGCGAACATATGAGACGCGCGTTCGCGCCGGATTCCGTGACCGCCGATCGCGAGGACGCGTTCCGTGACCTCTTCGCGGAGGCGACGCGCGCGTGCGTGCGCGTCGCCGCTTCGGCGTATCGGGATCTCCTGCGAGCGACGCGGCGAGAGTCGCGCGCGCTCGCGGTGCCCCGCGTCGTGGTGGTCGCGAGGCGTTTGGCGGAATACGGGTTTTTCCAAGAAGCCTCGGAGCTTCTTCGCGTGATACTGTTCGACGAAAACAACCACGAATTACTCGGTTCCGGCGCGCTGACGAACGAGCTCTACGTCTTCCTGACCGAGCTCTGCTGCGAAGCGATGTACGCCGAGACGTTTGTGGAGCCGTTCGCGGGTGAAGAAAACTTCCGCGCGTTCGCGAACGTCGTGAGGGTGGCGAGGTTGGCGGTCGATCGGACGACCGAGGACATGAAGAACGAGAATGTGGTTGACAAAGAGCCACGGGGAGGAAAGAACACACCGAAGGACCTGCCGCAAGCGAACGAGGGAACGTTTCAAGCCGTGCTCGACGTATTGACGCCGGAGTACAGGGCTTCACTCCACGACATCAAAATACGATATCTGGAAAAGAAAAGGCGCGTGGCCGAGACGAGACGGACCGAGTCCACCAGACGCGAACCCGAAACGCTGGAGTTGTCTTACGCCCACCCCGTCGATCGTCTCGCGGCGGCGCAGCACGCATACGGTCGGATTATGGGTTTGGCGCACCAGCAGAAATACATGCAAAACGATTTCGCAGACTACCCGGAGGTGGCAGCCGAAATCATCCCGCCGACCTTCATCTGGCCGAACCACGGCAAACGTTTGTTTCGGGGGAAAGAAATGGAAGTGTACGCGAGGGCAGCGGCGCGAGGCTCGGGTTTCTTACATTCGACCATGGAGGATATACGGAAAGCGGCGCGTTCAATGGCGGCGACGGGGGAGGTAATGTACTGCGGCATGTCCGTTAACATAAGCCTCGCGATGCGCGCGGACGGCGACGGAGACGTGGAATCGGCGGAGGATCGTTTAGAGGAAGCCGTCGAGGTGTCCGTGAGGTGCGTTCGATGTTTCCGTGACTCCATGAACATGTTCGATCGTGCGCAGAAAGAGCTCGCGGAGCTCGCGCTCTCGCGAGAACGCGGGGGCGTTGGAGAGGAGCTCTCTTCCGTGAAGCGAATTTTGCGCCTCGAGATGGGAGACGCCGCCGCGGCGAACGGCGTCCCGTTGCTGGACGCTTCGCTGTACGTCATGGCGAAGGACTTCGGGAAGGTGCTCAAGTTCGTGGGCTCGTACGTCGCCAGCGCCACCGCCTACGTCGATCCGGAGGTGTTCGAGATGGTCCCCGGAGACGTTCTAGGTTGCCCGTGGGTGCCTTGGGAGCTCATGGACGAGAACGGCGAGCTTCCCGAACAAACTAGCGTCCCGAACTGGTCCTGCTCCGCCGAGGGCGACCAGTGGTTGCTCCTCGCGTACGCGTGCGCCGCGGAGACGTACGGTCCGTTCCACGCGCACGCCAGGAACATCGAGCGCATGTTCGCGATGCAAGACCCGCGTCTCGCGATGGAACACCAGCACCAGCGCGTGACCCCCGAGGAGGTGCGTGTGCGCGCGCGCGCGGTCGCCAGGGGCTACCGCGCGGACTTCAAGAGGAGACAACCGGAGATTGCTCGTTACCTGTAATCTACTTTCGTAAACGTCTACGTACGCATTTTTTTTTCCTTCGTCGCGACGCGGCGCGGTACTACCGTCATCGCCGCGCGAGCGCGGCGAGCGCCTCCGCGTGCGTTTTCTCGTCACCCGCGACGCACACCTCCCCCTGGAACTCCCCCTCGGCGATGGCGTCCACCGAGCCCTGCCACCGCAGCTCGTCCCCGTTCCAGTCGGTGAACTTTCCGCCGGCGCCCACCACGATGGGCACCAGCGCCATGTAGTCGTACGGCTTGAGATCCGCCTCGACCACCGCGTCGCAGTGCCCGGCGGCGAGCAACCCGTACGCGTAGCAGTCGCAGCCGTACATGGGCACCTTGACCGCCTCCGCGACGCGCATGTATCGCGCTTCGTTCTCGCCCTCGAACATCAGAGGCGTCGTGGCGTACATGTACGCGTCTCTCAGCGCGCCGCAGCGCCGCGTCGAGATGACGTCGCCGTTGAGCGTCGAGGGCTCGCCGTCGACGCCGAGCCATCGCTCGCGGAGCACGGGCTGGTCCAGGATCCCCAGCACGGGCTTGCCGCCGCGCAACAGCGCGACGAGCGTCCCCCAGAGCGGCTTCCCGGTGATGAACGATTTCGTGCCGTCGATCGGGTCGAACACCCATGTCCACTCCTGCTCGCCGTTCGCGCCCAGCTCGATGCCGTGCTCCTCGCCGAAGATGGCGTGCTCGGGGAACCGATCCTTCACCATCGCGCGCATGGCCGCCTCGGCGCTCTTATCGGCGATCGTCACCGGAGACGCGTCGTTCTTGTCGTCGATCTCCAGCTTGGTGCGGAAGTACTTCGTGGTGATCTCGCCCGCGGCGTCGACGAGGTCGTTCGCCAGCGCGACGTACTCGGGGGGGACGGACGCGGCGGCCATCACGCCGCACGGGAACCGGGGGGCGGCCGAAAACCTGTCGGCACGACGAAGCGCCGAGCGGCTCATCCCGCGGCCGGAGGCGACTGGCGCAGGGGCGACGCGCGCGGCGGCGTGGAACATCGTGAGACGTGCGAGCCTCGATCCGAGGCCGAGCGACGCGCGCGGCGTGGGTGTGTCGCGACCGCGACGCTGTCGCAGGTCCAGTCGTCGAGTCGAAGAGTTTTGCCACAGTGCCGTCGGGATTACGGTATGATGAACTTTTTCGCGCTGTGACAAAAAGCTGGGCTGAAAGAACACACGTCCCACACCGTGTGGCCACTTCGCGTACGCGCATCCCGCAGTTCCGGCGGCAAGGCGGCAGGCGGCTGCCCCCCTACGCGGCTCGATCGTTCGCGCGCGTCGTTCACGCGCTCTCTCGCTCGGAGACGTACCCGAACCCGACCCCTCGGTCGATCTCATTCGAAACTCGTTCGCTTTTCTTCGGGGGTTGGGCGCGCCATCATGGACACCAACAGGCTGGCGAAGGAGCTCAGGGACATCGCGGCGGACACAAAGTCGGGGGTCACGGTGACAGTCCTCGGAGACAACCTCGCGCACATGCAGGGTACTTTGCAAGGTGCGTCACGGAACGGGGCACACACAGAACGACTCGCGAGCGAAGCAGATCGCCCCGACGGCACGGCCAACTCGCGATGCCGCTTTTTCGGTTCTCACCACAGAACGACGTCGTTCTGTTCTCGCGCCTTCGCGCGACGCGAAGGACCTTTTCGTTTCGTCACCCGTCTGACCGCGTTCGCGAACCCTCGACCCGAATGAATCGTCGGACCCGCGCAGGCCCCGAGGAGTCCCCGTACGAGGGCGGCGTGTTCTACGTGGACATCCAGCTCACGGACGCGTACCCGTTTGAGCCGCCGAAGATGCGCTTCATGACCAAGGTGTGGCACCCCAACGTGTCCTCCGCGAACGGCGCCATCTGCCTGGACATCCTGAAGGAGCAGTGGTCGCCCGCGCTCTCCATCAAGACCGCGATGCTGTCGCTGCAGGCGCTGCTGTCGTCGCCCGAGCCGAGCGACCCGCAGGACGCCGTGGTGGCGAGGCAGTACATGGACAACCTCGCCGAGTTCAACGCGCAGGCGAGGCGCTGGACAAGAGAGCACGCCGGCGCCGGCGCCAAGGACGAGAAGCTCGAGCGGCTCAAGGAGATGGGCTTCGCGGAAAACGCCGCGCGCGCCGCGCTCGGCCGCGCGGCGGGGGATGAACAGCAGGCGCTCGAGCTGCTCCTCGCCGGCGCTTGAAAAGAACGCGCGTGACGACGACGCGCGGCGCGGAGGACGCGGCGCGGGAACGACGGGCGGGACGGACGCGTCGGCGCGGGACGCCTTTTTTTTTACTTTGTAAAGTAATACGCTTCGTCGCTCCCACGTTCGTCGGTCGTCCTCGTGCGCGCCGTGGAAGCTCGAACTCTCGCGTCGTTTCAGCTCTCGCGGCGCGACGCGCGCGCACACACCGCGCCGCACGCGGCACACGCGCCGTTCGCCCACGCACGTGCCATGCGACCGCGCATCGCGCGTCTCGCGCTTTCCCTCGTCGCAACCCTCGTCGCGTCCGCGGCTGCGCAAGACGTCTCCGCGAGAAGAGCTCCGCCCCTCTCTTCCTCGACTTCGCGGTCCGTCTCCGAGGGCGTCGCCGCGACTCGCGCGCGGGACACCCCGCCGGAGGGCGCCGAGACGCGCACGGCCCTTCGCGAGGCGCCCCGCGTCGCCGTGCGCGGCGAGCTGCGGCTCTGCGGCGGGCAGCCGCTGCCGCCGTCCCTGTTCACGTCCGAGACGATATGCGTCGAGCAGAGCCTCACCGGCGTGACGGCGGAGCACGTGCGACGCAAGTCGCTCGACGTGACCTCGGTCGACGTCTCCTTCGCCGGCCACGCCGTGGACGCCCGGTTCATCCGCGACCCGCGCCTGGTCGTGCACGGCGCGGACGGCGTCGAGACGGAGGCGCGAGGACTTTTCGACTGGCTCGGCGCGACGGGCGCGCGGGACGAGTCGGACGCCGCGGCGGATGCCGCGGGCGACGACGCGAGTCGCCCGCCGCCCGACCTCGACGCGTCCGGGGTCTCGGCTCGGTTCGAGCTCGACATCTCCGGGGTGTTCGAGAGCGTCGCGAGCGAAGGCAGCGCGACGCCCGCGAGCATCGACGCGCACATCGATACGCACATCGATACGTCTTCGCCCACGCATCCGAGGGAGGCGCTCTCGGGGACGCTCGAGTCCGTGGTGGCGGTTCAGCCCGCGAGTCGGTACTACTACGAGATTGTTTGGTTCGAGCTCTCGACAACCGTGCCCACGTTTTACGAGGGCGCCGTGCACACCGTCGTCGAGGAGGGCGAGAAGCTCGGCAAGCCGCAGGACTACATCGACTACGAGATCGACAACCTGGTCACCCACGATCACGTCTTCTTCCCGTGCACGAACTTCATCGCGGGGCCGTTCTGCGAGGAGGAGAATATCAGCGGATGACGCGCGGCGAGGCGGGCAAACAGAGCGCGCGACGCGCGTCGTTTTACGTAGAAAGTACATAAAATAAAAATCAAACGCTCTCTCACCGAATTCGTTCGCGTCTCCCTACGAACCTCCACGAACCTCATTCGCTCGGTCTCCGGGAGCGAGGCTGCGCGCGGGGTCCGACTCGAGGTGTGCCGCGTCCCTCGGCGCTCTTCGCCGCCGCCTCGGCGGCTTTCTTTGCCGCCGCCGCGCGCCGCGCCGCGCGCCGCGCGTTTGCCTCAGGGTCCGCGGGCGCCTCGGTTTCCGCGGGACCCCGTCCGGGACCCCGTCCGCCGCCGCCGCCGCCCGCGCCTCCGCGCCCTCCGCGCCCCGGCACACCTCTTCCTCTCCCCCGGAACGCGGGGGAGTTCCCCATGGCGGGGCGCGTCCCTCCTCCCGCGGCGATGTGCGCGGCGCCGTACCCGCCGGCGTCCGCCGCCGCGCCCCCCGGCGCGCCCCCCGGCGCGAGCGCGTTTTTGATGAGGTCCAGGAACGGCGACGGCTCGCAGTACTCCGTCTTGCCGAACCTCTGCCTCTTGAACGCGCGGCACAGGAACAGCTTGCGCTTCGCGCGCGTCACGCCGACGTAGAACAGTCTGGTCTCCTCGTCCTCAGGCTGGCCCGTGCGCTCGTCCCGCTTGAACGGAATCAAGCCGTCCTCGCAGCCGGCGACGAGCACGGTGGAAAACTCCAGCCCCTTGGACGCGTGCAGGGTCATGAGCCGCGCGGCGTCGACGGTTTCGTCCTCGCTCCGCGTCTCCGCGGACATCAAGAGCGAGATACCCTCCAGAAACGCGTGCAGGCCGTCAGCGCCGACCAAAGCCTCCGCTCGGGCCTCGGAAACCTCGTCGCCGGAATCGTCGCCTGAAACGTCGTCTGAAAACCCGAAGGGCGGCGCGAACGCGTCCGAGTCGCCGGCGACGGCGATGAGCTCCTTGACGAAGCCCCAGCGCTCGTCGCCGTTCTCCTGGTCCGAGACGTACGCCTCGAACCCCACCTTGTCCACCACCTCCCGGACCAGCTCCCCGGGCGTCGAGACGTCCATGATGTCCTCCAGCTCGCGCATCGCGCGCACGAACGCGCCCACCGCGCGGTGCGCAGCCTTGCCCAGGCCCATCGCCTCCGCGTCGGGGAGCATCTGGTCATCCGGCACGTCCGGGTCCGCCCACCGCCGCCGGAGCAGCGCGGCGCCCGGCGTCTGCGGCATGCCGTCCTCCCACGGCAGTGTCTCCGCCCAGACCCGCAGCTTGTCCAGCGTCCCGGGCCCGATCTTGCGCGGGGGCGTGTTGATGATGCGCTGGAACGAAACCGTGTCCCGCGGGTTGCTCAGCACGCGCAGGTACGCCACGCAGTCCTTGATCTCCTTGCGCGTGTAGAACGCCGTGTCGCCCACCACCACGTGCGGCACGCCCGCGCGTATGAACGCCTCCTCCAGCGGGCGTGACTGCGAGTGCGTGCGGTACAGCACGGCGATTTCCCGCAGCGGGACGCCCTCTTTGTGCGCCTTCGCCGCCTCGCGCGCGCAGAACTCAGCCTCCTCGATCTCATCCTCCACGGCGACCACGGCGACGTCCCTCCCGCCGGGCGTCACCGCGTCCAGGTCCAGCGGGCTCCGCGTTTTGGAGGCGCCGATGACGGCGCGCGCCGCCTTGACGATGGTCGAAGTGGACCGGTAGTTCTTCGTTAACAGCACCGTCCCCGCGCCTTTGAAGTCCACGTCGAACTTGTCCCGTATGTTCGCCACCTCGGCGCCGCGCCACGAGTAGATGGCCTGGTCCACGTCGCCCACCACGAACACGCGGTCCTGGGGCTTGGCGAGCACGCGAATCAGCTCGTACTGCGACAAGGAGGTGTCCTGGAACTCGTCCACCAGCACGTGCCGCCACTTCTGCTGGTAATGCTGGCGCGCCTCGTCGGAGGTTTGGAGCAGCGCCACCGCCGCGGAGAGCAAGTCGTCGAAATCCAGCGCGTTGCTCGATCGCAAGTTGGCTTCGTACTCGTCGTACACGCGCGCGAATTGGTTGGCGACGCCCGGGTCGTGTTGCAGGTTGGGCCGCGTCTCGATCAGCGCGCGAAGCATGCGTTCGCCGGAGACCCCGACGCAGTGGTCCACCGCGCTCTTCGAGGCGCTGATTCGCCCTTTCACTAAACCAGCGTCGACTTTCTTCTTGTCCTCGTTGAACCGGTCCACCAGGATCTTGCGTATCAAC
>Ga0181563_10003221_pt1 | contig 15652 bp, 14 predicted proteins | sample 011ome_25_FD_133759 | JGI IMG/M metagenome (GOLD analysis project Ga0181563, IMG submission 133759) | Coastal salt marsh microbial communities from the Groves Creek Marsh, Skidaway Island, Georgia - 011512CT metaG (megahit assembly) | ecosystem: Environmental > Aquatic > Marine > Intertidal...
AAATAACCAAAATGGGCAATAAGTCGCGCCACTACAGCTTGCAAGACCCTGCTGGAAGCGGATACATAGCCCCGAAACTGCGAACAAAATGGAACGCGACATGTTCGACACAATGACTATCACGAAGACCATCGCTGGCGTCTGCACCGCACTGCTGATTTTCCTTTTCGGCAAATGGGCCGCAGAATCGCTTTACGGCGGCGCCGCTGAGGGCCACGGCGCAGAGCATGCGCAGGCCTATGTCATTCCGGTCGAGAACGCCGAGGGCGAAGCTCACGGCGAAGAAGCCGCAGAGGAAGGCCCGGACTTTGCAACCCTTTACGCCTCGGCTGATGCTGCTGCCGGTGAAGGCCTGTGGCGCAACTGCCGCGCTTGTCACTCGCTCGAAGCTGGCAAGAACGGCACGGGCCCCTCGCTGCACGGCGTCGTTGGCCGCACAGTCGATACTGCCGATGGCTATAGCTACTCGGGCGCTCTCGAGGCTGTCTTCGATGTTTGGTCGCCCGAACACCTCGACACCTTCCTGACCAACCCCAAAGGCGCCGCGCCGGGCACCAAGATGACCTTCAAAGGCATCGCGAAAGCCGAAGATCGCGCCAACCTGATCGCCTATCTGGCAACGCAGGGCTAATCCGGTCAGGCATCAAACACAGAAGGCCGCTCTTCGGAGCGGCCTATTTGTTTGGTTTGGCGGGTATCACAAGTGAAGGTCTCGAGGTTCACTAGCCTCGAAAGGATTGAATGGGGGCGCGGAGCACTCTGTCGACAGTGCACTTTCTCAAGCTTGGCGAGCTTTGCCCTCGCGAGAAGCCCGCGCTCTTAGCCGGCCTCGCCGATCAATGTGCAACCGACCGCCCGCGCCTGAAGGCGACGGCAGGCCAGTTCCGCTGTCTCGCGGCTTAAGCCCATGAAGTTGGCCTCATAGCCGCGCGAGCCTTGGGTGATCTTGCGGAGCGAGCCATCGAGCGTGCTCATCTCGTTGAGCGCCACCCGTAGCAGCACACGTTCGGCCTCATAGCGGGTGTTGTAGATGCCAACATTGATGCCCGAATGGCGCCCGCCGGACGTGGAAATGCGGGTCACAACTTCGGGCTCGGCAGGCGATGGAAACGCGCCGACAACGGCAGACGCCATCACGACATCGCTCGGGCGCGGCTGTGTCGCGACGCTCGCGGCAATGGCGGCGGCGATCTGGTCTGCCTCGGCGGCTTCGGCGCTTGGGCCGGCCTCTTCAAAATCATCCTCGCCCGCCAGAGCCATTTCCAGTGCCTCGGCAATGGTATCGGCCTCGGCGACCTGCAAGGGTGCGGAGGAGGCGGTCGGCCTTGCGTTCGGGCGAAGGCTCGTTGTGACAAGTCCGGTAACGCGGATTGTCTTGCCAGCGGTTCCTGCGGTCGTTTCACTGGCCGAGGCAACGACAACTGTATTGTCATCGGGGATCGTCCCCATCCGCGGCATGACAACCTTCACGTTGGGTTGTGCGCGGGCAAACCCCATGTCGAGAAGCTCGGACACTTTGGCGTTGCGGTCAGCGGTCGAAGATCCGCCAAAGACGGTGGCGATGATCCGCTCCGATCCGCGCTCGGCCGAAGCGACAAGGTTGTAGCCGGCAGCGCGCGTATAGCCCGTCTTGATCCCGTCCGCGCCGCGATAGGCATCAAGGAACCGGCGGTTGGTATTGTTCACTTGCGCGATACCGGCATCCGCCGAGCGCCGCGAGAACAGGTTATAATACTGCGGGAAATCATAGATCAGGTGGCGCCCGAGAATGCTCATGTCGGTCGCTGTCGAGAGGTGCCCCGTTTCGGTAAGACCGTTGGCATTGCGGAAGGTTGTGCGCGTCATGCCCATGGCCGCCGCGGTGCGGTTCATACGGCGTGCAAATGCCGCCTCGGATCCCTCAAGGGCGATGCCGATGGCCGTCGCGGCATCGTTGGCCGACTTCACAGCCGCGGCGCGGATCAAATAGCGCAGGCGGATCTCCTGACCGACCCTTAGGCCCAGCTTCGACGGCGGCTCGTTGGCCGCGTCAGCGGTAATCCGAACAGGTGTATCGAGTGTGATCTCGCCCCTCTCGATCGCTTGAAACGCGATGTAGAGGGTCATCATTTTGGTGAGCGAGGCAGGGTGCAAGCGCGTATCGGCGTTGCGGGAATGCAGGATCTCGCCGGTGCGGGCATCCATGACAATCGCTGCATAGGGCGCGGCCCCAACGGCAACGGGCGCCAAAAGGGCGACAAACGTCCACAACACAATGAAAAGCCCGATACGGGCTTTCTGCCAAAAACGACCTATCACGTCGTCGCCTCTTACTGCCTCATGGCGCCGACTTCATGGTGACGCCTAATTATGTCAGGACCGTAGCACGAAGCGAATCTTAGGAAAACACTTTATTTTCAAAGGTTTTTGGGATTCTGAACTTAATGCCTGTCAATATCTGGTAGTCTGCCGCTGCTAAACCGCAAGATGATGGGCCCGCCTAGAGGCTTGCGATCAGGGCCGGAAGCTCGCCGAGATGGGTGATCTGATGAAACCGCGGCGAGCCGATGGGTGCTTCGGCACGCTCGTGTTCCCATGTCAGATCATGGGGAACGTAGGTTCCCCATGCGCCAGCGGCGATGGCGGGCAGGACGTCTGATCGCATCGAATTACCCACCATCATCGCCCGCGGCCTGTCGCGGCGGGCAAAGATACGCTGATAGACCTCGGGAGTCTTTTCGCTAACAATTTCGACCGCATCGAAATAATCGCCAAGGCCCGATTGGGCGAGCTTTTGTTCCTGATGCAGCAGGTCGCCCTTGGTGATGAGGATGATGTCAGGCTCGTGACCCAAAGTTTCTAGGCAGTCCTTCACATGGGGCAAAAGCTCGATCGGGTGGTCGAGGATCTCGCGGCCCATTTTCAAAATCGCAGCAATGGTTTGGGTAGGAACCCTGCTCTCGGTCACTTCGATCGCCGTCTCGATCATCGAAAGCGTGAACCCTTTGATCCCATAGCCATAGCGGGCAAGGTTACGCATCTCCGCTGCCATCAATCTCTGGTCGAGGTGATCTGGCTCGACAAAGGCCGAAAGCATCTCGGTGAAGTTGTTTTTCGAAGCCCGAAAGAACTGCTCGTTTTCCCAAAGCGTGTCATCCGCGTCGAAGGCAATCGTCCAGCGCTCACTCATTAATCTTTCCTCCACCACTTGGGCTTTCCTTGCAGGGCACTTGGCCTATATTAAGCTATGAAATCGAAGAACGTCGAACCAGGATCGACATGAAGGATAGTGAGATTCGGATGGCTGGAGGCGGGGACGACGATGGCGGCGCTGATATAGGCGTCAAGCTCCAGACGCGCACCCGTACGAAGCGCCCGCCTATGTATAAGGTCTTGATCCTGAACGACGATTTCACGCCTATGGAATTTGTGGTTCACGTGCTCGAGCGGTTCTTTGGCATGAACCATGCCCAGGCCTTCGAGCTGATGCTCACGGTCCATCAAAAGGGGTTGGCGGTGGTTGGGGTATTCTCTTACGAGATCGCCGAAACCAAGGTCACGCAGGTGATGGATTTCTCGCAGCGAAACCAGCATCCGCTGCAATGCACCATGGAAAGAGAGTGACGGCCCATCGCCGTCCATGAGTTATGTCCCAGTCCCGCCTCTCAACGGCTCTTGAACAGGAGGGCCTCGTCCTGCCGGAAGGCCCTGTGGCCGTCATGCGCGCGCCCGGAGGCTACGATCTCGGCGGGGTTGATGCCGGTCGCCTTGTGATGGTGCACGGCTTTCGGCCTGAATTTGAGGCATCCCAACGGGCGGGGCTGAAGGTGGCGACAGAGCTGCCAGAAGGCGTCGGAACGGCGATTGTCGTGGTGCCCCGTTCCAAGACGTTGGCGCGGCATATGCTGGCCGAGGCCGCGGCGACGGCCGCCCTTGTCATCGTTGACGGGCAAAAGACCGACGGGACCGACAGCCTTTTCAAAGATTGCCGCGGACGTCTGGGCGATCTGCCTTCGATCACCAAGGCGCATGGCCGCCTGTTCTGGTTCGAAGGCGGCGATTTTTCGGATTGGCGGGCCGGTCCGCCACAGAAGGGGCCGCACGGCTTCTTTACGACCGCGGGCGTCTTTTCCGATGGTGAGGTTGACCGGGGATCGGCGCTTCTGGCCGCGGCTCTGCCTGCCAAACTTCCAGCGCGCATGGCCGATTTCGGCGCTGGCTGGGGCTATCTTTCGAAGGCGGTTCTGGAAAGGGATGGCGTCGAACACCTTGATCTGATCGAGGCTGAACTGCGCTCGCTCGATTGTGCCCGCCTCAACATCACAGACCCCCGCGCCGCTTTTCACTGGGCCGATGCCACGCGCTGGGCCACCTCGGCCCCCTATGGCGGCATCGTGATGAACCCGCCGTTCCACACGACCCGCGCCGCCGACCCCGGCCTTGGCCGCGCCTTCATCAGCGCTGCGGTCAAGTCTTTGACCCCCTCGGGCCATCTTTGGATGGTGGCCAACCGCCATCTGCCCTACGAGGCCGCGCTGCGCGATCTCTTCCGCGAGGTGGCTGAAATCGCTGGTGACGGGGCCTTCAAGGTCTTTCATGCCTCTCGCCCGAAGAAGTAAACTCGCCTAGGGTGCCGCAAACCCCATCCACGGGAGACTAGAGATGTCGTTTTCCATCGCGGGCAAAACCGCCATCGTCACAGGGGCCGCCAACGGCGTTGGCCTCGCCATCGGCCGGCACTTTGTGGAGCAGGGCGCAAACGTAATGTTCTGCGACATGGACGAGGCGACGCTCGAGCATGAGCTTGGGTCTGAAGTGACCGAAGATGGCCCGATCCGCCTTTTTGCCGGCGATCTTCGCAAGAAGCTCACCATCACCAACCTTCTGTCGGCCACCGTTGATGCCTTCGAGCGGATCGACATTCTGGTCAACGCCTCTCGGCAGGTTTTGACGTCGGATCCGCTCAACCCGAGCGACGACGCGGTCAGCGAACTGCTTGAGCAGAATATGCTTACCGCCCTGCGTCTCTCGCAGGCAACAGCGCGGCGGATGATCAAACAGGCCGAGGACCAAGAGGAAGGGCAGGCCGGCGCGATCGTGAACCTGTCGTCGATTGCGGCAAGGATCACCCACCCCGAGCTTTTGGCCTATTCGGTTAGCAATGCCGCCGCCGAGCAGATGACCCGTTCTCTGGCCGTCGCACTCGCGCCGCACCGGATCCGTATCAATGCAGTGGCGTTCGGCAGCGTGATGAGCGCGAGCCTGAAGGGTTCGCTCAAGGAGAACGATGAATACCGGTCAGAGATCATCAAGCATACGCCGCTGCACCGAATCGCCAGCCCCGGTGAGGTTTGCGATGCGGTTCAGTATCTGGCCTCGGAAGGAAGCTCTTTCGTGACCGGTCAGGTTGTGACCGTGGACGGTGGCCGCTCGCTTCTCGATCCGGTCGGGCTATCGGTTCACTAGGCCTATTCGGCCGGATAAGTGGCGATGCACTGCTGGATCCGGGCGTTGACCGCTTTGAACATTTCGGCCTGACGCTCTTCGAGCGATTTCAGCTTCTGGTATTCGAGATTGAGGTCGATTGCGGTCGGGACGAGGTGGGTTACCGGCTCGAGCGTTGGGCATTGGTTCCCGGTCGGTTGGCCCTCGGAATCGAGGCAAGGTTTGTAGACTTCGACGAACTCGGTCTTCTCAGTCAGGGCATAGCCGCGGTCTACGTTGGCGCGGGTGATGGCGACGAGATTGTTGATCACCGCCATTTCCTTGTTCGCGGTATTAATACAAGTGTCGCGCTGGCTGATGCAGGCGGCAAGGACGAGCGGCAGAAGAAGTAGAGTGCGGCGCATGGTAGCTCCCAAAGGCTGAGGGCCACCTCCGGAGTGGCCGTTGCCAAAAATCAATGCTAGAGGCCGCTGATATGCAATAGCAGCCCCGAGGACCCGATGACCGACGCAATGGCACAAGAAAAACAGACCGCCTCCGCTTGGTTCCGCGCCCTGCGCGACGAGATCGTCGCTGCTTTCGGGGCCCTGGAAGACAGCCAGACGACTGGGCCCTTTGCCGATCGTCCTGCTGGCCGGTTCGAGGTTACACCCACCAAACGCGCCTCTGACGATGGCTCGGACGCCGGCGGTGGCCTCATGTCTGTGATGCGCGGCGGGCGGATTTTCGAGAAGGTCGGGGTCAACGTCTCGACCGTCTACGGCCGCCTTGGCGAGGCCGCGCAGAAATCCATGGCCGCGCGTGGCGTTCCCGGAATGGCCGACGATCCGCGGTTCTGGGCTTCTGGCATCTCGCTGGTCGCGCATATGCAAAACCCGCACACCCCTGCGGTGCATATGAACACGCGGATGTTCTGGACCCCGGGCGCGTGGTGGTTTGGCGGTGGCTCGGACCTCAACCCTTGCATCGAATATGCCGAAGACACGGCGCATTTCCATGCCGTTCAGAAGGAAAAGCTCGATCCGCATGGCGAGGCGCACTATCCGCGTCTGAAGGCCTGGGCCGATGAGTATTTCTATATTCCGCATCGGGGCCGTGCGCGCGGCGTGGGGGGGATCTTCATGGACGACTATTGCACCGGCGACTGGGCGGCGGATTTTGCGCTGACGCAGGATATCGGGCGGGCGTTTCTTCCGGCGTTTCTTCCGGTGACCGAACGGCGGCGCAACACAGCTTGGACCGAGGCCGACAAGGATACCCAGCTGATCCATCGCGGGCTCTATGCCGAATACAACCTTGTCTACGACCGCGGCACCAAGTTCGGTCTTGCGACCGGACATGATGCCAATGCGGTGTTGATGAGCCTGCCGCCGATGGCGAAGTGGGTTTAAGGGGACGCTGCCCCCTCTGGGCCTGACGGCCCATTCACCCCCGGAGTATTTCAGGCCAAAAGAAGATCAGGCGCCGGCGCGGACGGTGTCGATCATCAGCTGCACGTTTTCGGGATCGGCATCGGGCGTGATGCCGTGGCCGAGGTTGAAAATATGCGGGCCCTTCGAAAAGGCGCGGGTGATGCGGCGGGTCTCGTCGATCAGGGCTTGGCCGCCAGTCACCATATGGCTCGAGGCGAGGTTGCCTTGGACGCAGCCGCCCGTCTGGACATTGGCGGCGGCCCATTCCGCACTCACCCCATCATCGAGCGCGATACAGTCTGCGCCGATTGCGGCGTGAAGCCCAGCAAAGCGTTCGCCCGCGCCGCGCGGGAAGGCGATGACCGGCAGGCCCGGGTGGCGGGCCTTGAGAGCGGTGGTGATCTTGCGGGCGGGCTCGACGGCGAAATCGTGGAAATCCTGCCCCTGAAGGCTTCCGGCCCAGCTGTCAAAGATTTTGACGACTTCGGCCCCTGCCTCGACCTGCATCGAGAGGTATTCGACGGTCGATTCGGTTAGGCGGTCGATAAGGCCCGCGAACGTCGCGCGATCAGCGGCTTTGAGCGCATGGGCAGGGCCCTGATCGGGAGTGCCGCGACCGGCGATCATATAGGTGGCCACGGTCCAAGGGGCGCCGGCGAAGCCGATCAGCGTCGTTTCTTTCGGCAGCTCGCGCGAGAGGATGCGGACGGTCTCATAGACCGGACCAAGCGTGTCGTGGATGGCGCTGGTCGGTCTAAGGGCGGCGAGTTCGGCAGGCGTTGTCACCGTTGTCATCCGCGGGCCTTCGCCTGTTTCGAACCACAGATCAACGCCAAGCGCCTGCGGCAGGAGAAGGATATCGGAAAAAAGGATCGCCGCGTCGAAGCCATAGCGGCGGATTGGCTGGAGCGTTACCTCGGCGGCCAGTTCGGAATTGTAACACAGCGACAGGAAATCCCCCGCCTCGGCCCGCGTCGCGCGGTATTCGGGCAAATAGCGGCCCGCCTGGCGCATCATCCAGATCGGCGGTGTGGGAAGAACCTCGCCCCTCAGGGCGCGCAGGATCGTCTTGGTCATGGGGGCTCCTTCAGCGTGGCCCCGTGGTCGCCAATGCCGCAGGGCGTGTCAAGCCATTGTCGGGCGGGTTTGGCGCGGCTAGAAGGCGCATATGACGCAAAACCTGCCTTCACCCGCCTCGCCCTTCCGGATCGGAACCCGTGGATCGCCGCTTGCCCTCGCGCAGGCGCATGAGACGCGGGATCGCTTGGGAGCGGCCTTTGGCCTGCCACAAGAGGCGTTTGAGATCGTCGTGATCAAGGTCACGGGCGATGCGGTGCAGGACCGGCCGCTGAAAGAAATCGGCGGCAAAGGGCTTTTCACTCGCGAGATCGAGGATGCGCTTCTTGATTGGTCGATCGATATTGCCGTCCACTCGATGAAGGATATGCCGGTCGAACAGCCCGAGGGGCTGATCCTCGACACCTATCTGCCGCGCGAGGATGTCCGCGATGCTTTTGTCTCGCTTGGCGGCGGGGCGCTGTCGGGTCTGGCGCAGGGCGCGTTGGTTGGCACATCGTCGCTCCGCCGCAAGGCGCAGCTTTTGGCGCGGCGGCCCGATCTGCAGATCGTCGAGTTTCGCGGCAACGTGCAGACGCGGCTTCGCAAGCTGTCGGAAGGGGTGGCCGAGGCGACCTTTCTTGCGATGGCTGGGCTTAACAGGCTTGGCATGGCAGATGTGCCGCGCCAGCCGATCGAGCCTGCGGACATCCTGCCCGCCGTGGCGCAAGGGGCGATTGGCGTTGAACGTCGGCTAAGCGATTCTCGTGCGGCTGCAATGCTTGAGGCGATCCATCACGGCTCCACGGGGCAGCGGCTAGCGGCGGAGCGCGCCTTTCTTGCGGCGCTCGATGGTTCATGTCAGACGCCGATTGCCGGGCTTGCCGAGCTGACTGGTGGCAATCTGCGGCTGCGGGGCGAGATCCTGCGGGTCGATGGCTCGGAAGTGATCAGCGATGACCAGACTGTTGCCATCGAAGATGGCGCAGCGCTGGGCCGCGAGATGGCGCGCAAGATGCTGGAAAAGGCAGGTCCGGGCTTTTTCTAGGCCTCGCGCCCCCGGTCGAGCCAAAGGATCGCGGCGATGGCGAGGCAAAGCGCCCCTGCACCCATGGCCGAGACAAGGCCATAGCCGTTGATCCATGTCCCAACCGCAAAGATCGAGGCGCTCAGGCTATCGGCCGAGAGGCGCTGGAGCGCGATCAGCGAGGCGCCGGCCCCGGCGCGTTGGCCCATCAGGTCCTGCAAATAGCCGATTGCCAGCGCATAGATCATCGCCCCGCCCGCCCCGGCAGGAACGACCAGAGCCCAGACCCAGGGGGTTGGGGCGAGGATCGGCAGAAGGGCGAGGAAGAGCGCGTAGATGCCGGCGCCCGAGGTGATGATCCAGAGCCGAGGCATGATCCGCAGCAGCTGGCCGACCGAGAGGGTCACCACCACTTCGATCGCCACGAAGAGGCCGAAGAAGAGGCCAACATCGCCCGCGCCGCGGCCCGATGCCTCTTCAAAGATCAGCCCGACCACGACGCCCGAAATCGCTGATCCCGAGTGGATCGCTCCCATCAGCATGACCCGGATCAGCACCGACGGCGCCACCATCTCGCCGATTGCCGCGCGGAAGCCGAGGCCAGATTTCTGTTCGGTCCAGGGGGCATTGCGGTCGGCCGGCCAGAATCGCCAGATTAGCGCAAAGAGTGAGAGGGATACCGCAAGAACCACAGGATAGATCGCCAGAAGCGACAGCCCTGCGTCAAAGGCCATTCCCCAAAGCGGCAGAACGATCATGAAGGGGATCGCGAAAGTGGCACGGACGATTGTCAGGATTGCGTCCCTGTCCTGCGGAGCGAGCGGTGCAGAGGCAAGGCGAGCAACGGCAAAGAGCTGACCAAAGAGCGAGCCGCTGGCGGGCAAAAGCAGCATATGCGCGACCGCGAAAAAGACCGGTGAATTGCCGAGCCAGACGAGAGCCGAGCCAAGCACCATAAAGCTTGATGCGGCCAACGCCATGATCCGCCGACTTGGTCGCTGATCGGTGACAATCCCGACGCCGACCGAGGTGCCGACAGAGACAAAGAGCGCAACCAGAAGGACGAACGAATAGAACCTATCGCTAATCCCGAAGATGCTGATTGCGATGAGGGATTGATAAATCGCCACCGAGGCCGCGTGGATGCCAAACAGCAGCACCGCCGCAACCACAAGGCGCAGGGTTGGATCGGCAGCGATCAGGCGGAACTGTCGGATCATGAATTGGCCGGAGGGACGAGCTTGCCGGGGTTCATCAGGTTCAGAGGATCAAGCGCGTGCTTGACCGACCGCATCGCATCAAGAACTTCGGCCGGCTTGCGGCGGCGCATTGTCGGCAGCTTGTATAGGCCAATACCATGTTCCGCCGAAAATGAGCCGCCCAGCTCGGCCACCACATCTTCGACGATCTCGCGCAGGCGGTCGTGCAGGGCTTCGTCTGTCGACGTTGGATAAAGCGTGTAGTGCAGGTTACCGTCGCCAAGGTGGGCGACGGTCAGCTCATCTATCCCCGGATCGACGACCGCTAGGCGCGGGCGCACAGCCGAAAAGAAATCCTCGATCCGGTCGAGCGGCAGGGCGATGTCGTTGTCGAGGCGGTTTGACCGCAAATAGGTGATGGCGGCGGCCGACTCGCGGCGCGCCCACATCTCGCGCCGTTGCGCTTCGCTCGTGGCAATCACCGCGTCGAGAAGCGCACCTTCCTCATGCATCGCGGCCAGAACTGTCTCGAGCATCTCGTCGGCGGGGCGCGTTCCATCGGGCCGCTGCGCGGCCAGAAGCGAGGAGGTGATGCCAAGCTCGATCATCACATTCACATCGTAGCGCTCGGGAAAGGGTGGCCGCGCCATGGGATCGAGCTTGAGGTGCCCCTCGATATATTCGCGCGGCATATACTCGAATGCCTCGACCGCGCCGCCGCTTTCTGCCTGAAGCCGGTTGAGCAAATCGAGCGCATCGCCAAGGCTTCGTAGTGCGACCGTGGCCGTGAGATAGGCGCGTGGGCGGGGAGCAAGCTTCATCACCGCGGCGGTAATGACCCCAAGCGTTCCCTCGGCGCCAATGAAGAGGTGTTTAAGGGCATAGCCCGTGTTGTCCTTGTGCAGGGCGCTCATCAGATCGAGCACACGGCCATCGGCAAGAACCACCTCGAGCCCGAGGCAAAGATCGCGGGTATTGCCATAGCGCAGGACGTTGGAGCCGCCTGCGTTGGTTGACAAAACGCCGCCGAGCATCGCCGAGCCGCGTGCGCCAAAGGTCAGCGGGAAGACAAGCGCCTGCTCGTCGGCGGCTTCATGCATCTTGGTCAGGACAACCCCCGCCTCGGCCACTATGGCACGGGCGGCGGGGCGGAGGTCTCGAATCCGGTTCATCCGATCAAGCGAGAGCTTGATACCGTTCGGGGCATAGGTTGCCCCGTTAAAGCCTGTTTTGCCGCTGACGGGGGTTATCGGCGTTTTGGTTTCAGTGGCGATCTTGAGGATTTCGGAAACCTCGGCTGTCGATGCGGGCCGCAGCACAGCAGCGGGTGGCCCGACGAACTCTCCGGCGATATCTTGATCCCAAGGCGCGGTATCCTTGCCCGTCATGATGTTGCGTGCGCCGATCACGGCAGCAAAGCGATCAAGCGGCAGCGTCATTGCGATCTCCTCCGGTGTCAGGCACTTGCTAGCGGCTCTGAAGCGTCGGGAAAAGAGGCAACTCCACGCGACTTTTCCTCTTGACGCCGTCCGGCCCAAAGACTACCTCGCACCGCGTTGGCGGAGTAGCTCAGTTGGTTAGAGCAGCGGAATCATAATCCGCGTGTCGGGGGTTCAAGTCCCTCCTCCGCTACCAGAGATTTCAAGGGCTTGGCGATTAATCGCCAAGCCCTTTTTCTTTGTCCTGAATCAAGGAAAAGCCTTCGTTCCTTTGCGACCCTCGCACTGGCACCCTTGCTGACAGCCTTGAAACCGGCCAGTCTGGCCGGATCGAGAAAGATAGTCTCGTCAAGTGGTGATTGGTTGGCGGTTTGTAGAACGGAGGTGAGGACGGTGAGGACGGCGGATGTATCCCAGGCCGTTCCGGCCTTTCGTGCCAAGGGTTTGACCAAGGTCTATGGCGAGGGGCGAACCGCCGTTCATGCCTTGCGCGGCGTCGATATGGAGATCCCAAAAGGCGAGATCGTCGTGCTTTTGGGGCCATCGGGATCGGGGAAATCTACGCTTCTGAACATTCTTGGCGGGCTTGATCGTCCGACCGAAGGCACGGCGCATTTCACGGATCATTGCCTGACCGACATGGATGATTCCGCGCTGACCCTTTACCGGCGCAACCATGTCGGCTTTGTTTTCCAGTTCTACAACTTGATGCCCAGTCTGACGGCCGAGGAAAACGTCGAGCTTGTCACCGAGATCGCGCGCAATCCGATGGACGCGGGCGAGGCGCTAAGTCTCGTTGGGCTTGGCGAGCGCCGCCATCATTTTCCAGCGCAACTTTCGGGCGGCGAACAGCAGCGCGTGGCCATCGCGCGGGCCGTTGCCAAGCAGCCGGAGGTTCTCTTTTGCGATGAGCCCACGGGCGCTTTGGATAGCACCACGGGCCGCGCCGTCCTTCGTGTCTTGCGAGATGTAAACGACCGTCTCGGCACAACAATTCTGATCGTGACCCACGCCGCGGCGACAGCAGCGATGGCCGACCGTGTGATCCGGTTCGCCGATGGCGATATCCGCGACATTTCGGTCAACAAGACGCGGCTCGATCCTGAAGAGCTGGTCTGGTGAGTCCGCTCGACAAAAAGCTCTGGCGCGATCTGCGCCGGGTGAAAGGGCAAGCGGCCGCCATCGGCCTTGTCATCGCGCTCGGTGTGATGATGCAGGTGATGATGTCGGGCCTTGTTCACTCGCTTCAGGAGACGCGCGCCGAATACTACGAGCGCTATCGCCTCGCCGATATTTTTGCGCCGGTGCGTCGCGCCCCCAATTCCGTGGCGCTTCAGCTTGCCGGGATTGAGGGCGTCTCGCGGGTCGAAACCCGCGTCACGGGCATGGTGCTCATCAATATTCCGTCCCGTGATCTTCCGGTGATGGGCCGCGCACTTTCGCTGCCACCGGGTGGCGATCCGGGGCTGAATGCGATCTACATGAGCACGGGTCGGATGTTTGACGCCGCGCACCCCGAAGAGATCGTGCTTCTTGACAGTTTCGCCGAGGCTAACGGGCTCAGCGCTGGCGATAGCCTCGTTGCGACGATCAACGGCGCACAGCGGCAATATCTTATCGTCGGAACCGCGCGTTCGCCCGAATATCTCTACACCACGGCCCCTGGCGAGCTGGTCCCCGACGATGCCCGCTTCGGCGTGATCTGGATGAACCGCGATGCGCTGGCCGCCGCCTATGACATGGTTGGCGCTTTCAGCGAGGCCCTTTTCGCGATCAATCGCGATGCGATCCAAGCCTCTGTCTTGCAAGAGATTGACCATTTGCTCAAACCCTTTGGCGGCGGCGGCGCATACGGGCTTGAAGATCAGTATTCCAACCGTTTCGTTTCAGAAGAGATGAGCGGGCTCGAGGTCAGCGCCTCGGGCGTTCCGCCCTTCTTTCTCGCTGTTGCGGCCTTTCTTCTCTACATCGTCGTCAGCCGAATGGTGCAGGCCGAGCGGGAAGAGATCGGCCTGATGAAGGCCTTTGGATACCGCAATCGCGAGGTTGGCTGGCATTATATGAAGATGGTGCTGGTGATTGCCATTGGCGGTGCCATTGCTGGCTGTCTCATTGGCATCGGCACCGGTCGGGCGATGATCAATCTCTATACAATGTATTTCAAATTCCCTTTTCTGGTCTTCGTTCTTGATCCCATGTCTTTTGTGAGTGGTGTTTCGGTCTCGATCCTTTCGGCGTCGATTGGCGGCCTCTTTGTCATGCGGCGCATCTTCCGCATGGCGCCCGCCGACGCGATGCGCCCGCCCGCGCCCACCGATTACAGCGCGGCCGGCCAGATTGGCGCTTGGTTTGCCAAATACCTCGATCAGCCGAGCCGGATGGTTCTTCGGCGCGTGACCCGCCAGCCGGGGCGGATGATGGGCGCTGTGCTTGGCATCGCGGCGGGTATGGCGCTTACCCTGTCGATGATCACGATCTACGCGGGGTTTGAGCGCACCCTTGATCTGACCTTTACCGTAGTCGACCGTTCGGACGTTACGGTGAGTTTCGCGCGGCCGGTTGGCGAAGACGCGATCTTCGCGCTCCGCCGCATCCCAGGCGTCGAGGTGGTTGAGCCAACGCGCGCGGTTGGTGCCGTCTTGCGAAACGGCCGTTTCAGCCATCAAGGCGCGGTTACAGGCCTTACAGTTGCGCCGGAACTGATCCGTGCCATCGACAGCGACTATTCCACAATCGAAATGCCCGAGAGCGGAATCGTTCTTGCTAAGGAGTTGGCCGACCTTCTCGATATCAAACCGGGCGAAATGCTTGCGGTCGAGATTATGGGCGGCCGACAGCCTGTCGTTGATGTTCCGGTTGTGGCGATCGCCCAGAGCCTTCTTGGCGCGCCCGCCTATATGGGGATGGAGGCTCTCAATCGAGCCTTGGGCGAGCCCGGGCTGGCATCAGGCGCTTATCTCCTGATCGACAAAGCCTTTGAGCAAGAGATTTTTGCCGCTCTTCGGGATATGCCGATGATCGCGGGTGTGAGCCTGAAATCAGAAATGCGGACCGCCTTTGAAACGCTTATGAATCAAGGCGCAGGCGCGACCCGCTATGTCATGGGGCTTGTGGCGTTCATCATCACCTTCGGCATCGTCTACAACGCGGCCCGTGTGGCGCAAGCCGAGCGCGCGCGCGATCTCGCGAGCCTGCGCGTCATCGGCTTTCATAGGGGCGAGACGGCCTTTGTCCTTCTTGGCGAGCTTGCGGTTGTTACCCTTTTGGCTTTGCCGGTGGGGTCATTGATGGGGCACTATATGTCTTATGCGGTCGCCGAGGGATTTTCGACCGAGCTCTATCAAATCCCCTCGCTCTTCCTGCCGGAAAGCCACGGCTATTCGGCGCTTGTAGTCATTGCCGCCGCCCTTTTCTCGGGGTGGCTTGTGAAACGTGACCTTGATCGGGCTGATATCACTACGGCCCTGAAAACACGGGAGTAGACCCATGGCCCAGAAACGCCGCCGTTCGCGCAATTTCCTGACCCTCATCGCGATTGCCCTGATCGCCGCAACGATGGCCTACGCCTTTTGGCCAAAGCCCGCGCTGGTGGATCTTGGCTCGGTCGGACGTGGCCCGCTGATGGTGACGATCGATGAAGAAGGGCAAACGCGGGTGCGCGACATCTACCTCGTCACCGCCCCGACGACGGGCAATCTGGATCGGATCACTCTTCAGTCAGGGGACGCTGTCCGTAAGGGGCAAAAGATTGCCGGGATCACTCCGGCAGTGCCGGGCATGGCGGAAGAGGCGATCGCTGCGCCCGCCGACGGGCAAGTTCTCCAAATCTATCAGGCAGGTGGCACGATGGTTGTCGCTGGGTCGCCGATCCTTGAAGTTGGCGATATCAGCTCAGACCTCGAGGTCGTGGTCGATCTTCTTTCCTCTGATGCTGTCTCGATCACCCCTGGGGCGCGGGTTCTCCTTGATGGATGGGGCGGCGGCACCACGCTTGAGGGAGTTGTCGCTCGGGTCGAGCCTGTTGCGACCACCCGAATCTCGGCGCTTGGCGTGCAGGAGCAGCGGGTTGACCTAACGATCGACTTTACCGGTCCG
>Ga0181563_10003223_pt1 | contig 15646 bp, 5 predicted proteins | sample 011ome_25_FD_133759 | JGI IMG/M metagenome (GOLD analysis project Ga0181563, IMG submission 133759) | Coastal salt marsh microbial communities from the Groves Creek Marsh, Skidaway Island, Georgia - 011512CT metaG (megahit assembly) | ecosystem: Environmental > Aquatic > Marine > Intertidal zone...
ACAGTAGAACTTCCTAACGATGTTGACTATATACAAGTAGGTATAGGCGAAAACGGAACATGGGTACCAACTCGTAGTTCTATATCAGTAGTAGTACAGCCTACATACAGCAGAAAGACTGTAACAGATTTTAGCTTAGATGCATTTGTTAATGGTGCATATGTAGTTGATAAAAAAGGATTCATCTAATGGCAGCAATTTATCCATCGACTAGTCCTTGGGCAGTTACAGGCACCGTACAAAATCAATACTTAGATATATTGTCTATTAGACCAGTACCTGCAGAAGACGATGACATTTTATACACTGTACAACCTCAGTATGCATTTAGACCTGATCTTCTAGCATATGACTTATATGGGTCTCATCATTTATGGTGGGTATTTGCACAACGAAACATGGATATAATAAAAGATCCAGTTAATGACTTAGTACCAGGAGTTAAGATATTTTTACCAAAAGGACCAAGTTTAGCATCCTTGTTAGGAGTGTAACATGGCAAATCAAATAAATCAATTATTTCAACCAGTAACTACACCAACTGGACAGACTGTTACTACAACAGTTCAAAACTCAGTTAAGGCAGCCGGCAACGTAGCAGGTTCGGCGCTAGCTAATACTAAAAATGTAGTTGTAGGAGAAGTAGGCGGAGCAGTAGGCGGCATTGTTACAGGCGTAGTAGGTCAGGCAATAGCTCCGGTTTTAGATGTTGCCCAAAAAGGAAAACAAGTATACGATTTAGTTACTAATCCAAGTCTCGGAGGCGCTCTTTCTCTATTAGGGCGAGGATTTCCGCCATACAGAAATGAATTAAATCAATTTGCAAGTTACAATTACATTTTTACATTAGGTGCATTAACTAATCTAGAGTTAAATTTTCCTCTAAGTTATAGAACTGTTGGACCAGTGCTTAAAATTATTAAAAGTGGAGGAACCGGCGGAAATAAAGTTCCTACAATTTATGAAACAGATGGAATGACAGAATTTTTCATTGAAGATGTTGAAATTCAAAACCACTTAGCACCAAATCCTGGTACACGTTTAAGTAATGCTACTGTTATTGATTTTAAAGTGATAGAACCATATAGCATGGGACAATTTTTCCATGCACTTAGAACAGCAGCTACCGTAGCCGGTCATCCAAACTATTTACAAGCACCATTTCTACTTAGTGTATCTTTTATAGGGTACGACGAAGACGGAAATATCAAAGAACCATTTTTTAGTAAAAGACACATTCCTATTAAACTTATTCAAAGTGATATGAATGTTTCTGGCGCAGGAGCAACATATGATGTTAAAGCAGTTCCTTATAATGAAGGTGCTTTAACTGATACTGTTGATGCAGTTACAACCGATGTTCAACTTAAAGGTCGTACAGTTGCTGAATTGTTGCAATCAGGTGCAGAAAGTCTAACTACAAAGATTAATAATTTACAGACACAACAAGTTAATGCAAAACAAAAAGCGTCTGAAGACTTTTATATTATTTCTTTTCCAAATGAAACGATACTAGGATCTATTGGCGGAGCTGCTGCTGCATCTGCTACTGTTAGCGGATCATCATCATCTCAACACCAACAGTTATGGGAAAGTATTCGAGGCAATGGCGCAGGAGAAATACCTGCAGACTTTCAAGAAAGATTGCAAAACTTAGCAGGTGCCGAAGTATTAGGAAGTCCATTAGCAGAACAATTAAGACAATCAGCAAACTCGAGCATTAATTCAATTGGCTCTTCAGAAATGAATTTATACGGTACACAGACTTGTGTTGCACCTGGATTTGCAGATGCAGCATTTGTTGAAAACGAGGATGCCCCGGGAACATTTACTAGAGGAAATATTATTCTAGGCGACGACTTAGAAACATTTACTTTTAAAAATGCAACAAAAATAACTGATATAATTGAAGAAGTAGTTTTAGCTAGCAATTGGGCAAGAAATGCAATTGCCCAACGACCTGATCGTACATCAAGCTACGAATGGTTTAAAATACATACTCATGTCTATAATAGTTCTAGTTTATTTGGCGGCCTATTTACAGGAGCGTCACCTAAGATTTATGTATATCGCGTAGTTCCGTGGACAGTTCCTGCACAAGTATTTTCAGGACCTGAACAAAAATCTTTTTGGAATTTGATTGGTCAGCAGTCAACTGCATTAAAATCATACGACTATATCTATACAGGACAAAATAGTGAAATTATTAAATTTGATTTAGAATTTAACCAAACATTTTATACTGGAGCACAGGCAACAAGAGCACAGCGTACTCAAAGCCAAATATTAGGTGGCCAAAATTCATCAGCTACACCGGAAACTCAACAGCCTGCAACAACAGTTGACATAGATGCATTTGGTGGTATTGGTAATCCTATTCCGGGAGTAAATGACGGGGATCCAGGGTCTCAAAGGTCTATGGATGTATCTCAACGACAATCACCAGCAGTAGCAGGTGGCGGAGGCAATCGCGATGCAGCAGCTTCGGTTGCACAACAATGGAATGAAACACTTATCCATTCAAGACACGATATGATTACTGTGAATTTAGAAATTAATGGTGATCCTTATTGGCTAATTGATGCTGGATTAGGTAATTGGCTAGGAATATCTAATCCTTTAAATGCAGGTATAACAGTTGAAGGTTCGTGTAATCCTATTGCCGGTATGGTTACTACAGTACTAAATTTTAGAACACCTATCGACTACGATGGTAAAGATGGTTTTGTAAAATATCCACTAGGTGGATTTTTACCAATAGCAATGTTTAGCGGAACGTATAAAGTTAATTATGTATATAATCACTTTAAAAATGGAAAGTTTACACAAACATTAGAGTTAGCAAGACTACCAAATCAAGATCTATCATTAACAGCAATTGGATCTTCAATAGTAAGTGCTATCGGAGGCACTGCTGCTGGTAAAGCATTAGGTATTGGTACAGATGCACAACGAATGGGCAGCGGCACACAAACGGATGGTAGATCATAATGGCAACAGAAACAAGAACCGCACGAAGTAATAATTTAAATCCAGGTATATACTTAGGAAAAGTAGTTAACCATTTGGATACAACTTTTATGGGCGGTATTGAAGTTGAAATTGTTAAGAGAACTGAATCAGGCGCAATTGAAAGCTATGTTCAATGTAAGTATGCAAGTCCATTTTACGGACAATCTCCATATGATGGTCTAACTGATAATGCTGGATACGAATACACTCAAAAAAGTTACGGTTTTTGGGCAGTGCCACCGGATCCAGGTACTCAAGTAATTGTTGTTATGCCCGAAGGCGATTATAGTCAAGCATATTGGATCGGCTGCGTACCCGACCTTGGTATGAATTTTATGACTCCAGGAAATCCTGCTACTGTGTTTAATGACGTAGATACTTCGTTACCGCAACCAGCAGGCGAATATAATAAAAAAACAAATCCTTCAGGAAATGACTATACCAAATACGAAAAGCCGGGTAATAATGTAGAAATTGACAGACTTGATGCAGCAGGACTTACAGAAGATTGGGCTAGAGGATACAATAGTTCAAGTGCTAGAAGAGAAGCACCTAGTCAAGTGTATGGTTGGAGTACTCCTGGTCCGGTTGATATGAATGGGCCTAAATATTCGTACGGCAAACCCGGTGCCCAAATTCAAAAACCCTATAATCGCTTAGGCGGTTCTAGTATTGTAATGGACGATGGCGACATGAGTTTATTACGTAGGAAGCCTGCAAGCGGAGATGAAGCTGACAAGCCTAGCTATGCTAGTGTTGAAGCAGGTGAGTCAGATGGCGATGTAACACTACCGTCAAATGACTTGATTAGAATTAGAACTAGAACCGGGCATCAAATTGTGATGCATAATACAGAAGAATTCATTTATATCTCTCATGGAAGCGGCAATAGCTGGATTGAAATGACAGGTAATGGTAAGATTGACATTTATGCTAAAGATAGTATAAGTGTTCATTCTGAAACTGATATTAATTTTACTGCTGATAGAGATATAAACTTTAAAGCAGGAAATAACGTTAACATAACTAGCGGACAAAACATATTTGCATCTGCCGGAGCAAACTATGAAATCAAAGCAAGTGTCGACGGAAAATTAACTTGCGGCGGACAAAGTAATATTTTTGCTTCTACCCATGCAGAAACTGCTAAAGGAGGAATTTTTATGAATAGTAGCACAGCAGCTTCGGAAGCAGCAGATGCTAGTATTCCTAAACGTGTTCCGCAACACGAGCCTTGGTTAGAACACGAGAATTTAGATCCGCAAAAATTTATTCCTGATGAAACAACAGCACAAGATCCAAATGAAGACGCCGCCGCAGCTGATGGCACGTTTCCTACACTTGCAGACACATTTAGACGTCCAACATAATAAGGTAAATACGCTATGAGTACATTAGAAAAAAGTTTATACAAACAAGTTTCAGTAAAACGTAGTAATAATTCTGACAGAGTGACTACTGAACGTAGTCCTACGTATCGAGGATTTAGTACTGTAAATACAGAACTTAATTCTCATGTACTACACGATATTGCACTCATTAAACAAGATTTAATAAATCACTTTCATATTCGTCAAGGTGAAAAACTTAGCGATCCTGAATTTGGTACAATTATTTGGGATATATTATTTGAACCGCTAACTGATACAGTTAAAAACGCAATTGTCGAAAATGTTTCGAGAATTATTAATTATGATCCTCGTGTCCAAGTAAATCAGATTACTGTAGATTCCTATGAAAGCGGTATTCAGATTGAGTGCGAACTTGCGTATCTTCCTTATTCTATAGTGGAAAAAATGCAGTTAAAGTTCGATGAGGACTCTGGATTTTTAACGCAGTAATTATATACGCACTTATTAATTTCATATAAATACTGCTATAGATAAGGAATAGCCGATGTCATCTACAGATAGACAAAACAGATTACTACTAGCAGAAGATTGGAAGCGTGTATACCAAAGTTTCCGTAATGCAGACTTTCAAAGTTATGACTTTGATAATCTTCGCCGAACAATGATCCAATACCTGAGGGAAAACTACCCTGAGGATTTTAATGACTATGTTGAGTCAAGTGAATATCTTGCATTAATTGATCTTATAGCATTTCTTGGACAAAATATTTCTTATCGTATTGATCTTAATGCTCGTGAAAACTATTTAGAATTAGCAGAGCGTCGCGAAAGTGTGTTACGTCTTGCTAGACTACTTTCTTATAATCCGAAACGTAATCAACCAGCAAACGGCTTGCTTAAAATTCAAAACATTAGAACTAGCGAAGAAGTGCGTGATAGTAATAATGTTAATCTTAAAGGCCAAACTATAACATGGAATGATCCTGCAAATAGTGATTGGTATGAGCAGTTCATTAAAGTAATGAACACTGCACTTCCTGTAAACGGAACGTTTGGTCGTCCATCTAAGAAAGCTAATATTGCAGGTGTAGATTCTGAACAATACAGATTTAATAGTACTAATATTGACGTTCCTACGTTCCAGTTTAACAAAACTATTGATGGCAGAGCAGTGCGTTTTGAAATAGTTTCAACTGACATCACAGATACTATTATTGAAGAAGCTCCGTTTCCGGGTAACAACTTTGCTCTATTATACAGAGATGATGGTAAAGGCCCAACAAGTTCAAATACAGGATTCTTTAGTCACTTCCGACAAGGTACTTTAGATGTAGGTATTTTTACAATCAATACTTATTCGTCTAATCAGGCAGTTGCAATTGAAACTCCGTTGATTAATAATTCAGACGTTTGGCTTTATAGTTTAGATAGTGTTGGTAATGAAAAAGAACTATGGTCTAAAGTTGATTCCTTACAGGGCAACAATGTTATCTATAATAGTTTAGATAAAAATGAAAGAAATGTATATTCAGTATTAACTAGAGTAGACGATAGAGTAAGTTTAGTATTCAGTGATGGCGTTTTTGGTAATATACCAACAGGTCAATTTAAAACTTACTTTAGAACTAGCTTAAACGAACGTGTTATAATTACACCTAATGATTTTAGAGGAATAACAATTACTGTTCCTTATCTATCAAAACGTAATAAGTTAGAAAATCTTACTATAACTTATAACTTAAAATATACAGTTGATAATAGTGCAGTTAGCGAAACTACTGCATCTATTAAACAAAATGCGCCTACTACCTACTATACACAGAATAGAATGGTTACTGGCGAGGATTATCAAGTTGCGCCATTAGGTATTAATCAACAAATTGTAAAAGTTAAAAGTGTTAACAGAATATCAAGCGGAATTAGCCGTTACTTTGACTTAGTTGATGCTACTAGCAAATATAGTCAAACAACTCTATACGGAAATGACGGAGTTGTTTATAAAGAATACCAACATAAAAAAGATGGATTTAATTTTACTACTAGAACAGATGTTGAAGGTGCAGTAGAAAATGTCATAGTTCCTATTCTTAATGATAAGAAAATTAGAAACTATTACTTTGATAAATTTAATAGAATTATAACTAGAGACCTTGGCGTTAATTGGGTGCAGTCAACAAAAGAAACAAACCTATCCTCAGGTTATTTTAAAAATATTGAAGATGTTCCGTCTACTCTAGGTAGTTTTACAGGATCAATTTTAAGTCTAGTTACAGTTGGATCATTAATTAAGGTTATTGCTCCGGGATTTGTAGAAAAAACTAACCCAGAAGATTTAGATACTTCAACTAACCATTTTAATGCTAAAGGAGAGTTAGTATCAGGTCCTGTAAAGCTATTAGGCGATAGCTATTATAAATGGGTTAAAGTTGTTAGAATTAACGGCACAGGGTTTGAACCTACTGCCGACGGCCTAGGTGCAGTTATTCTTAATGATATTATCCCTACTGGTGCTATACTATTCGAAATCAAACCTCCCCTTGCTAATAATTTAGAAACAGGTGTTAAACAACAAATAATTGATCAAATTTTCTCATACAAAACATTTGGATTGAGATTTGACCAAGTTACATCATCTTGGAAAATTGTTACAGAAAATAACTTGTCGTTAGGTACAGAGTTTAGTACAGGTAAAACAGGCGATGTAACTAATCAAAATCTTGATGCAAGTTGGCTAGTATTATTTGAAACAAATGGCGAAAGATATACAATTACATATCGTTCAATGAGATTTGTATTCGAAAGTGATAACGAAATCCGCTTTTATTATGATTCAAGTGACAAAATATATGACAATAAAACTGGAAAAATTGTTAAAGATAGTATAACAGTATTAAACATTAATCCTCAAGCAGATAATCCTGCTCCGTTTACACAAGACTTTAACTGGGAAATTGTTGATGCATATCGAGATGTAGAAGGATATGTAGATAGTAAAAAATTAGAAGTTAGTTACTTTGATGATGACGAAGATGGAGTAGTTGATGATGCAGACTTATTTGAAGAAATTGTTTCCCCTGAAGTAAATCCTACAAACAAATACATTATATTCAAGAGACTAGTTACTACAGACGGTGTAGAAGATTTTAATTATTTTTCAAACAATAATGATACTGTTATTATATTAAATTCTAAAACAGAAGTACAGCCGTTTAGTACATACAATGATGGTCAAGTATTTTATTATATTGATACTGACGTATTTGAAGTACTAGATAAAACAACATTAAAATTATCTATTACTGCTGAATACAAAGCAAGACTTGGAAGAGATAACTTAAAATTCCGTTATATTCACGCAGCAAGTTCTAATTCTAGAATAGATCCTAGCGCAAGTAACCTTATTGATATGTACTTGTTAACTAGAAACTATGATAATGATTACAGACAGTGGTTAACTGAAAAGTCATCTAATAAGCCGCTGCCTCCAAGTAGTGATCAATTGTTTATTGAATATGGCGCACAGCTAAACAAGATTAAATCACTAACTGATGAAATTATATATCATCCGGTTAAGTACAAGATACTATTTGGATCAGAAGCAGACCAAGAATTGAAAGCTAAATTTAAAATTGTTAAGAATGCAGATAAAGTCTTAAATGACAATGATATTAAAACACGAGTAATTACAGCAATTAATCAGTTTTTTGCATTAGACAACTGGGACTTTGGCGAAACTTTTTACTTCTCAGAATTGTCTGGGTATGTTATTAATAATCTTGCTCCAGATATATCATCATTTATAATAGTTCCGATACAAGAAAATCAATCATTTGGTAGCCTGTACGAAATTAAATCAGAAGCTGATGAAATATTCATTAGCGGAGCAAGTGTAGACGATGTAGAAATTATTGATGCTATAACAGCATCAAGATTGAAAGCTTCGGGAGAAGTAATAACTCAATCAAGAACGGTTAACGCTGGCATCCAAAGTACAAACTTTAGCGATGCAGCAACACGTATTAACAAAGGGTATTAATAGTAATGGCTGACGATAACAAACAAAATGAATATCCGCTTCCGGGTGAAACGCCGCAGCGTAGAGAGAGTGCTAGACACTTACCTAAATATTTTAGAACTGATAAAAATACTAAATTTTTACAGTCTACGCTAGACCAATTATTACAACCTGGCGTATCGGAAAAGGTTAATTCGTTTGTAGGTAGAAAAACAGCTAAAGCATATAATGCTACTAGCGACTTTTATCTTGAAGATGTAACAACAGATAGAACTAATTATCAATTAGAGCCAGTTAGTGTTGTTAAAGACAATTTAGGTAATACAGAATTCCTTAGAGACTATATGGACTATGTCCATCAAATAGAAAACTTTGGCGGCAATAATAGTAATCATAGCAGAAATAATAAACAAGAATTTTATGCATGGAATCCAAATATCAATTGGGACATGTTTACAAACTTCCGTGAGTATTATTGGCTTCCTACCGGACCGCAAACAGTTGTTGTTCCTGGCGAAGCTAAAGAGATTACAAGCACATATACGGTTGCGTTGCAAAATGCACTTGGAGATTATTCATATGTGTTCACTCCAGATGGCGCAACAAATAATCCTACATTAAAATTATACAGAGGTGTAACTTATAGATTTGAAATCAATACACCAGGACTTCCGTTTACGTTTAGATCAGCAAGAACGTTAGATGATGAATTTTTATTAACTACTGAAGTTTCTCAACAAGTTGTAGAAAATGGAGTTATTGAATTATTATTAGGTCCAGGAACACCTAACGAAATATGGTATGTTGCAGACAACGATATTAATATTGGTGGATTGATTAAAGTTGCTAATCAAGACGAAGCAACCTTAATTGATGTTGCAACTGAAATTGTTGGTAAAAAATATTACCAAACTAGAGATGGCTGGAGTTTAACAAATGGACTAAAAGTTAGATTTAGTGGCGATGTTACACCTGAAAAATATGCAAATTCAGAATGGTATGTAGAAGGTGTTGGTGATAGTATTAAGTTAGTATCTGACATTGATGTAGAAGTATCATTTCCGGTTGGTATTGATTTAGTAATACCATTTGATGACGGTATTGACGGGTTTGATAGCTTGCCATTTAGTTCTGCTACAGGATATCCGAGAGACAAAGATTACATTACTATTAATCGTTCTAGCCCAGACGGAAACTTTTGGTCAAGATATAATAGATGGTTTCATAAAGATGTTATAGAATTATCATCTAAAATTAATAACTTAGTTCTTGACATTGATCAAAGCCAACGTGCTAATAGACCAATTATAGAATTTAAAGACGGATTAAAACTTTATAACTTCGGTACAAAAACAAAACAAGTAGTTGACTTAATTGATGATTACACTACTGATGCGTTTAGTACAATAGAAGGCAGTTTAGGTTATAATATTGACAGTGTACAACTTGTTCAAGGGATGAGAATATTATTCCTTAATGATACAGACCCATTGGTTAACGGTAAGATTTTTGAAGTAAGATTCTTACAATTTACTGGTAGTGGTACCGACGGCCAAATAAGTCTAGTTGAAACAGCTGACAGCGATCCGTTGCCAGGAGAAAATGTATTAATAACAAAAGGTGAATCCTTTGCAGGTTCCATGTGGTATTATGATGGTAATACATGGAATAGAGCTCAAGAAAAGACAGCAGTAAATCAGCCTCCAGTGTTTGACATATTTGATGCAGATGGTAACAGTTATTCTAATACAACTGTTTATCCTGCAAACAACTTTAGAGGTACAAAACTCTTTAGTTACAAAGAAGGCTCGGGTAATGATGATGTTGTGTTAGGATTTCCAATATCTTACAGAAGTATAGAAAACGTAGGCGACATTGTTTTTAACTTTGATTTTAATACTGATACAGTACAATATCAAATTGACGATCAAGAATATACTATTAATGTTAGCAATGGATATTTAAGAAGATATATTAATAACATTGGATACGAATTACTAGGAGCATATGTTAAAGCAGCAACTCCTAGTACTCAAGCAGTAATATTACAATATGTCAATGATGGCTCTAAAATTAGATATCCAATTAACTGTTACAATCAAAGTGCATTTATAGATGATTTAGATGTTAATGTATTTGTAAACAATGCTGTTGTTTACGAAGGAATTGATTATGAATTAGTTAATACTGCTGACAAATTTAAAGCTGTTAGTTTCTTAAAAGCAATCGAAGATAATGCAAATATTGTAATTAAAACAACAACAAGTGCTATTAAAAATCAGAATGGCTATTATGAAATTGCACCTAACTTAGAAAAGAATCCTGCAAACGATAACATATCAACATTTACATTAGGTGAAGTTACTGATCACGTTAACAGTATTACACAAAATACTCCTGACTTTAGTGGTATATTCCCTGGAGTTAGTAATCTTCGAGATATAAAGGATCTAAGTGTATATGGTAGAAAATTTATTAAACATTCTGCTCCTTTAAATCTTGCAATGTTTTCTTTATTAGATAAAGAATCAAACATTGTTAAATCTTTAAGATTTTCTAAAAAGGAATACGGCAAATTTAAGAGAATGTTCCTAGAAGCAGCTGAAAGTTTACCATTCAGCGGTTCAGTTAAACAACACGTTGATGCAATTATTGAAGAAATTACTAAAGATAAAATCAACACTATGCCGTTTTATTTCTCAGACATGATAGGATACGGCGCATCTATCACAACTAAGATAATAATTGAAGATATAGGTACAAGATTTTATGCATTAACTACTCCGTTTGAGTTAAACAATCTAAGCACTCGTGCTGTAACAGTATATTTAAATGACATTCAGTTAATACATAACCGCGATTATATTTTTAATGATGAAGGATATCTAGAAATTCTTGCAACAAAGCAATTTGGTGATATTTTAGAAATCAACGAATACGAAAATACCAACGGTACATACATTCCGGCAACGCCTACAAAATTAGGTTTATTTCCAAAATACATTCCTGAAATGTATCAAGATAACACCTACGGCGAAGCACCTTTTATGATTAAAGGTCATGATGGTAGCTTAACTAAAGCATTCAATGATTATCGAGATGATCTAATCCTAGATTTAGAAAAGAGAATTTTTAATAATATTAAAACAGAATACGATCCTGCAATTCTAAATATACATGACTACTTGCCTAGTTCTTTTAGAAATACTATGTTTAGTAGACAAGAAGTTTATTCACCTATGATAACTGACTTCATTCAGTGGTTAGAATTGATAGATGAGGATTATACTGATAATAGATATTATGACAGAATAGATTCGTTTACATGGAACTATTCAAATATGAATTCTCCAGAAGGTGATCCTTTACCGGGCTGGTGGCGAGGTGTTTACAGACAAATGTTTGATACTGATAGGCCACATACACAGCCTTGGGAAATGTTAGGATTTACAATTAAACCAGACTGGTGGGAAGAACAATACGGCCCTGCTCCATATACTAGTGAAAACTTGATAATGTGGGAAGATTTAGAAGCTGGTATAATTAGAGTACCAGGACAGCCGTTTATAATCAATAAAAAATATGCACGTCCGGGACTAACATCGTTCTTGCCAGTAGACCGTGACGGTAACTTATTAAGTCCGTCAGACTCGAATGCAGTTCAGCGTTTTGCAAGTATTGGATTAAGCGATCCTTTTATATTTGGTGACAATTCACCGATTGAAAATGTCTGGAGACAGAGCTCAGAGTTTCCTTTTGCATTGTTAACAAGTTGGATTATTAATTCGCCTAGCTCGCTATTAGCAGCAGGTTTTGATAGATCTAGACAAATTAGAAATACACTTGGACATATAGTTTATGAACCGACTATGGATCATATAAAATTGTCTGACTTAGTGTTCCCAAATACAGCAGTTGATAGCACACAAGTTTTAACTTCTGGATTAGTTAATTATATTGTAGCATATATGGCTAGCAGTGTAACTTCTAATCTTGATGATTACAAACGCAGACTAACATCTATTAAAAACTGCCTTGCATTTAAATTAGGCGGATTTACTGATAAGTCTAAGTTTAAATTAATATTAGAATCTAGAACTCCATTAAACAATGGCAATGTGTTTGTACCAGAAGAAAACTATAATATAGTGTTGCATACAAGCTCGCCGATTAAAACTATTAATTATAGTGGTGTTATTGTAGAAAAACGAGCTACTGGATTTATTGTAAGAGGATACAATAGAGAAAACCCAGTATTTAAATGGTATCGTCCTTTTAGTTCAAACAAAGATATAACAGTTAATGTCGGCGGTATATCAGAAAGTTTTGTACAATGGACCGCAGGCCAGTTATACACTAAAGGAAAAAATGTTCAGTATCAAAACACATTTTATAGTGTATTAGAAACACATACTGCAAATATATCTTTTGAATCAAGTAAATTTGCCAAGCTGCCAAAGCTACCTACAACTGGTGGCGCTGATGCAGTATTCAAAGAACGCTTTAATAAGTTTGATGAAGAATTAATGCCATATGGTACTAATTTAAAAACAATTCAAGATGTAGTTGATTTTCTATTAGGCTATGAACAATGGCTAGTAGTTCAAGGATTCCGTTTCGAGTATTACGACGGCGAAGAGCAAGTATTATCAGATTGGAAAAATAGCTGTAGAGAGTTTATGTTTTGGAGTACACAGAATTGGGGCGAAGGCGCACTAATTGCGCTAAGTCCAGTCGCAGATGAAATTAATTTTGAAACAAAATACTCTACTGTGGATAACATATTTGATAACTTCTACGGGTATAGCTTGCTTAAATCAGACGGTACTAAACTAGTAGAAGAATTTACTCGTATTAGCCGTCAAGAACCAAACAAATTTAAAATACGTCCTAGACAAACTAGTGATGGCGTTTATGCAGTACAGATTCCAATTATTAGAAAAGAACATATTGTATTGTTAGACAATACAACAGTGTTTGGCGATGTTATCTATCAGCCACCTACTGGATATCGTCAGGATAGAATTAGGGTATTAGGATATAGAACAGTAGACTGGGATGGTAGTTTAAATATACCAGGATTTATATACGATGAAGCAGTAGTTACAGAATGGGAACCGTGGACAGATTATGCTATCGGTTCGCTAGTCAAGCACAAGCAGTTTTATTATAGTGCAAATGAGAAAGTGCTAGGCACTGAATTATTCCAAGATAATTACTGGTCACGTCTTAATGAGAAACCTGAAAGCAGACTATTAACAAACTTTGAATATAAGACTAATCAGTTTGCAGACTTTTACGACCTTGATACAGACAATTTTGATGTTGAACAACAGAAGTTTGCACAACATTTAATAGGATATCAAAACAGAAACTACTTAGCAAATATCATTAATGATGATGTTAGCCAGTATAAATTCTATCAAGGTATGATTAAAGAAAAAGGAACATTAAACAGTCTTAATAAATTATTTGATGTTCTAAGCGAAGTCGATAAAGAAAGTATTGACTTTTACGAAGAATGGGCAATTAAGCAAAGTCAATATGGTGCTAGTGAAGGATTTGACGAAGTTGAATTTAAATTAAACGAAGCTAATTTTAGAACTAGTCCGCAAGCATTTTTACTTACAAATGATATCACAGGAAATGAAACTGATTTAGTTTATAGAATATCAGACTTTGAAGCATACAAAAAGCCTGATAATTATAGTAATGCACTATTTCCTACACTTACTGATTTGCCGCAGTATACAAGGAATCCGGGATATACACATATTGAAGATGTTGCAGTTATAGTGTCTACATATGACGACTTAGCAAATAAATCTTTTAATGAAATTAAAAATAATGAGTATGCTTGGGTAGGTAATAGAAACGGAGACTGGAATGTTTATCAGCATGTAAATTCTTCATACATTATTACTAGTATTAAAGGAAATGCAACAGCAGTTAGTATTGGTGCAGCAGATAAGAACCAATTTACAATTACATTAGATACTTCAGTAACTGATATAAAAGTTGGAGATATTATTGGCATATACGATCTTATTGAAACAAGCTATGCAACTGAAGATAGTACATATCCTATTGCAAGACAAACATCGTCAGATGTAGATGGTTTCTTTAAAGTACTTAAAGTAAGTATTAATGAAATTATTATTGAAACTGGAAAAGTAATTTCAGATATTAATTCTTGTAGAGGCATAGTAACAAAATTTGTTTCAGTAAGAGCAAGTACATACGAACAAGCAAATGAATATGCTCAAGCTGGCATTAGCAAAAATTCATTATTGTGGGTAGATAGTGACGATAATAATCAATGGCGAGTTATTAAAAATACTCAACCATTTAATTTGCTACAGCAAATACCTGGCGAAGATAGAGCAGCATTAGATAGTTTTGCAAGTAATTTAGCAGTTGACAGCAGAAATGTTACATTAGCTGTATCTACTCCACTAAGCGGTTCACTAGATGAAGATCTTAATCCTATTGCAGGCGACGGAAAAGTATTTGTATATACTAGAGGCGGAAACAATCAAAACTTCCAATTCACACAAATTATTGAACCTATTTCAACTACCGCAGATCTTTACAAAGGATTTGGTAAAGGTATAGGCCTAAGTAATGACGGAAAGTATCTAGTTGTCGGATCTCCTGATGCATCAAATGTAAAGACTAAATTTAAAGGCGAATTTGATCCAACTGCTGATTATCAGAATACAGAAATTGTACAATATAACGAACAGTTATGGGAAGCAGTATTAGATATACAAGGTGCTAATGAGTCTCTACCATTTGGTAGTTTTACTGCAATGATTGAAGTAATTCAAGATAACAATATTATTGGCGGCGAAATACAATTTAACAACTTGTTAGCAGGTAACTACCCATTTACTAATACTGAAACAAATCATATCTTAGTAAGAGCAGGAGTAGACCAGTATAGAGCAACAGGCCCAGGTGATACAGTATTCTTAGATTGGTATGCAGAAACTACAGCAAATCAATCACAAAGTCCAACTAACTTATTTAGAGATCCGTTCGATGGTCAATTACCATCGGTAACAGAAGCGTTCTTAGAAAGCGGCTTAGTAGTACAAAAGAAAATTGACGTAGTATTATATATTGATGCGTTCTCTTTGTTACCAAATGTAGGAGATCAAGTTGAGTCACAAGGTGTATTTGGTTATGTAGAATACATTTATCAAGAAGGTCCGAGCGCAGTAGTTTACATAGGCGGAAGTGTAGGTATTTGGCAAGAAACTGA
>Ga0181563_10003245_pt1 | contig 15568 bp, 10 predicted proteins | sample 011ome_25_FD_133759 | JGI IMG/M metagenome (GOLD analysis project Ga0181563, IMG submission 133759) | Coastal salt marsh microbial communities from the Groves Creek Marsh, Skidaway Island, Georgia - 011512CT metaG (megahit assembly) | ecosystem: Environmental > Aquatic > Marine > Intertidal...
AGTAAATGCTTTAGTCGAAGCTACGCCAATCTCGGGGCCTGCATGGGTATAACAGCCTGTATTGGTAATTCGCGAAATCGTAGACCCAACAACATTACAAATACCATAGACAAAGGCTCCTTTTTCTTTGGCAATGTTTATGGCGGCAATGGTATCTGCTGTTTCGCCCGATTGCGAAATAGCAATTACAACATCGTCTGGGTAAATAATCGGATTTCGATAACGGAATTCAGAAGCATACTCTACTTCAACAGGGATTCGGGTAAAATCTTCAATTAAATATTCGGCGACTAAACCGGCATGCCAAGAAGTGCCACAGGCAACAATCAGGATTCGTTTTGCTTTGAGGAAACGGTTCTCGTGCTCCCTTAAACTCGAAAGGGTAATCACTCCTTCTTGAGAGAGTAGCCGTCCTCTAAGTGTGTCTTTAATGGCAGTAGGTTGCTCGAAAATCTCTTTGAGCATAAAATGGTCATAGCCTCCTTTTTGGATGTTCTCCAAGCTTAGTTTAAGTTTCTCAACATAAGGTTCGACCTCGAGGTCATCTTTAATTTTACGGATTTTGATGGCCTTATTTCGACGGATAATTGCCAAATGTTCTTCTTCTAAATAAATAACATTTTTGGTGTATTCAACAAATGGGGTCGCATCTGAAGCCACAAAAAACTCGTCTTCTCCTATCCCTATGGCCAATGGGCTTCCAAGACGAGCAGCAACCAGTTCGTTGGGCTTTCTTCGATCAAAAACAACTATAGCGTAGGCACCAACCACCTGCGAAAGAGCAATCTGAACCGCTTTCCCTAGTTTAACCTTTTCTTTGTCTTGTACATCTTGAATCAAATTGATCAAAACTTCTGTATCGGTATCTGATTGGAAAGTGAAACCTCGGTGCTGGAGTTCCTTTTTTAAGGAAGAGTAGTTTTCAATGATTCCATTGTGAACAATCACAAGGTTTCCTGAATTGGACGTTTGTGGATGTGCATTCACATCGTTTGGTACACCGTGTGTTGCCCACCTAGTGTGTCCCAAGGCCAATGTGGCTTCTTGTACAGGCTGTTTAGCAATAAGCGCTTCAAGGTCGCTTACCTTTCCTTTTGTTTTTAGGGTATGCAAAGCACTACCGTTGAAAATTGACATTCCGGTAGAATCGTATCCTCGGTATTCCAGTCGTTTCAACCCTTTAATTACAATAGGTTGGGCTTGCTTATTTCCAATGTAGGCAACAATTCCACACATTATGGTTTAATTAATTGGAGAGATCTGTATAAATTATTTCAAGTTTTAGGCGTTTATCCAAGAATTCTTCGGAAGGATTTGGACCAATCAAAACGGTTCCCAGTGGATTGTTTAAGGCACCCAATGGATACTCAACTTGTTCCATTTCACTTCCAATGATCGCCTTTGTTGTGACAAACATATTAATGTCGGAAGTAACAACCAATCCAAGTGGATTATTCTCAACCAAATCATCACCAGTAGAGCGAATTAAATCAGAGATATGCTGGGTGATGCGAAACTTGTATCGGAAAGGAATACCATCTTTGTACTCTAATATACCGCTATGTATTGTCTTATTTTCCAAAGCAACTCTACTTGTTGTTGGGTCGGAAAAATAGTCTGGCAAAGGCATGTTGTCCTCTAATTTATATAAGTATAATCGCTCAGCGATTCGGTCATTTTCAGACCAATTGCTTGTAATGGTAGGGTCTACATAAAAGATTAAATTGGCTTCATTAATCAATATGTTTGTTGTTCTCATGTCTTCAAGAACTTGTGTGGTTTCATCCTGATCAAACAAACGAATTGTTCCTCTAGTTCCAATAGCACCTTTAAGCAGTATCTTCTCCTGAGGAGAAACAGTGGCATTCGGATTATTTGATGGATAATTTTTTAAATGATTAATTCGCACTCCCCCTAGACTTATAACTTGAGTGTTTTGAGCCACGTCTATTGTATCATCCGTAAGATCATCTTCAGTGCCTTGATCGTTATAGACGTCATAGTCATATGCTATTGTAATCCTGGCACCAACGAGGTTAAGCAAAAGGTATAGATCGTCTGTTGGGCTTTCCATACGAACATTTATCCCTTTGATATGGTTAATGAAATTGTTATTGTTCGCAAGAGGCTCATTACCCTCTTCATCCATTATTTTTTCTTGAAAAAAAGATGGGTCTAAAGGAACTCTTATACGAGGAGAAAGTCGCGTTTCTACTCGGGTGGTTTCATCTACATCTGTTGTTTCTGGATCGTCTTCGGTAAAATTAAATCGTACTTCTTCAAAGTTCAGTTGTATGGGTGCATCGTGTAAAGTAGCGGCAGTAAAGCCTTCTTCATAAAAATCTCTTCCAGAAAAATAAGTACTGGCTGATTCAAAGTTATTGTTTGGGTCGAGTGTATTGAAAAAATAGTTCAGCTCGGTTACCTTGAGATTAAATGTTGCCTCCCTATTTCCAAATATTGAATCAATTTCATATACTTTATTATCGGCCTCATAGGTTGCATTATCTGTGTCGACATCGTCATTTCTACCATCGCCATCAGAATCCCTATCCAATGGGTTAGTCCCTCCCTGAGTTTCAGCTAAATCCGTTAATCCATCCCCATCAGAGTCACTATCGCTAGAAGCTGGATCAACATCAAAAGCGTTAATCACTCCATCGTTGTCATCATCTAACTGGTTGTTTAAAAATGGGATTTCAAGGTAAACAGCCGTTACACGCTCGTTTTCATTAATTACCTTAATGTTGGTTGAATCTCCAGCTTCTTCTGCTTCCTGAGTATAGGTGCCAAAACGCGCATTGTTGGTTATGGATAGTTGAGTGGTGAAGTTGGCTTCTCTGCGTCCAAGAAAGCCAAAATCATGCATCCCAAAATGAACAGTGGTTAATTGATCCGATTGAACATCGGTCAAGGGGTCAATCGATACATAAACTGGAAATTCGCGTGATTCGGTGTTGAATTGATCCGTATCAATTAAATCTACACCAACAGTGTTAAATTCGGGATTACAGGCAGATATGAGGACGGCAAGGATTCCTAAACGGAATGTCTTTTGAAAGATTTCCATGGGTGTATTAAAGGAAATTAGTATTAAAGAAATCGACGTGAGCAGTCTCCTCTTTGCTCTCTGCAAAAGATAAGGTAGGCTTGGTGCTTGCTTCGATTTGCTGTGTCAATTCATCCGAAAATTTATCACCTGCCATCACCAATCCATCAGAATGATCTATGGCTAATTGCATCAATTGATTATAGCCAGGCGTAGCCAAAGAAGATAAATCTGTTGTTATTTGATCAAATGCAATTTTGTCTCTTAGGTTGGGATCAAGGGTTCCTCCCATATCTTCTGGATAGATTGAGGTGACAATTTTGCTGTGCTCAAAAATTGGGTCTTGTGAAAAATAGGTTTTCATATAAAGCGGAAAAAGTGCAGTAAACCATCCGTGAAGATGAATTATGTCTGGTGACCAGTTCAGTTTTTTTACTGTTTCAATAACTCCCTTGGTAAAGAAAATCATACGTTCGTCATTGTCGGGAAACAAAGCACCCTCTTTGTCGTGCAACATTTCTTTACGCTTAAAATACTCGTCGTTATCGATAAAGTAAACTTGCATGCGCTCTTTTGGAATAGAAGCAACTTTAATAATCAAAGGCATGTCCATGTCGTTTATGACAAGATTCATTCCAGAAAGCCGGATGACCTCATGCAATTGATGACGACGTTCATTGATCAATCCATAACGCGGCATGAAAATTCGTGTTTGTCCACCAGCGTCATTAATTTGCTTTGGGATTTTAAACGAATTAATAGATCGTTCTGTTTGAGGAAGATAGGGTATAACTTCTGAAGAAATTACAAGTACTTTTTTATTTTGCATAAAATCGTGTTAGCCTTCTATTGCGAAAGTTTAGCAAAATTACAAAAAATCTTCCGATCATTAGAAAAAACAGTACTTTTAGCGTGTTAATCTTTTCCTAAATGAAGGTTTTTAAAGAACAGTTCGCGCTGAACAATTACCTAAAAACAAAAACTGTTGATTCCATCGGCCTTGTTCCCACTATGGGTGCCTTACATTATGGGCATCTTACCCTCGTAGAAAAAGCAATGAATGAAAATAATTGTGTAATTGTGTCCATTTTCGTGAATCCAACACAATTTGAGGACATTTCCGATTTAAATGCCTATCCCAAAACACTGGAAGAAGACCTTCATAAATTGGCTCCTTATGGAGATAAAATTCTTGTTTATGCACCAGACGTAAGGGATGTTTATCCTGGAACAGCCGCCTCTTCCAATCGGTATACTTTTGGATTGCTCGAAACCACCATGGAAGGAAAAAAACGAGCAGGACATTTTCAAGGAGTAGCTACAATTGTCCATAAATTATTGGCTGGATTTAATCCCACTCGGGCGTATTTTGGTGAAAAAGACTACCAACAATTGTGCATTATTCATCAGTTAGTTGCGCAAGAGCAACTTCCGGTAACAATTGTTAGTTGCCCAATCATCCGAGAAAAAGATGGCTTAGCGATGAGTTCGAGAAATAGGCGACTGAATCAAAAAGAACGTTCGCAAGCCCCCCTAATATATGCAACGCTTAAAAAATCAATCGCATTAAAAACAAGTTCGTCACTCGAGGAAATCAATCATATTGTCACCTCTACCTTTGACCAAAATCCCGCCTTTAAATTGGATTATTTCTGTATTGCAGACGCCCGCTCTTTGCAACCCATTACAACGATTAAGCCCGACCAAACTGCCCGTGCGTTTATTGCAGTGAAATTGGGAGACGTTAGGTTAATTGACAACGTCAATTTTTAATATCTTTGCCGCATGCAAATTGAAGTTTTAAAATCTAAAATACATCGCGTTACCGTTACTGGAGCCGATTTAAATTATATCGGAAGCATAACCATTGATCGTGAATTGATGGATGCTGCCAACCTCATTGCGGGTGAAAAGGTACAGATTGTAAATGTCAACAATGGAGAACGCCTTGAGACCTACGTTATCGAAGGCGAACGCAACTCTGGCGAAATAACCTTGAATGGTCCGGCTGCACGAAAGGTTCAAAAAGGTGATATCATCATCATTATTAGCTATTGTAGCCTCCCGTTTGAAGAGGCAAAAAAAATGACCCCTTTACTTGTTTTTCCTGATGAATCAAATAACTTGCTTCATTAGGTTTGAAAAAAACAACGCAAAACAAAATAGTCAAAACCATCATCCCTTTATTAATTGGGATTTTGTTTATCTATTTATCCTTAAAAAACACCACCGAACAAGACCGTACTGCCATTTACAATTCAATTAAAGATGCCCACTATGGATACATCTTTTTGTCGTTGATTTTGGGCTTATTGAGTCATCTTTCTCGAGCATATCGTTGGAATTTTATGCTCAATCCATTGGGCTACAAGCCCAGGCTAATCAATAATATCTTGGCGATCTTCATAACCTATATTGCCAACCTTGGCGTACCGCGATCTGGAGAGTTTTTCCGTGCAACCGTCATGCAAACCTATGAGAAGATTCCTTTTGAAAAAAGTTTTGGAACCATTATAGCAGAACGTACGGTTGACTTGTTTATGTTGTTAATCACGATTGGGCTTGCCCTTTTATTGGAATCTGATTTAATCTATTCCATGCTAGAAGAACGCTCGGTGAATCCTTGGACAATTCTCCTGATTGCTTTCTTTGTGACTAGTTTTATTTATGTTGCTTTTGTACAATTGAAAAAAACTAATCATCCATTTGCTCAAAAAATACTCTCGTTGTTAAAAGGATTATCTGAGGGATTTTTAACCCTTGTTCGAATGGAAAAAAAGTGGGCCTATCTTTTCCATACAGTCTTTATCTGGACAATGTATATCGCTATGTTTTACATCATCAAACTATCCTTGCCCGAAACCCAGTCCTTGGTTTTTGAAGCCATTTTGATTGGTTTTATTGTTGGTGCCTTAGCCATTTCGGCCACCAATGGCGGAATAGGTATTTACCCTTTTTCGGTTTCCTTGGTTTTGATCAGTTATGGCATCTCCAAAGAATCCAGTCTAGCCTTTGGCTGGATTATGTGGTCGGCTCAAACAATCATGGTCTTGTTTTTTGGAAGTTTATCTTTCTTTTTACTGCCACTTGTAAATCGTAAAAACTAAGGTTCATTTTATTTTGACAGCCCGAAAGGCTTCGTTAATTTTAAGCATGAGTAAAGTAAAAAAAGCTTTTTTTTGTCAAAAGTGTGGTAATCAACATGCTAAATGGCAGGGGCAGTGTTCTGCCTGTAAAGAATGGAACACCTTGGTGGAGGAAATCATCGAAAAACCTGCTGCGAAAGGCTGGGAAGCTCCTCAGAAAAAAGACACACTAGTCGCTCAACCCATTCCCATCACACAAATCGAAACCCAAAGTGAAAAACGCTTAAGTTGCCGCGACGAAGAACTCAACAGGGTGTTGGGTGGTGGATTGGTCCCAGGTTCAGTTACTCTCTTAGGAGGAGAACCTGGAATTGGAAAATCAACCTTACTGCTTCAAATATCTCTTTTATTGCAACAAAAAGTCCTTTATGTTTCGGGAGAAGAAAGCCAACGACAAATAAAACTGCGTGCAGATCGAATTGATGCGAGCAATGAAAATTGCTATGTCCTCAGCGAAACCGGGACCCAAAAAATATTTCATCAAATAAACGAACTTGTCCCAGATGTAGTGATTATTGACTCCATACAAACCCTTCAGACAAGCCACATTGAAAGTAGTCCCGGAAGCGTGTCTCAAATTAAAGAATGTACTTCTGAACTGATTCAATTTGCCAAAAAAACTCATACACCGGTTATCCTGGTTGGACATATCACCAAAGATGGGAACATTGCTGGACCCAAAGTCTTGGAGCACATGGTTGACACCGTCTTGCACTTCGAAGGGGATCGCAACCATATTTATCGCATTTTACGGGCCCAGAAAAACCGTTTCGGTTCAACCGCAGAAATTGGCATATACGAAATGTTATCGAGTGGTTTACGCGGTGTAAACAATCCCAGCGAATTGTTACTTTCTCAAAATCAGACTGAAATGAGTGGGCACGCCATTGCCAGTACAATGGAGGGAATTCGTCCCCTCATGCTAGAGGTACAAGCGCTGGTTAGTACCGCTGTATATGGAACACCTCAACGAAGCACAACCGGCTTTAATGCCAAACGCTTAAATATGTTGTTGGCTGTTTTAGAAAAACGCGCTGGTTTCCAATTGGGAGCCAAAGATGTCTTTCTCAATATAACAGGTGGAATAAGTAGTGAAGATCCCGCGCTTGATCTAGCAGTGGTGGGCGCTATACTGTCCAGTCATCACGATATTGCCCTAGAAAAAAATACCTGCTTTGCCGCAGAAATTGGTCTTTCTGGAGAATTGCGTCCTGTACCCAAACTGGATCAGCGCATTCGAGAAGCAGAAAAACTTGGTTTTGAGACAATTATAACAGCGAAATTCAAACAAGATGATTTTCCAAAAACCGGAATTAGAATAGTTAAGTTAAGTAAAATAGAAGAGGTCGTTAATCATTTATTCGGCTAAAAAAATTACCTTTCAAAAACTAAAATTTGTCTTAAATACTTTTTGTGTTATGGAAAAAATCATCCAATCCTTTTTAAATGAAGTCGGTCAGCGCAATCAAAATGAACCTGAATTTATGCAGGCCGTGACAGAAGTTGCTGAAACAGTAATTCCGTATATCGTGAAAAACGATATTTATTACGGTCAAAACATCTTGATGCGTATGGTAGAGCCCGAACGCGTTGTTTCATTCCGAGTAGCATGGATCGACGACAAAGAAGAAATTCAAGTCAACCGTGGATATCGAATTCAAATGAATTCCGCCATTGGTCCCTACAAAGGTGGACTGCGCTTTCACCCTTCAGTAAACCTTAGTGTGTTAAAGTTTTTAGCCTTTGAACAAGTTTTTAAAAACAGTCTAACCACCCTACCCATGGGCGGAGGAAAAGGAGGTTCAGATTTCAACCCAAAAGGTAGGTCTGATACTGAAGTTATGCGTTTCTGTCAAAGTTTTATGACCGAGCTTTTTCGCCATATTGGTCCAAACAGAGATATTCCTGCGGGAGATATTGGGGTTGGAAGTCGTGAAATCGGTTATTTGTTTGGACAATACAAACGCTTAAAAACTGAATTTACCGGAGTACTTACTGGAAAAGGGGTAAGCTGGGGAGGATCTTTAATCCGCCCTGAAGCAACCGGCTATGGAACCGTTTACTTTTGTCAGAAAATGCTCGCCACAAAGGACAACAGTTTTAAAGGCAAGAATGTGGTCATTTCTGGATCTGGAAATGTAGCCCAATATGCCGCAGAAAAAGTCATTCAGTTGGGTGGAACGGTCTTAACTCTCTCCGATTCTTCTGGTTTTATTTATGACAAAGAAGGCATTACGACAGAAAAACTGAACCATATTATGGAATTGAAAAACGTTCAACGGGAACGTATTCACAAATATCTTGAGAAATACCCTTCGGCTGAATACCATAAAGGGAAAACCCCTTGGGGAATTCCCTGCGATGTTGCACTACCCTGTGCTACACAAAATGAACTCTTCCTAGAAGATGCAAAACAATTGGTTGCCAATGGCTGTATTTGTGTAGGCGAAGGAGCCAATATGCCCACCTCCCCTGAAGCGATTCACTATTTCACCGAAAAGAAAATTTTGTTTGCTCCTGGAAAAGCTTCCAATGCTGGAGGGGTTGCTGTTTCTGGACTTGAAATGGCGCAAAATTCATTGCGCTACAGCTGGTCAAGAGAGGAAGTTGACGGTAAACTTCAAAACATCATGGGAGATATTCATCAATCTTGTGTAGATTACGGAACAGAAAATGGATATACCAACTATGTTAAAGGAGCTAATATTGCCGGATTTGTAAAGGTAGCAGACGCCATGCTAGCGCAAGGTGTAGTCTAATTTCTTACTATGTTGATCCAAACCAAAGCGATTGTTCTCCATACGCTGAAGTACAATGATACAAGTCTAATTGCGCATTGTTATACTGAGGCCTTAGGAAAACAATCGTTTTTGTTAAAAGGGATTTTGAGTGCAAGGAAGGGTGGCATTAGAAAGGCATATTTTCTTCCAATGACACAGTTGGAAATTCAATTTCAACACAAAAATAAAGGGGGCTTAAACTTTCTCAAAGAAGTTAAAATTCTGCATCCCTATCAGCAATTATATACTGATATTAAAAAAAATGCCCTCGTTTTATTTCTCTCCGAAATCATCTATAAAAGTCTGAAAGAAGAGGAAACAAATCCCTTACTTTATGAGTTTCTCGAAAACGCTTTCTTGTGGTTAGACTCCAACGAAGATATTGCCAATTTTCATTTACTCTTTTTGCTCAAACTTTCACAATTTTTGGGCTTTTACCCCCATTTAGATCAAGAAAACGGAGCGTACTTTAATTTGGAAAGCGGCTGTTTTACATCATCAACCCCCCTAGAAAAACACATCAAAGGCAATAGCGCTCAACTCTTAAAAGAGTTGTTGGGCATGAATTTTGCTGGAATCAAAAGGCCAAAAATTAATCAACATACCAGACGTGAACTTCTCGAGGCAATGGTTAACTATTTTGAATTACATTTGCTTGGGTTTTCAAAACCGAAATCCCTATCTATATTACATGACGTTTTTGACTAAAACCTCCATTATTTTTCTCCTCATTTGCTCCCTTTTTTACCAAACACTTTTTGGCCAGAAAGTGAGGGTCATTGATGCCCTTACACAGCAACCCTTGGAAGAGGTTTTTATTGTGAGTCAAGACAATAAACGCTACAGTACTAGTGATAAAGAAGGTTCTTTTGACTTAACCGATTTTGAAGCTTCTGACCGCTTGTCCATTAAAATGATGGGATATGAATCCCTTATTTTATCCCAAAAAGAAATCAAAAGAAGAAGCTACGTTATTGCCTTGTTTTTGGATGAAAAAAAATTATCTGAAATTATTTTATCGGTCGCACGAACAGCCACTCAATCCAAAAAAATTGCCGAAAAGGTTAACATCATTAATAAAGCTAGCATCAAAAAATTTTCACCGCGAACTGGAGCAGAATTATTACAAATTGCGCCAAGTATTCGATTGCAACAGTCTCAAGCGGGGGGTGGGAGTCCTGTCCTAAGAGGGTTCGAGGCTAACCGCGTTTTATTAGTGGTAGACGGTGTGCGACTCAACAATGCCATTTATCGTTCTGGCCATCTACAAAATGCCATTACGATTGACCCCAATAGCATTGAGCGAGTTGAGGTTATTTATGGTTCTTCTTCTGTTGGCTATGGCTCTGATGCCCTTGGTGGAGTGGTTCATTACTATACCAAAACCCCTAAAATAAATAACGAAAAACGATTCAATAGCGAGATTTCTTCCCGCTATGCAAGTGCCCAAAAGGCCTTGAATTACCACCTGGAAACAGAAGTTAGTTTTAACAAATGGGCCAGTTATACCAGTGTGAGCTTTTCCAACTTTGGCGATGTTCGCATGGGAAAAAATCGCCAACATGGATATGAGAACTGGGGCTTGGTTCCTAACTATTCTGCCAATACTAAAACAGCATTTTTTGTTGGCCCAAGCGTAAATCCAAACCCGAATATTCAAAAAAACAGCGGCTATTCACAATGGGATATTCTTCAAAAAATAGCGGTAACACTCCCCATGGAATCTCAGTTTTTATTGAACATCCATTATTCTACCTCATCTAACATCCCTCGCTTTGATAAGCTTAACGAATATCGAAATGGATCCCTCCGATTTGCTGAATGGAACTATGGCCCTCAAGGACGACTTTTGATTTCACCCCAGCTCAAACTTTTCCCAAAGAAAAGATTCCTTTACAAAGGAACAGTCACAACTGCGTTCCAACAGGTTGAGGAGTCGAGAATACAACGACGCTTTAACAGTCTAAATCGTGAAACCCAACAAGAAAAGGTCAATGTGTATAGCATTAATGGCGATTTTGAATTTGCTAAAAAAGGGGAATCTAGTTTTGCCTATGGTTTTGAATTGATCCGCAACAATATCTCCTCAAGGGCATTTTCTAATGGACTTATTGTTGAGAATGGGACTGTTATTGGACTGCAAAACCCACAACCCATTCCCAGCCGGTACCCTTCGGGTGGGAGTGTTTATTCAACTGCTGCGCTATACGGGAACTACCGATTGGATATTAACCCAAAAACTAGCTTTGCTCTAGGAACAAGATATACCGCAACCCGTTTGGAAGCCTCTTGGGAAGAACAGGCTTTAATTGATTCTCGCCTCAATCGTGTAGATGCTAAAAATGATGCCTTAACAGGAAGCCTATCCCTCTCCTATCGTCCACAAAAACCATGGAGAATGAGTCTTTTATTTTCAAGCGGATTTAGAGCACCCAATGTTGATGATCTGGGAAAAATTCGAGAAAACAACGGAACACTCTTGGTCCCAAACCCTAGCTTACAACCTGAATTTGTTTATAATATTGATGGTGGAATTTCTTTTGTTCCAGAAAATAATCGTCTCAACCTTAATCTTCGGTTTTACAACTCCTCCCTACGAGATTATATTGGACGAATGCCCTATAACATTCGTGATGATAGGTCAACCCAGGCAGCGAGCACGATTATCTTTACCGAGGAAGTTGTGACGACACTAGCCAATATAAATATTGGAAATGCACGTATTTATGGCCTTTCTTTTGAGGGAAAATGGAAGCTTACCGAGTCTCTTACTGCTGCGGCAAATCTTACTTATACAGACGCCTCTGAGAATCGATTGATCGGTCCGCTTCCCTCTATTCTTCCTTTGTTTGGGGGAGCTGATTTAAGCTACGAGAAAGAAGCTTTGAGTCTTCGTTTGCGCATGCAACACAATGGAGCAAAAAATCCAGAAGATTACAGTTTAGGAGGTGAAGATGGTCTAGAGGAAACACCAATACTGTTTAATGATGGAACAACTATCGCCTATGCTGGATCGCCAAAATGGACGACTTTTTCTCTGTATAACACCTATCAATTTCCCAATGGTGTAGGAATAAACATTGCTTTAGAAAATATTTTTGACACGCATTACCGCAGCTTTGCTTCTGGAATTTCTGCTCCAGGAAGAAGTTTAAACCTAGGGGTAAATTTAGATTTCTAATGTGTTTTCGCCTTCAAGGCTTCTTTCCCTCCCTTTTCCCACTCTGCTTTTAAAATACTTAAAACCACGCTGTCTCTTCTTCCTTCCCCCGCTCGGCAGTTACTTCGCAAGGTTCCTTCCATTACACAACCTAATGCGAGCATAGCCTCTATACTTCTTTGGTTTCGTGCATCGGCACGAAACTCAACTCGCTCCATTCCTAATTCCTCAAAAGCATGACTCAGTAAAAGTAATTTACACTGTCGGTTTAAGCCCGTTCGCTGAAATGCTTCCCCATACCATGTAAAACCGATACTGATGCATTTATGGTAAAAGTTAATGTCATAAAAACGGGTACAGCCTGCAACTTCTTCGCTTTGTTTGTCAAAAACCAAAAAAGGATATGCTTTGCCAATCGCTCGGTCTGCTAAAGCATTAGATATGTAGGCTTTCAGCTGATGTTCTCCCGCTGCAGTTTGAAGTGAATATTTCCATAATGAGGGTTCATTCTCAGAAAAATTAAGTAAACTTTCAACATCATTTTCGGTTAATGGACGCAGTAGAGCCCTTTCATTTTCAAGAATTAATTGACTAGAAAAATCAAATGACATAGAATAATACGTTTGTTGTTAATTAGTTAAAGCATAAATGTATAAAATTCCTTATTTTCGCAGCTTTAGATCAATCCCTATGGGCTTTAAGGAACATAAGCAACTCAATCTCGCTGCTGTAGCACAAGATATCCTTTCTTTTTGGGAGGAAGAATCAATTTTTGAAAAGAGTGTAAGTACCCGTGAGGGACAACCTCCTTATGTCTTTTATGAAGGGCCTCCCTCGGCCAATGGAATGCCGGGCATTCATCATGTCATGGCGCGGGCAATTAAAGATATTTTTTGTCGCTATAAAACCCAAAAAGGCTTCCAGGTGAAGCGAAAAGCCGGGTGGGATACCCATGGATTGCCTGTGGAATTAGGCGTTGAAAAAGAGCTTGGGATTACCAAAGATGCCATTGGAAAAAGCATTAGTGTTGAAGACTATAACGAAGCCTGTAAAAACGCTGTGATGCGTTATACAGACGTATGGAATAAATTAACCCAAGAAATGGGATATTGGGTTGACATGGAAGATCCATACATTACCTATAAATCAAAATATATCGAATCGGTTTGGTGGCTGTTAAAACAAATTTACGATAAAGATCTATTGTATAAAGGCTATACCATTCAACCTTATTCGCCAAAAGCAGGTACTGGATTAAGTTCCCACGAACTAAATCAACCTGGGACCTATCAAGATGTAACAGACACGACCGTCACGGCCATGTTCAAAACCATCGCCAATAGCTTACCTTCTGTCCTAAAAGGAGAAGAAGAATTGTATATTTTGGCATGGACGACCACTCCCTGGACTCTTCCTTCCAATACAGCATTAACGGTTGGAAAGAAAATTGATTATGTGGTTGTGCACACCTACAACCAATATACCTTCCTTCCCATAAAAGTTCTCTTGGCCAAAGCCTTGGTTGGAAAACAATTTTCAGGGAAATATACAGCGGTAGAAGACCAAACGCTTTTAGCTGACTACTCCGCTGATGCTAAAAAAATTCCTTTTTATGTTTCGACTGAAATCAAGGGAGAGGATCTCATAGGTATTAGATATGAACAATTATGGCATGAAGCACCGCTACCTCTCGAGCAACCAGAAAATGCTTTTAGGGTTATTGCGGGAGACTTTGTTACTACCGAAGATGGAACCGGAATTGTACATACTGCACCTACTTTTGGAGCAGACGATGCTCAAGTAGCCAAAGAGGCTACTCCGCCTATTCCTCCTTTACTGGTCAAAGACGCCAATGACAATAACGTTCCCCTAGTCGATTTACAAGGGAAATTCTATGCCGGCTTACCCAATATTGGTGGGAAATATGTAAAAAACGAATATTATCCTGAAGGAGAAGCCCCTGAAAAATCTGTCGATGTAGAAATTGCCATTCGCTTGAAAGAAGAAAATCGAGCATTTAAAGTGGAAAAATATGTTCATTCCTACCCTAACTGCTGGCGTACCGACAAACCCATTTTATATTACCCTCTTGACTCGTGGTTTGTGAAAGTCACCGAAGTTCGTGATAAAATGGTTGAGCACAATAATAAAATTAACTGGAAACCAAAATCAACTGGTGAAGGTCGCTTTGGCAATTGGCTCGCCAATGCCAACGACTGGAACCTGTCTCGTTCGCGTTTTTGGGGAATTCCACTTCCTATTTGGCGAACAGAAGACGGTAAAGAGACTCGTATCTTTGGATCAGTAGAAGAATTAATGATCGCTATTGAAGAGGCTGTTTCTGCAGGTTTTATGAAAGAAAATCCCTTTAAGGAATTTGAAGTAGGTAATATGTCTGAAGAAAATTACGCCTCTATCGACCTACATAAAAATAGTGTTGACCCCATCGTGCTTTGCAGCCCCAGTGGACAACCCATGAAGCGCGAAAGTGACCTCATCGACGTATGGTTTGACTCGGGAGCAATGCCCTATGCTCAATGGCATTACCCTTTTGAAAACAAAGAAAAAATAGACCAAAACGAAGCCTTTCCCGCCGACTATATCGCTGAAGGTGTCGACCAAACAAGAGGTTGGTTTTATACCCTTCACGCCATTGGCACCCTGGTGTTTGACTCAATCGCTTACAAAAATGTTGTGTCCAATGGACTTGTCTTAGATAAAAATGGACAGAAAATGTCCAAGCGTTTAGGCAATGCTGCCGATCCCTTTGAGACCCTACAAAAATATGGAGCCGATGCCACCCGTTGGTACATGATTTCAAATGCAAACCCTTGGGATAATTTAAAGTTTGACCTTGACGGAATTGCAGAGGTTTCTCGAAAGTTTTTTGGTACGCTGCACAATACCTATTCTTTTTTTACCCTTTACGCCAACATCGATGGCTTTAGCTACAAAGAGGCCACAATTCCAATTAATGAACGTGCCGAATTAGATCAATGGATCATCTCTGAACTAAACCGATTGATTCTAGAAGTAGATGAAGCCTATAACGATTATGAACCTACCAAAGCCTCGCGTGCAATTGCTGAATTTGTTCAAGAGATTTTAAGTAATTGGTATGTCCGTCTCTCCAGAAGAAGATTCTGGAAAGGAGAATATGCACTGGATAAAATTGCTGCCTACCAAACCCTGTTTGACTGTTTATTGACCATCAGTAAACTAATGGCTCCTATTGCTCCTTTTTATGCCGATCGTTTGTACAGAGATTTATGTGATGCTACAGAAGTAGAATTGTTTGCCTCAGTTCACTTGGCCAACTTCCCAACTGCAAAAGAAGAATTGCGCAATCCTGGACTAGAAGACCGCATGGGCAAGGCAAGAACCATTTCCTCTCTTGCACTTTCTTTGCGCAAGAAAGAACAGATTAAAGTGC
>Ga0181563_10003246_pt1 | contig 15567 bp, 10 predicted proteins | sample 011ome_25_FD_133759 | JGI IMG/M metagenome (GOLD analysis project Ga0181563, IMG submission 133759) | Coastal salt marsh microbial communities from the Groves Creek Marsh, Skidaway Island, Georgia - 011512CT metaG (megahit assembly) | ecosystem: Environmental > Aquatic > Marine > Intertidal...
CACCACACCACCAGCCACCACCACAACAGCACCACCAGCCACAACCACCACACCGCCAGCCACCACCACAACCACCACAACCACACCACCAGCCACCACCACCACAACCACCACAACAACCACGGTTCCGCCGATTGCTGCAACGGCATCGCTGACGTTTGACGCCAACGGTGGGTCTGGTGCCCCAGCGGTAGTGGTCGATGACCCGGGTGCGACGGTTTCGGTCGCTGAGACGTCTCCTCAGCGTTCAGGTTTTGGCTTCAACGGCTGGAACACAGATGCCGGAGGCACCGGGACTGCATATGCATCGGGTGATGACTACACGCTGCCTGCCAACGACGGGGATGTCGACACACTGTTCGCACAGTGGGACCCGGTTGACTACACCTACGTCGCGGGCACTGCTCTTGACAGTAACGGCGCTTTGCAAGACGGCTCAGTCGTTGAACTCGACATCACAGTTAGCCCGGGGGAACGGTTCATTCTTTCGAATGACTATCTCATGGCGCTGATGTCATCGTTTGCATCCGCAGGCTCATCAGAGCACATCTTTATCGGTGTTCCCGCTCCAAGCTTTGACGCAACATCGGTCGCCTATGGTGACTTCTTGTCGGTATTCAAGATATATCGACAGAACGCAACCAACTTGATGTTCGAGCAGTACAACAACGGCTCAGTCGGGGCGTCGCTATCACGTAGCTCAACAGCGTTGTCTGAAGATGCGGTGTTTGAACTTTCAAACTCCGGTGAGCTCACCCGACTGTTTAACGCTGACATGGACAACACACTTACTGAAGATGTCCCGAGCGGGACACGCCATGACATCGGTAATGCAGACACAACGCCGAGATCGATTTACATTGCGGCAGTCGGCAAAGGTCTCACGTTGCCTGCGACATCTATAGGTGCCTACAAGATTGCCATTCCAAAACCGACACCTGACATGTTGACGTACGCAGGCAACATCGACTCTCTCATCGCTGACAACACTTCAGACCTCGGCCATATCGCAGTCAACACATCAGGTGACGTTTTCTCGGTGACACGTGGCTCTGGTGACGCATGGATCTCGAAACACGACTCAAGCGGCGTTGAACAATGGCGAGTCGCAACCCCGGTAACTGGTGACGCGTTCCTTGCCGCAGCATCTGATGGCGGACTCTACATCGGAGGACTTGACCCCGTTAGCGGAAACGCCGGAGTCGTGAAACTTGACGGAGACGGAAACGTCTTGTGGTCGCAGTTCACCTCTATTACAGCTGGGACTGTAGAGATAGATGGCCTCGATGTACTCGAAGGATCGCCCGATTCTGGTGCTGTGTTTGTCGGGAAAGTAAATAATGGAAACGGTGCGACAGTCACCTACGGCACCACTACGGCTGTTGTCCCGACAGGACATGCTGAATACCTCGCCCATATCGGTGCTGATGGCACACCAGTCATGGTTGATGTAACTGAGCGGAGCGCAACGCAAGCATTCCGAGGGTTCACTGCCGTTGACGCTCGTCCAAACGGTTCTGGTGCGTGGTGGATAGCGACAGCCGGAACGCAGGCCCCGAACGCGTCAGACGTCCCTGTGTGCTTGCGTTTCACCTATGACCCAACTCTGACACCGCCTCTCACAGTTGACTGGTACTGCGGCTCTAGTGGATTCTCGTACGATGTGGCGTTGCTATCTGACGGCTCAGTTGCGGCAGCAAATTACAGCGCAGCAAACCAAGCCACTCTGCAGCGTTTCAATGCCAGCGATGGAAGCGAAGACTGGGCAGTTGTGATCACCGATGATTCGAGTGTTCCGAGTCCCGCAAATAGCCGGGGCCTTGAGGTCGACTCGACAGACGGCATCTATTACGCGGCGCGCACCGTTGGCATGAGCACCACCATCACTGACTCTGCACCTACGAGTACCGTAATTTCGTTCACAGATTCGGCTCCGAACGGGCTTCTCATCAAGTTCAACTCAAGTGGTGATTATCAGTGGTCACGGACTGTTGGTTCTGGAGCATCAACGAAAGCGTCCACTGTCGCCGTGTCAGGGACAACGGTGTATCTCGGAACTAGCGCAAACGCGCTTGTGCAATTTGATGCTTACCGCGAGCGTTACACGTGGAAGCCCGCAATTTTCGTCCTCAATGCCAACGGGGTAAGCCACAAATGAGCAACGTAGACAAAACCCAGTTCACAGGTCGCGATCTCTCGGCATATGTCTCTCCTCGGCGTGTCATCATCGGCATCGCGGTCCTCGCGGTCGCGACCGGAACCGCAACCATGCTGATTGCACACAACCCCGACCCAGCACGACCGATGCGGGGGTCGATCGCAGCCGTCGTCACCGATCCGATCAATCTCGCCTGGTCCGATATCTCCGGACTCCTCGGCGCAGCGTTGGTTGGCTTAATCCCATTCCTGCAGGCAATGAGATGTTTCACCTCACGTAGCGTGGCAGGGCTGTCGCGATCAGCTTGGCTGCTCTCATTGTGGGCAATGCTTGGAACAGCGATTCAAGGCGCAAACACCGACGACACGGCTCTCGCCTATATTTCTGTGATTGCCGCAGTTGGCGTCAGCCTCGTCCTGCTGGCCTTCGTCAGATTTGGCGACTGGTCATGGCCTGCGGTCGGATGGACGTTACTTCTTGCGGGCACGTCGTCAGCTCTCCTCGCTGGTGCGGCCGTGTTTGACGGTCTCATGTGGCTTGCCTGCCTCATTGGAGTGATTCCAATCTCTTCGGTGATAGCGGTAAAAATGTTATGGGCGCTGATCACATCACCATCTCGTCGAGGGGCATCACAAGCGGTTCACCTTGTTGGCGCACTCGGGTATTCGTTTTGGCTGATCCAAGCCGTGCTCACTGACAATGTCGCGATGGCGGCGACGGCGATCGTCATGACGATCGGTTTCCTATGTGGCCTTGGTGTGCTGTTGTACCTCGGTGTCGTCTCTGATGATGGAACGTCAGCAGCCGACATCGTTTTGTATCGACAGGTTAAGTCGCTGCCGCGTGCGATTGCGATGCACGTCCCCATCTTCGACCCCGCTTCACGTGAACTCGTTGACATTGAGCTTCGATGGGCCAACGACAATTGGCAGTCATACCGGACACAAAATGTTCCGAGCGGTGCTGTCGGTTCAGGGCATCGCGTCCGATTCGAGCAGTTGTTACCGTTTTTGCGACAAGCGTGGGCGGAAGGCAAATCTCTGCAGTATTTCCGTCTGGATCGTTCCGTCGACCAGTTGCCCGGCTACTACGCATACAACCAGTCGATTTGGAGTGCCGACATCGAGGTCGAGACCTTGTTTGTCAGGCTTGAGTCCGGGATGATCCTCGAATGGGGCGATGACCTCGATGCGAAAACACGGCTCGGATCCCAGTTGGAAATGCAACGGCAGGAAAATGAACGCCAGCGCATAGAAATCGCTGCTCGTCTGGCCGCTCAAACAGAACATTCGAAATTCTCTCGCGAGTTGCACGACAACATTCTTCAAGAAATGTTTGTCATGTCGATGCGGCTGGAAATGGCTCGCAACGGCGAGGGGCTAACCATCGATGATGCAACCGACTTGCATACTGCCATCTCTCGAGTATCCGGTGACATCCGGTCTCTGATCGAGGACTCCACTCGTTTAGAACAAGACTCTCAGCTGAAGAACCAACTTGAGGAACTCGTGTCGTCATGGTCCAAGATGGAAGCGTCCGATGATCTTCCGACCATCTCATTGCTCGATGATGTCGATGATGTGGTTATCGACAGGCTGCCGCAGGCGTTCAGCAAAGAAATCATTGCCATCGCGCGAGAAGCGGTCTCCAATGCCATGCGGCATTCCGGTGCAAGTTCAGTGACAATCGAATTGTTGCTTGAGATGTCGCCGGGGTCCGGCGAGACAGCGCTCATTCTCAAGATCTCCGACAACGGGGTAGGTATCCCAACCGAGCCTGGCCGGCAATCCGGACTTGCGAATATGCAAGTCCGGGCGGCGAACATCGGCGCTCGCCTCACATTTTCGTCAATGAATTCCTCATGCTCGAGTCGACCCGGCAGCTCCGTAACAATCACAGCCCCAATTCCCACGCTGTCATCGATATGAAATCTCGCAGAGGCGCGCCGGTAATCGGGTTATGGATCGCCCTCATCGCGCTAGTCGCCTGCGGTAACTCCACGACCTCGCCGAGTTATATATCTCAGGAGTCGCCAGAGGTAGGACAACCCGCGGCCGCAGAAACTGGTCAACGGACGATTCATGATCTCAACGAGGGCGACTGCTTCAACACGTCGACAAGTTCCGGGGTCATCACCGTGGTGGACTACGTCGCGTGCGTCGATTCGCACAGGTTTGAAGTCCTGGCAGTCAGTACATACCCGGATGTGAGTCGACCAAACGACAGCACCCTCGTTGAATGGGCCCGCGAAGCGTGTCGTGCCACGCTTGCAAATCGCTTCGGGGTGATCCCAGGCGATTCCACACGATTGGCCTTCGCGCTCCCCGATGAACTCGATTGGGTCGAACTTGGTGATCGAAATGTCATGTGTTTCTATGACGCAGGTCCGTCACTGGCTGTTGGGCAGCTTGCCCTTGACCCACCTCCAGTTGCAACCACACCGCCGCCGCCGCCGGCGACCTCGACAACAATTCCAAGCCCGCTGCCGGCGACAACAGACTTCAACTTGTCAGAGCTCCGGCAATGCCTACACACCACCGAGGCCACGATTGGAAGTCCTGACGACATCGACTGCACGACCAATCTGATCGTCGAGGCAACGGCCCAGCAGTGCCCGCGAGGAATCCTAGAGACCTGGGTGTGGTCATACGACTCATTCGACTGCGAGGCGTCTGTGTATCTCTTGTGGTGGGAGTTTTTCGCATCCCGCCAGGTTGACGTGCAAGTCGACGGTGTCTACCTACCTGATGAGAGGGTGGCTGTCCGGGAGTTCCAGGCCGCAAACGGCCTTGAAGTTGACGGATTCATCGGCCCGCTGACATGGTCGGCGATCAGCGAGTTCAACTGCGGCGGATTGCCCACAACCTCTGAGGTCGACTTCTGCGATTTAGCGGAGGGAAACACCTGGGTCCCCGGCGACCAACTTCCAACACCTGTCTCCCCCCTCGAACTTCAAGGGTAATAACCGTGTCAATTTCTGTCGGCGTGTACCTGTACTTCGTGGTGGTCGCTGCCGTGACAACTGTGTGTGCCAGACAAGCACGTGCCCGTTGGCGATTGTTAGCTTCCCGCAGGAAGAACCGCATGCAACGCACTGAACATAAAGAATGATGCGCCCAAGACCGCCACTGACAGCACAGCCATCGCCAAAATTCGACCACGTCGGAACTGGGCGGTAACGGCGACGGCGACCATGAGGCACACGGCCACGCCAGTCCACATCAGCAACCTGAGAATGGTCATCGTCGACAAGTTGATGCCCGTATCAAAGGACTCGATCTCAATCGACAACCCGTCAGGTATGGCGTCGGTCGTTGCGACGACGAGAGAGGTCTTTGACCACACCGGCGCGACCGGACTGCGAACCCAAGTGATGGGCTGCGCCTCCTGCTCAAGAGCAGCTTCTGGCATTGTCGACCGATCGCTCACGTCTGCGCCGGCTCCGGTAACGGTTTTGCTGACCTCATTACCGATGCTTTCATCAAGGTCATCGCTGTTCGCCGGGAGCTCTAACTCCGATCCGACCCGAGTCGAGTCGGTAACGGACGAAGCCTCTGCGTCCATTGTTGAGTTCACTGATCCACTGTCACCTGATGGCCCGCTGTTGGCGGCTGGAGACCCAGAAACATCGGCGAGCGCCATTTCCGCAAGTTTCTCTGCATCTCGGTCTAAGACGGCGTGGACGATGATGCGCTGTCGTGTTGAGAACCGCGGGTGGCAGGACACGAGCGAAAGCGTTGAGAGCTCCGGGAACCGCGAAGAAATTTCTGAGTAGTCATCGGGATCGACAATGACCGTTTCAAGAGCCACATAAGTGAACACTCCGTTCTCCGTCGTCAGAGTGATCCTGTCGCCAACTGAGATCTGGTCAATCTTCGAGAATGGGGCGCCGTAAGTAGTCCGATGCCCGGCAATCGCAGAGTTGCCTGGCTGCCCAGGTAACGGGGTGTCAGGAAAGTGTCCGGGCCCCTTCCGTAGGTCATCTACCCCGATCCCGTCAACTACCACCCACGAGACGCCGATGCTGTCGATATCGAGTACACCGATCGGTGCACCATCAACTGCTGTTTTGAATTGTGGCGGAGAGATCGCAACGCCAATGGGACGCGACGCATGTGGCGTCACGTGCGCTGATGGCGTCCTGAATCCGAATCGCTGGACACTTTCGGCAGCATCAGGCTCATCAACAGAAACGTTCGCGGGCGCAGTGCCCTCAAACTGTTCGCGGAGGTCCTGCTGGTGCCGGTGTGTTTCAAGTGCGGTTCCCCAGATGCTGAAACACAAGAAACCGCCTGTGAGAGCGCCCGCCAACAGCAGTACGGAGGCGACGAAGCCCAAGACGTCCCCGAGACGGCGGGCGGGAGTACGAAGGCCGTTCAGCGACGTTATCTCTGTCATATTTGATTCTGCCGTCAAGAAGATTACGCGAGCCTTCACCGCACGCCAGCGGCGTGCGGTACGTGGGGCCCTGCCGACGCAGGAGAGAAACACTCCAGTTGCTTGGCGATTTGTCCTTCCATCTGCGGTTGATTATACTTGACTCTTATGAAAATTCTCATACGGGTTGGCACAGCGCTCCTGGCAACTGCAACGGTCCTAGCCACAGCACTGTCCGCCTCCCCTGCTGGAGCATTCGATGCAGACCCGGTGTTTGAACCCTCTGTCTCGATTACATCAACGTGTAACGCAGAGACCGGTCAGGTCGAGTGGACGGCGACCGTCGATAACTCTGGATCGTTTGATCGACCAGCAAACGTCGTCATCACCATTGGCGACGAAGAACGCCCAGCTGAGACGGTGATGGATATGGAGTCGGAGACGTTCACCGGCACAACGACAACCGGAGTGACGGTCACGATTGTGGTGTCGAACACAAACGAACCAGACGGAACGATCACCGAGACAACTTCGTACTCGGAAACCTGCGAGGCGTTCAACCCTGCCGTGACGATTGATGTGGTGTGCTCACTGACCACCGGGGATGTGACCTGGACAGCAACTGCGAACAACTCAACCTCCACCGTTTCAGGCAGCGTGGTGATCACCGTTGGTGACACCGCTCAGGACCCAGTCGAGCTTGCTGCTGGCTCTTCGGACACGTACACAGGCTCCACGTCAAGCAATGTGACAGTCACCATAACTATGTCAAACACTGATTTCCCTGACGACACAGCGACCGCATCAGATGTCCATGAGGGCGACTGTATTCCAGTGTTTGAGCCAACGGTGACGGTCGATGTGACGTGCACCGAAAGCAGCGGCACAGTGAATTGGACCGCAACGATTTCGAACTCTGCGTCAACTGTCGACGGAACAGTCGTTATTGCGGGTGCTGAGGGTACGACCATTCAGACCTCGACAGTGAGTGCATCTGGGTCCCGTAATTTCTCAGGCACTACTGAGGCTGGCGTCACCATCACGGTGACTGCGAGTGCGGAAGGTTTCGATGATGTCTCAGCCTCTGGCATCTATGAGGGCACATGTGATCCACCAGCCACAACAACGACGACAACAACAACAACGACAACAACAACGACCACAACGGTGCCGCCAACATTCCCGTCTACCGGGGTTGATGCGGAACAAACTCAAGAGTCGTTGAATATCGCAGTCCTGTCCGTTGGTTTCGGTGCTCTGATCGGCGGAGTTGCTTTGATTGCTCGCCGGCGTTCGAACGGAGGTCAGAAATGAAACAGGTTCTTATTGCAGCGGGTGTAACCGCTCTCACCGTTGGTTTGCATTCAGGTTCGACGGGGGCCGTGTCAGGCAGTGACGAGTGGGCCAAATTAGGCACAGAAAAAGTTCAATCAATCACCGGTGTCATCAATGCGCATTGCCCCGGGTGCACCTTCTCCTCCCCAGTTGACGGCAACAAGAACTCGGCGGACCCCTTCGTTGCGGGTACGTCAGCTGGCGGCAACATCGGTGGCTTCATCGCTGAAGGACCTGACGGCGAACAGCGCCTCGTGTTCTGCTCTGACGCAGTGACCCCAACGACCAACACCGCCGGGGGTGTCGTGCAGCTCAATGTGAGTGGCAGTTTGCAGTATCTGCTGTGGAAGTACAGCGAATTTGACGGAACGCTGCCTGCGAACACTGGTCCTGCTTTGCAGTCACTTGTCTGGATGTATGGCTCCGACGCCCAAAACCGCTCCGAAGTATGGAAAGCGGACGGCGCGTCGTTTACACCAGAGAACTGGGATACGAAAGACCCTTGGGCGACTGATAACCGTGTCGGGTTTGCGATGGCTGACCCGCAGTACCCGATTTATTCGATCGTGACCGACGGCGCAGAAGCAACCCTCATTACCAAAGCGCAAGATTTTGGCCATCCTCACACGATCGCCGCAGATGACACCGTGACCGTCACAGGTTCGGCCAACGCCGCCACAAATGTGACAGTTGTGACTGTCGCCGCCGCAACAGATCCGACATATGCGGTGACAGACGCAACTCGTGACGGTACGACTGCAACCGCGACGCTAGGAGCGTTGAGTGCTGGCTCTGGTGCGTACACGTTCCAGGTTGGTGATTCGGTGACGATTGCCGGTTCAACAGATTTCAATGGCACGCACACGTTGACTGCTGTTGCTGTTGACGGATCAACGATTTCTTGGGCAGACACCGGCGCTGCAACAACCGAAACCGGCATCACTGCAACTGCTGATGTTGATCCCGGTTGGGACAGTGTGATCACGTTCGCGACAACGGCTGGGGCGGGAACGGAAACTCCCGCTGATGCAACGCTCACGGTGCAAGGCGCTCACGATGCAACCGTTGCGGCGCTGGATGCCCGCACTCGTGCCCTCTATCTCGAAGGCATCTCAAATGCGGCTCCTTGGTCGCTGACCGCAACTGCAACCGGTGTGACGCTGATGTCTGCTGCAGACAATCCGATCGAGGGTCACACCATCACGGTGTCAGCACCGGGTGAAGACGCTGTCGAGTTGATCACCGACGCAAACGGCGCAGTCGTGTGGCCTGAGACATGGGCTGATCCGGGTTACTCAACCACATGGTCAGCAACAGCGGTGACACCCGGATCAGTGTGGGAAATTCGGCCATCGAACTATGAGACCGGTGTCAGAGGTCAAACCATGTTGATTACCGGTGAGGACGGTTCGACGTCTGATTCATGGACATCTGATCCGGCTCCGACAACCACAACTGTCGCACCGCCAACCACCACAACTGTCGCACCGGCGACAACAACCACGATCGCTGCGACAACAACAACTGTGGCACCCACAACAACAACCACTACCACCGTGGTGGTTCCCCCGACATTCCCTGCAACGGGCGTGGACGAAGAGGGGTATGCAATGTCGCTGCAGATCGCGTTGTGGTCAACGATGATCGGTCTCGGTGCAGGCGGTCTCGCTTTGGCTGCACGCCGCAAGTAGTCGCCGCAAGCAACCACTGGACGTTAGAACACAAATTTCTGTTACGTCAGAAACACCCGTACGCCACATTAAAGGAAGTTCACATCAATGGACGCTATTCGTCGTTTTGGTCTGGTGGTTTTAGCGGGTGTGTTACTGGCTGGCACGGTCGCGTGCTCAGACAACACCCGCGTACGTAATGCTGCCGTGCCGGCAGTATGGTCGTGCAACAACGGGTCGTTCGGGATGTTCTACCAGGTCGCTAAAGCGGACGGCGGAATCGGGATTTACCGGTATACGAAGAAGGTCGATGCCGCAGGGAACCCAATTGTTGGTTCAGACGGCAAGCCTCAATGGGCGACAGGCCTCGTCGCGTCGGTAGAAGGTATCCCTTCTCAGCATGTCTTGAATGCGTTGTCGCTGACACCATCTGGCGTGATGTACGCGGTGCTGACCCCTGATGGCTCTGCTAATAATCCTCGACACGAATTGGTCCGCATCAATCCGCCGGAAAATGGTTCAGACACGGTGAACTACGACAAGATTGCCGACTACCCAACGACAAATGCGTCACGGTCGGTCAACTCTGGAACATATGTGGAAGTGGGAGGCAACCCACTTCTGTTGATGGGGTTCAATACCAAGCCGATCAACAGCAAGACCTACGACTTAAACTCCAACACATTTTCATCTTGGATAACGTCGAAGCAGGGATCTGTTGTTAAAGATGTGGTGTGGTTGCGCAACCCAATCACATACAAAGGTGTTTCGTACGACCTTGTTGGTATTGACCAAAACACTGGCCATAACACAGTGCTGTTCAATTCGAGCGGGAAGAGCGTCGAGGTCAATACGCAGTTCATCGATGCGCCATCTAACTTCAATATCAGTGCAAATTCCCAAGCGTTTGGTGTTGGTGGTTCATATGGCTCCCCCGGAGGTACCGACTGGTCATACTTCACTCGCAATGACGGATTCATGTTCCGCTGGGAATGGGATGAAGTCAACGGGCAGGGGAAAATGTTTTACCGAGGCCCCTCTACGCCATCGAGAGATAACGACGGCGCGTCATGCGGGCCTATCCCGTTAGACCCTGAGGACCCAGGCATCACAGCGCCGACCACCACGACGACGGTGCCGCCAACGACTACGACCACTACGACTACGACGACGGTGCCGCCAACAACAACGACCACCACTACCACTACGACGACCACTACAACCACGACGACGGTGCCGCCAACCACGACCACGGTGCCGCCAACCACGACCACGGTGCCGCCAACCACGACCACGGTGCTACCAACAACCACAACGACGGTGCCGCCGGTGACGGTAGGGGCGACGAGTTGTTCAGTGAATCCGACTGGGTTGATCCAGCAGTACAACGTGAACGGTGTGGTTCAGTTCAAGAAACTGGACGTGACGGCAGGCGACTATGTAGATCTTGACCCGCCGTTGTCGCTTGACCTCACAACTCATGGGTTCACGAACAGCGCGAAACTCAACGCAACAGCGATTGATCATTCGACTGGGAAGATTTTCGGTGTGATCACCGACTCATCGGAGTCGTGGCTTGTCCAGTTCGATATGTCGGCAACCCCGAACGTTCTCTACCTCGGCAAAGTCGTGGGAGGGTATGCAGCCACCGTGACATCAGATGGAACCTATGTGTCCAACTATGGCGAGAGCGGACTTTATGCGATCACCGGCATCTCGTCACTTGCAACATTTGAGGATCGTGCTGATGCGCCCACGGATTCTCTTGGCACCCGAGTGTACGAAGGCACAGCATTCGGTCCCGCTGGTGATTACACATCGATGACGTTGGCGGACGGCCGCGAAGCAATCGTCGGCTATAACAACTCCAATAACAAAATGGTGGTCGCGCCAGTCGGAGATCTAGGTAACCCGATCGAGCTCACAGTCCCAGCTCTCGCATCGTTCTCCACGGGTGGCGACACGCTGGGAGCGGCATGGTCATTTAACGGTGACGCGTTCTTCTCTCGTAACGACGGCGGCGGCCTGTTCATGCTCGCATCAGGAAACATTGACTTGGATGCTGGAACCGCGACGTTGGCTGCTACCGCTATCGCGAGCACACAGACCACTAGTTCAAATGACGGATTTGGCTGCGCGGGTATCGACGATGTCCCTGACACGTTCGCACCGGTCGTGAACGTCTCGGTTACGTGTTCCGCTGACTACAAGGGTTCATACACGGTGACAGTCGACAACACGGTTTCGTCTGTTGATGCAACTATTCAAATCGATGTTGCAGGTACTGCCACATCGCATACGGTGCCCGCCGGAGAATCGAAGACGTTTGCTGCGACGTTGGCGAACGATGCAGCCGTGACCGCCACGGCGACCAACGCCGCATTCACTGAAACATCCGTCAGCGACACCGCAACACTCTCTGACTGCATACATGTTGTTGATCCACACATCACGATCACGCTTGAGTGCTCAGGAACCTATGAAGGCACTGCGTCGTACACCATTGACAACAGTGCCTCAACACTTGACGTCGCGGTTTCATACTTCATTGATGGAGTTGCAACCACTCAGGCAGCTCTCGTTGCAGGTGGCACAATAGGCGTGGTTGATATCCCGATCAGTAATGGCTCAACTATTACTGTCACCGCAACAGCAGGAAGCTACCCGCCAGTTTCGGTGTCTGACTCACTCACCGGATGTGTCGCTCCCGACGTATTCGTGCCCACTGTCGCTGTTGAACTGACATGTACCAACGGCACTGGTAGTTACCTGGCGACGATTGACAACTCGAAATCAAACGTCGATGCGACAGTGACGGTCACCGTTGATGGCGAAGCCGTTGGTGATCCAGTGACTGTTGCAGCGGGTGGAACTGAAGAGCTCACCGGGTCTGTTGCAAACGGTCAAGAAGTAATTGCAACCGCGTCAAGTACCGGCCAAACCGCAGTGTCAGATAGCGACACCCTCGACGGCTGTGTGCAGATCCTGGTGTTCGGACCGTCACTCTCAGTCTCAACAGCATGCTCTGCTGACGGGACCGGTTCATACTCTGCGACAGTTGACAACACCTCGTCAGACATGGATGTGAACGTTGTCGTTGGTATCGATGGTGTTGACGGTGAGCCGATCGTTGTCGCGGCTGGCGGCACCGAAACGTTGGCCGGCACCATCGATAACGACTCAACGGTGACAGTGACTGCATCAGCAGGCGACGACATCACATCGGTATCAGCAACCCTTACAGACTGCACACCACCACCAACGACCACGACGACACCACCACCAACGACCACGACGACACCACCACCAACGACCACGACGACCACACCACCGCCGGCCAGCACAACCACCACTGCGGTCATTTCACAGTTGCCCGCAACTGGACCCGGGGTTGGCGGGCAAACTCTCCCGTGGTTCGCAGTTACGTTTTTGCTGCTCGGGGCGGCCAGTGCGTTAGCGGCTCGTCGAGGAGCCGCGTGGGATCCTAAGGACCGGCTGTGAGCGACGGAAGAACGAGGCGAGCCGAGGTCGCACGAAACAAGACCCACGCCAAAATTCTTGCCGTCGCAAAAAGAATGCTGTCCAACAACCACGGGCCGTTGACAATCAAAGAGGTTGCTTCAACATCCGGTTACTCGATCGCGACCGTCTACAACCATTTTCCACGCGGTGTAAACAGCATCATTCTCGAACTCGGCCATGCCGTCGCCGTCGCAGCAATCGAGTCCGCACAACGCATCGTGGAGTCTGCTGGCCCTTTGGTGGCTGCTGAGATGTTTCCGGTCTTTTTCTGCGAGCAAGTAATCGAGACTGGCGGCGTCGCACCCTGGGCTCTCTCAATCGATGACAAGGAAGTCGCCGCAGAATGGTTCTCGCAACCATCAATTTCCCAAATTATGAACCTTCTCGTCCAAGGCGGCGAACCCCGAGATGACGTAACGCACGGCATCGCCCAAACAAGCGTCTACCTCACCCGAGGGGCGATCATCACCTACTGCATTCAAGTACGATCGGAAACAGATGCAGAGCAGAGACGCCGACACGGTGAAGATCTCTTGGCCGCAGCCCGAAGGGCGGTCCCCGACGCCTTCCGAATCGCGCGTTCTGGATGAAGTTCAGCGCGGTCCTGACACCAGAAATCGAACTCGCTCACAACGAGCGGTGAGTGCCTCACCAAGGTGTTGCGGAGATATCGACATCATTGAACGCTGAGTTGTTTGATCACCGTGTCAGGTCCAGGATCCTCGTTCTCGCACAGATCGACGACCCGCTTCAATGAGTTTTCTGGCGTCTGCAGGATCCAGTTTGCGAATTCAACTGAATCTGACACGTAGCGAAGTGTGACAACAGGCGCGACATGGACATCGAGCAAGCGTTGGCCCAGCGCGACCCCGCACTTGTCCCGTAGGTCTGCCAAGAACGCAACATACGACTCAGCCGTAAACCCTGCGAGATGCAGCCGGCACACTAAATCGACGTCACCGATACCGGCAGCATGGAACTCTGCGTACCGAGAACTCGACACCCCACATGCCGACAGCTGGTGCATGTCGCGAATCCGATGAACCCCCAGCCGCCGCTGATATTTCGCATAGGCGTAACCGGTCACGCCACCCGCACGGACCTGGCGGATGTCGCCGCGCTCAAGGAGCTGAGCAGTGTGGAAATACTCAAGATCGACAGCACTGACCTGCGGCTCGGGTTGGAGGTCATGTTCCGAGGAGTCATGGATTACATCATCGGCGCGCACAACTGGTGCGGCGTCTACATCGTCCATACCAATTAAGAGTCGGCCAACAAGTCGCTTTTTCCACGCCGTCATGGGTGCACGCTCGCGGTGACACCATGACGCGCCGCCGGGCTATTCGGGTGGAAGTGATAAGTCGTGCACACGAAGGCAAACGTCGGTCGCGGTGGCTCCGACGGCGACCAACTGCGCTGCCGTGGTCGCAGTCGATCGTTGGAAATCTTCTGCCGCATGCAGCGCAAACGAGAAGATTGCGCCTCGAACCAAGTAGGCAATCATCTTGGCGGCGGCCTGGATGTCCCCATCACCTTCTACTGCAGCATCCTGCAACAAGCCGATGAGGACGACCTCCGGCTTTGGTTCGCGGCCAAAAAACGACGCTCCTGCGACGTCGCGGGCTCGCAGGATCTCAATCGCCCCTTTCCCCAGGGAGGCAACTCCTTCGCATATGTGTAGGGGTAGCAACCGTGCCGCGACGGCAGGTCCACGCGTATCCAGTACAACCTGCACCTCATGGACGGCGGCATCGACTACCGCGTTTCCAATTGCAAGGAAAATTTCAGTAACCGAACCCGGGAAGTGGTTGTAAACAGTTGCGGTCGACACGCCAGCCTCATTTGCAATCTGCTGAGCGGTGATCTCAACTCCCTCATTGCGATCGAGAAGAGTTCGAGCCGCGGCCAGCAATCGGTCGTGATTCGCCGATTGGACTCGCTCCGCTCTGACGGACCGTCCATCGCGTAGATCTGAAGTGTGAGTGTTCACAAAGCTCTCCGCTGAAACATTATCAAATTACGTAGTTCACCTTAGCCCAGTCCGTGATTCGGAGCGAGAGGATCATCTCACCGTTCACCGATAAGGACAGATGCCACAACACACGCAACAAGATGTACCTGAAATATCTCTGAAACGGGTGCAGATCTGAGGACATCTCTGTTACTTCCTGTGCTGAAAACGCTCCTCAACAGGGTTGAACTTCCCCAAAGCGAAAAGAGCACTAGCAGCGAACTCATAGGGCATGAAGTTCACTGCCCTTGTCATCTCGGTCACTATTGCTCTCGGAATCGTCCTTCACGGTCCCATCACGGCATCCTCATCGTCAATCGACAACACAGACGCCCGCCCCCCCGGATCTGTTGCGACCATGGGCTTTATGGTTTCACCAACCACCACACCCACACCCGCACCAACCACCAGACCCGCACCAACAACCACACCCGCACCCGCACCCGCACCAACCACCACCACCACACCCGCAAACACAAACACACCCCCACCCA